>ERZ1046740.2361-NODE-2361-length-12250-cov-3.648626_pt1 | contig 12250 bp, 7 predicted proteins | sample MGYA00383093_ERZ1046740 | MGnify/ENA primary metagenome ERZ1046740 (study PRJEB29581, sample SAMEA5548363) | metagenome | biome: marine; feature: coastal; material: water | depth 25 m | study: Short-term variability in the microbial, nano- and picoplankton...
AATTTTAAGGGCTGCGTATTAATTGCTTTGAACGTCAATCTCAATTATGGCTTATGCTCTTTAGAATAATTCTATTTCTTGTCGCAACACTTTATATCAATAAAAGCTCTGCGCAAGTTGAACTCGTGCTTCAAAAAGGCCACGGTGCTGCATTACAAGATGTTGCTTACTCAGATAACGGGAAATACCTTTTTACCAATAGCTGGGATAATGAAATAGTTGTTTGGGAAATGGCTAGTGGACTGCAAATTCAACGCTTACCAGCCACACAAATCAAATCCGAACTTATTGAACTCATACCCAATACGACTCTCTTAATTACGGCAGATGACCACAAAGAAATTGTGATTTGGGATTGGGCAAAAAATAAAATAGTCCAAAGGCAATCATTATCATCACAATATACCATTGAGGATGTGAGCTGGAGAAATGGAGCAAATGAATATGCGGTTGCTTTTGGAAGTATATTATCTGGTGCCTCGGAGATAGCAATATTTGATTTCGAAACGCATGAACCAGGTAAACGTTTCGTGTTTGAAGAAGAATTGGTTCAAAACATAGAGTTTAGTCCGGATGGCAAAATGTTAGCCTATGGAACAAAAGGGAGTATGTCTGCTTTATTTGATTCGGTACCCAGAACTCTAGGTATTTTAGACTTATTAAAAGGGAAAACCATTTACACTTTCCCCTTGCGATTTGATGTAGGCGAGATTAGTTTTCACCCTTCGGGTGAGATCATTGCTTGCAATGAATCTAAAGTATATGGGCAAAAGCATAAAAATCCGGCAATCCGTTTTTGGGATTTAAAAAAGGGTAAGGAAATTGAAAAATGGAATTTTCCTCAGTCCACAGTAAGCGGGGTCGATTTTTCAAAGGATGGTCGAAAAGTTGTGTTTTCATATTATGAAAAATATAAAGAGAAGAAAGGTGATAAGAAGGGCCGAGGTGTAGTTGAAGTAAGAGAACTAAAAGGTTATAACCAACTGAATTTGTTTGAGACTCATGCAAATAATATAGTCGTATTCAGACCTGATTCAAGAAGAGTACTAGCTGTAAATGAATACTATAAATTAATTGAAGAATATGACTTAATGAGCGATTCCAAAATCCAAGATTTAAGTAATAAACTAAGACCCACTAATCGACTTTCCATATCTCCAAATTCAAAGTATTTGGCATCTTCTAGTCAAAGTGCTTTTGACCAAACTATAAAAATATGGAATTTAGCAACTGGAAGAGTTGACCATTGGTTGCAATCGCACGACAAGTATCCATCAGATATTCAGTTCTCTCCAAATGGTGATTATTTAGCATCTTGTAGTAAGGATAAAATTTGTGTTTGGGATACCAAAACGTGGAGCTTAGTTAGCAAATGGGATTCTGTCAATAACCAAACCATATGTTGGTATAATGACCAATTATTCATGGTCGGAACTAAGAACGGAAGTCTTTTATGGGTGTCAAACCCAGATAAAAAGATAGTTCATTCACAACTCACTTCTGCGCCGATTTCGGAAATAGTAGTCAAGGATGAGTTGGTCGGAATACTGAGTGACAAGACTGCTTATCTCATAGATCTCAAAGAGGAAGATCTTAAGGAATATGACATAGGCGGTGTTGGGAATTCACTCATTTTTTACCGCGATAGTTTTTTGTTAACTGACAGAACCTACGGAATTGGAATAGCAAATTTGAATTCTGGAGAAATTTCAGAATACAAACAAAGCATAGGACAGGGAAGAACTTTGATTAAACATCCAACAGATGATGTTTTAATCTCTGGAACGGGGAATAGTCTGATGCAAATTGGTGAATTACATGTTTGGGATTCTGACAAAGGAGAAGTGATAGAAACTTTAAAGCATCATGATCAAGGTGTTCAGGCGCTTGTGTTCGATAATTATGGAAGATTATACAGTGCGTCACGAGACGGAACAATCGGAGTTTGGGATTGGGAGAGTCGCCAATATATTGCGACAATGGTTGCGAATGAAACGGAGTTTATAAGCTTTAATGAAAAAGGGTTTTATACCACATCAGAAGAAGGGCACAGATTTATTAGTTTCAAAATTGATGAGAAAATGTATCCAACCGAAATATTCGATTTAACTTTTAATCGCCCCGATAAAATTATTGAAACATTGAGGCCTACTGAATTGGAATTAATTGCGCTTTACCAGCGGGCATTGGATAAAAGAGTTAAGAATGCAGATTTGGCGATAAGTGAATTCAATTTAAATCAATTGCCCAAACTGCAACTTTTAAACGTTAATGATATTATTACCGAAACGGTTTCCAATAATACTAGCCTTAAAGTTGAAGTGCAATCAGTCGGGAGTTCCGACTTAATCCTTGAAGTAAGAAACAACGGTGTACTGCAGGAATCGATTAAGATTAGCAGCGCTGATTTTGGAACGAAGAGGAGTTTGATTCAGACTTTAAATATCCCCTTGATATTTGGCACCAATTCAATCTCTATAGAGTCAGTATCAGAAACTGGAATCAGAAGTCTACCTCAAACTATATCGATACAAAATACAGGGGCTAAAAATGAAAGCACTACATACCTGCTTTGTTTTAGTGTTGCCGAATATCAGGACAGCGCGATGAATCTTCGATATGCTGTTAAAGACGGACGAGATTTCTCCGCTACCATAACTAAGATTGTATCGGCTAAAGGTAGCAAAAACCAAGAAGTTGTGGTAGACACTTTTTTCAATAAAAGTGTCACCTCACAACAGTTTGCCGCGGTTCTAGATAAGTATTCCAAGCTCCAACCACAAGATGTCTTGATCGTTTATTTGAGTGGTCATGGTTTACTTGACAAAGAAGGAGCATTCTATTTTTCGACCTATGATGTGGACTTTGAGTCTCCTCAAGAAAAAGGAATCGCCTTTGAAGTGATTGATGAATTGTTGAGAAGTTGTCCAGCGATGAAGAAGCTTTTGTTGATGGATGCTTGTCATAGTGGTCAGGTTGATAAAGATGCATCAGATTTGCCATTGTCTCACATAAACTCGAATTCAATGGGTGTTGAATCAGGAGTACAATTGGTAAATTCTTTTTCAAAAGGGGGGAAAGCGAAAAGTCGAAAAAATGTAGACTTGACAAATAGCTTCACTTTAATGGAACAGCTATTTGCCAATATTAACAGTGGGACGGGTGCACATGTAATCAGCGCTGCGTCGGGTGATAGTTATGCGTTTGAAAGTCCTAAATGGAATAACGGTGTCTTTACCTATGTGCTTATAAAAGGAATTGTAGAAATGGAAGCCGATTTAAATAAGGATGACCAGATCTCAATATCTGAATTAAAGGCTTATGTGAAAATTGAGGTTCCCAAAGAAACCAAAGGGAAACAGCGACCTACTACTCGCCAAGGAAATCTCAAATACGATTGGATTATTAGGTAATTATCGGGGCTTATGTTAATCCCTGCGTGAACTGATTGAAATATAACATCTCAAAGCTCTGAAAAGGGAGTCCGATTGGAATGTGCTTCGCAGTCTATTTGGCTTTCATCAGGACAAAAAAAGAGCGTTGGTCATGTGCTCCATAATAGAAGAGGCATTGGACAATGTGCTGATCACACACATTGAAAGTACTTGGGGAATTGATCGTTTTGGTGATTTTAATTTCTTCGATCGGGATTTCCTTCGAGTATTTAAAATTGTTGTACCTATGAACTTCAAATCTAACTAATCAATTATGAGTTTTTTGAACGCTGAATGGCGCAAACTAGCCATAGCAAATTATGCCATAGATTCAGATGTACTTTCTTCTTATATCCCTGAGGGCACTGAATTAGATCTATACGACGACAAATGCTATGTTAGTCTCGTGGCCTTTATGTTTGTCAATACGCGTGTCCTTGGAATTAAAGTCCCATTTCATGTGAATTTTGAAGAAGCAAATTTGCGTTTTTATGTAAAGCGCTTTGAAAATAATGAATGGAAAAGAGGCGTTGTGTTCATCAAAGAAATTGTTCCTAAATCTATGATTACTTTCATAGCAAATTTGATTTACAAAGAGCATTATCAAACCATGTCGATGAGGCATCGTTGGGGAGAAGAAAAAGGTCGCAGAATTGTAGAGTATAATTGGGGTAGAGATAAGCAGTATGGGATTAAAGTTGTCGCAAATAAGAATGTGTCTTTAGGTGAATTGGATCCAATGACGTCGTTCATTACTGAACACTACTGGGGTTATACCAAATACAAGAACAAGACATTCTCTTACCAAGTAACGCATCCAACATGGAAAAGCTATCAAGTCCATGATTGCGAAGTGGCTATAAACTTCGAGGAATTGTACGGCACTGACTTTTCATTTCTCAATAATCAAAAACCTGATTCTGTGATACTAGCGGAAGGTTCTGCAATAACTGTAGAAAAGAGGGTCAGGATTATTTAATCCTATAACAACAAGAGGCTCATTTTTCTTCAGGTCACTGATGAGAGAATGTGCTCTTTTTTTCTTGATCATTCGGGTTGATGTGAAAAGGTCAAAAATTCAATAAATACTCTCTTGAGTCCGGCCTCTTCAAAGTTCACTTTATGCTGAATTCGAATCGTAACCGGCATAGTTGGTGTAAAAAAAATCCAATTATTTGGTGTGATACAGAGAACACAGCACGCAGATTGGAAGTCATGGAGCTGTTGGAAAAAATAGTATAACTGAGACCACGCATCAATTGTTCATGAATGATCCCGATTTTAATTCTTAATCTAGAGCCAAACTACAAGCCAAAGGTAAAGTTGAAACGTATTTTGTTTCTTATGAATGGCATCTTACCATCTTTCTAGGGAGCACTACTTGATTTTTAAACAAACCGTGATTAAATTCGTTCTATCATAGTAGGTAGGCTTTGAGAGAAAACTCCAACATATGGCTTAGAAGTTTTGCGCTTGTTCTCGGGTGTCTTTTACTGATATCAACGGTTGGTCCAACGGTTGATATTCATTTTTGCAAGGGAGACATTAAAAGTATTGGAATTTTCGCTTCAGCAGAATCTTGCGGGAGTAATGACGTCGACGCCTGTCTGAAAGATTCAGGAAACGAAAAACGCGAAGGATTTAGTAAAATTCCTTGTTGTTTCAATCAGACGTTATCGAGTCATCAAGAAATTGAAAACTACGAAAATGAATTGCTGCGAGCGGAAATTCAAAAGTTATTTGCAGTGTCAATTCTGCTTTATAAGCCATCTCTTCAATTAGGTCTAGAAATTAGCCAAGTTGTCAAACCTGATCCGCCTAGTCCAACTTCAGATCTTTACATTCTCTTCCAAGCTTTGTTGATTTAGACGCTTAAAAACTTCCCCTGTGCTCCAATCCAGGAGCTTCTCGAGTTTTACAAACCGCCTATTTAACAATAATGAGATTTTTAAAAATAACAACTTGCACAATAGTCTTTAGTGGATTATTGGTTGCTTGTACTTACACGAACAAAAAGAATATTTCTAATTCTGGAAAAGAATATAGCTCAGAGTATATATGCCCGATGCACTGCGAAGGCAGTGGGAGTGATAGCTCTGGGATTTGTCCAGTTTGTGAAATGGATTATATTAAAAACGATAAAAAACAATAACTGTGAAAATATTTACAACAATTGCAGCTCTAGTATTCCTGACAATAACGTCATATGCTCAAAAAGATGTTAAACTAAACATCAAGCACATGCTAGGTGCTCAAACATTTGCGTTTAACCAAGAATCCCAAAATGATCTTGGACATAAAATTAAACTACAACGACTAGAATATTATATCTCGGGAATTAGCATTGTGCACGATGGTGGCAAAGTGGCTGATGCCTCAGATGTTTATATTTTGGTGAAGGCGAATTCAAATGAAACATTCCAATTAGGTAATTTCGATATTACAACAATTGAAGCTATTAACTTTTCAATAGGGGTCGACAAGTCTGTGAACAATGAAGATCCGTCGCAATGGCCTTCAGAACACGCACTGGCACCAAAGTTCCCATCAATGCATTGGGGTTGGGCATCTGGATTCCGTTTTGTCGCACTTGAAGGCAAATCTGGAAGAGGATTCACACAAGATTTTCAAATTCATGCATTGGGAAATGAGAACTATTTTCCACAGAATATTCCGGTTACTGGAAAGGATGTCGATGGGGCTCTGATTATTGAATTAAACGCCGACTATAATGAGGCTGTCAAGGGTATGAACATGGACGCCGGACTTTTTGAACATAGCGTGAGCGGAGAAGCCGCAAGATGCTTGAGACTTTTCCATAAGAGTGTATTTACGAGTGAAACAGGACAAGGCAATACTTTGAAAGTCAAGACTGCAAAAAAAGAAAGTCTTGCTCGTGTATTCCCAAATCCTTCCCAAGGTTCGTTTTATGTTGGTGTCAATCCTAGCTCATTGGATGATGCTCAACTCGAAATAGTTGACGCGTTAGGAAGAAGTGTTGAAGTTCTTGAGTTGACGACAGATTTAAATGAGATTTATATCGAAAAATCAGGAATCTACTTTTTGAAAATTACTCGAAACGGTGCTACACAAACTGAACGAATTGTAGTGCAATAGTCTTCTTAGTCGTTGACGATACGAATACTTTTTATACTGTCTCTGTTCTTTGTCGCAGTCAGCTGTGAAAAGGATTATATGCCCAATATTGAGGAGGAGCAAGGGTTTGAATTGCCAACAGGATTCCCAGAAATTGAGTTCCCCGAAGACAATGCCTATAGCCTTGAAAGATGGGAACTTGGCAAAAAACTGTTCTACGATAAAACGTTGTCGATTGACAGTTCAATCAGCTGTGGTTCTTGTCATAAAGCTTCCTTAGCATTTAGTGACGATGTCCCTCTTAGCGACGGAGTCAAGGGAAGACCAGGAACTCGAAATGCACCTACTTTGGCAAACGTGGCCTATCACCCTTATTATACTCGCGAAGGAGGAGTTCCTACATTAGAAATGCAGGTTCTCGTACCCATTCAAGAACACAACGAATTTGCTTTTAATATCGTTCAGGCTGGTGAGAGAATGGCAACGAATCTAGAATACATCCAAATGAGTCAAGAAGCATACGGACGAGTTCCTAATTATTATGTAATAACCCGAGCACTTGCAAATTTTGAACGTTCACTCATAAGCGGAAATAGTCCTTATGATCATTTTACCCATCTGAAGGACTTTAGTGCTTTGAATGATATGGAGAAAGCGGGAATGGACTTATTCTACAGCAACAAAACCAATTGTTCAAATTGTCATGGCGGTTTTAATTTTACAGATTACACATTTCAAAATAACGGACTTTATAAGACTTATTCAGACCTCGGGCGTATGCGTCTAACTAGCAAGGAGAAAGATAAGGCGCTTTTCAAAACCCCCACTTTAAGGAATATAGGAGTTACTTCTCCCTACATGCACGACGGCTCTATCGGCACCTTAAAAGAGGTCATAGAGCATTATAATAGCGGTGGCAATTCGCATCACCATCAAAGTGAATTAATCAGACCATTGGGTTTGACTGAAACAGAGAAACAAGAACTTTTAGCTTTTCTAAACAGTTTGACGGATTCTCAATTTATTACCAACAAAAGATTTAAAGAAAAATGAATTTATTTTATATAAACTTAAGCGTGCTATTTGTCTGTTCAATTGCACTCACAGGATGTAAGGACGAAACTTCGTCCGAACCTGATTTAATTGAACATGATAAGACTCCCTATGAATTAACAATCAATAATTTCCCAGCTCCAAACATCGCCACGGATAATTCCTTAACTGTTCAAGGCGTAAAATTGGGCAGAATGCTTTTCTATGAAAAAATGCTTTCTGGCGACGGAACACAAGCGTGTGCAAGTTGTCATATGCAAGAATTTGCTTTCACAGATACAGCGAAGTTCTCCACCGGAATTCGAGGGAATAAAGGAGGAAGGCAGGCGATGTCTGTTTTCAATATGGCCTGGCATGGAAATGAGTTCTTTTGGGATGGGAGAGCACACCTTCTGCGCGATCAATCACTTCTGCCGATTCAAGATGAATTGGAAATGGATGAGAGTTTAGACAATGTAGTATCCAAATTGAAACAGAGTCAGCTCTATAGTGATCAATTTACCAGAACCTTTGGAAGTGATGAAATCACGAGCGAGAGGGTCTCATTAGCACTTGAGCAATTCATGAATTCGATTACATCAACGAATTCAAAATACGATGAATTCTTACTTGACTCTAACGTTTTTAGTGAAAGTGAGAAACGTGGATTTAAACTTTTCACCACTGATTATAATCCGTTCTTTCCAGATAAAAGTGGGGCCGATTGTGAGCACTGCCATGGTGGTTCAAATTTTGAAAATGATCGCTACATGAACAATGGTTTAGATGGAACCGGTGAATTTCAAGATGATGGAAGAGAAAAAGCTACGATGCAGGCAAAGGATAAGGGGAAATTTAAAGTAACAAGTCTTCGTAATATTGAATTAACTGCCCCTTATATGCATGATGGGAGGTTTTCATCTCTAGCAGAAGTCATTGAACATTATAATTCCCAGATCAAAGAGTCTCCTACTTTAGATCCAGCCTTAGACCAAACCAGGGAAAAAGGTCTATTCCTATCCGTTCAAGATAAGATTGATCTGATTGCTTTTCTTAAAACACTTACGGATAAGGATTTAATGACTAATCCGGAGTATGCAACTCCCTTTTAATACTGTTCAATTTATTTTTATGAAGCGAAAATGCGTTTTTGACTGTACATAACATGTCTATTTAACAAATGAATATCGTGGTAAACGGTTTTATTTCTCAGTCCAATTTTGACTTAATTTAATTGTTTGACACAATTAAAATAGAGGAATTCTCCTATCAGATGCATACAGATTCTTATTTTTTATAAGTGAATTCTGAGGTGAGACATGTTTATGCGAATGGCGAGGACGTGAATACCTAACCCACTGTATTGCAGAGGATTGTTTTGAAGTGACTTAAGTAAATAAGCATCCCCGCTCATTCCGACAATTAAAGTGTTAAGCCCTTAATAAATCCCCAAAAGTGTAAATTCGTAGTGGCTAAATGAGGTATCAACTAACAATAGCACTCATTTTCTTTTTTCGAATTGCATTTGCACAATTAGAAATAATAGATGCTCCCAAAGAAGGTGCATTTCTTGCTCAGAACCCTAATTCTAAGACCGCAACCTATTTGCTCAGGGGGAAAGTAAATCAAACAGCTTATACAAGCCTTTTTATAAAAGTTTATCAATCAGGTACGCTTATTATGAATAAGAAGGTTAATCTGAATTGGTCTGGAGGAATTGCCAACTTTAAGCAAATGGTATTCATGCCGGGGGGGAAGTATATCTACCGCATAGTCTATCAACTAAGGGGTTCTGCTTCTTATAATTACGAAATTGATGATATTGTGGTAGGCGATGTATACATCATACAAGGACAGAGTAATGCGGTAGCTGCTTCATACAATAAATTCGACCCTAGCTATTACGATAAATACTGCAGATCATTTGGAACAAGTTCTCGGAATGTTCAAAATGTATCGGGCGACACGAATTGGTATAGAACTTATGCAGATGGTGCATATAACCGAGGTTCGGTAGGACAATGGGGAGCTGTAATGGCCAAAGTTTTGGTTGACTCATTCCATACGCCGATCTGTATAATGAATGGAGCAGTTGGCGGGACTAGAATAACCCAGCATCAAGTAGATACTGAAAATCGTGAAAATCTTCAGACAATATATGGTCGGCTCCTCTACAGAATGAGGAAAGCTAAACTTGATCAAAAGGTCAGGGGAATCCTCTACTTCCAAGGGGAGAGCGACGGGCCATTTGCAGATTTGCATGATACCTTATTTCAAAAACTTCACGGAGAATGGAAGAAGGACTATCCTGGATTTGAGAAACTATTCGTGATTCAGGTTCGAAGTGGTTGTGGTAGACCATCTATTCAGCTGCGCGATAAGCAACGCATGTTTGAAAAAGTATTACCCAATTGCCAAACTGTAAGCGCCAATGGTTTGAATAACCACGATGGTTGTCATTATGGCTTTGCAAATGGATACGAACTTCTGGGTCATCAAATGGCTGCTCTAGTAGGAAGGGATTATTATGGTAGCAAGAGGGATCATATCAATCCTCCCAATGTCCGTCAGTGCTATTATTCCAATTCAAAGCAAACCGAGTTGACTCTGGAGATGAAGTATCCTAGTGACAGCATATTCGTGGATAAGGGATTCACAAGCCTTTTTAAGATAGAAGGGGACCCCAGCGTAAGCATTATCAGTGGATTAATACGAAACAATAAGCTTGTACTGTCGCTGGATAAAAGTAGCTGCCAAATAAGCGGATTAACTTATGATGGTTTTGCGAGATCCCAACCCTGGGTAAAAGGAGGGACTGGAATGGGGCTGGTAAGTTTCTACAATATTCCAATCGAATTGCAAAAGCCTCAAGACAGCTATATGGTTTGCAAGAATGTTATTGTCACTCTTGGATCAGAAGAAATAAAAGGCTGTAAATATCTTTGGAAGGATTTAAAATCAAGCCGAACTTATACTCGCTCGAAGTTTCAAGTTATGGCAGATAAGTCCACCGACTTCTTGCTAGAAATCACTTATGAATCATCAGCTTGTGTAGTAAAGGATTCATCCATCATAAAACTAAATGTTGATCCTATTCAAATACCCAATTTAGGAAAAGATCAGCTTATCTGTAATAGCGAAAGTGTGGTATTAAAACCTGACAATACAAATTTTGCGCAGTTCGTCTGGAACCAAAGGAGTCGTCAACAAATATCAGATAGCTTGAAAACAAGTCAAGGAGGTCAGATTCAACTGACAGCCACGAGTAGTATGGGATGTAATTATTCCGACACTGTTGAAGTATTAAAGAGAAATCCCTTTGTTGAATTACCAAAAAAATGGTCCCTATGTCTGAATGGGGATACTTTAATGACCGTAGCTGACACCTTTGCCCAATATGCCTGGAATGGTACCATTGGCAGTAAAAGCAAAAGGGTTAGTGCAGGGAGATGGCGTCTGACCGCAACGGATAGTTTTGGTTGTTTGGCGAGCGACAGCACTGAGGTGCTCAATTACCCAACTAGAAAAGAGCTGCTTATTGAAAAGACAATTTGTGACTTAGATTCTTTTGTAGTGAATAAGCCAAATGATGCTGCTAAATGGTTCTATCAATCCAACAAACTTGGAACTGAAGTAATACATAAAAATTCTTTTGAAGGGAGCTTGGACATTGTTGATACCAATGGATGTGAAACAAGCGACAGCATTAATTTGAGCGTGCTAGATCTACCAAAATTTGAACTCGGAGAAGACACTGGGTTTTGTTGGGGCGATGAGATTCAAAAGTTTGTAACGTTGGATGAAGGCGATGAGCTTATTGTAAATGACTCAAATGTCATTGAACCGAATTTTATCATTCGATCCGCTGGTCTTTATCGAGTTGAAAGAAGAAACGCATTTGGTTGCATATACCGAGACAGTGTTTTGGTCAATGCTTCATATCCAATCAGTTTGGATGCCTTTTACGATACACTTCTCTGCGAAGACTCAACTTGGCTTATGGCCTTATCTGATAGTGTTCAGTTTCTGATCAATGGAGAGAAGAGCGAGGGACTTATAAATTTTGATTCAGCAGGGATATATAAGATTCAAGCAAGCAATGAGTATTGCTCAGCTATTAAGACCATAGAGGTTAAGTTTCAAAAATGTGGCCTCGGTATTCGGCAAACAAAGTCAAATTCCATTTCGATAATTCCCAACCCCTTTAAATCATTTGTTCGAATCACGAGTGATTACAAATTACCCAAAAGTATAAGTGTATTCGATGCTCAAGGAAAGTTAATCAAGGACTTCAAAGCGAGCGGTAATTCAATAAGTTTGGCTTTAGAAGAACTAAATAGCGGGGTTTATTTCTTACAAGTTGGATCTCAGACCCGGATCATAGTTAAGCAGGACTAAGGCCAAGCATGCTCAGAAGCGAGAGCTCTTTCTGTGAGTAATTCCTGATTATTTAAACTTTATCAATCAAAGGGCTGACCATGGTCATTGTCTATTATTATGATTGTTTCTAAGTTCGCTTATGCGTTTTAGAATTTTCATCCTTTTGCCCTTTCTGATTTTTTCATGCAACGATGATGATGTAGAAAAAACAAGCCGAGTCAAGGTTAATATGGAATACTCCTTCGGGGAGGAAAGCTTCGAACCGGACAGTGTGACCAAGGTCGCTGAAACTATTTTGGTAGCAAATA
>ERZ1046740.2362-NODE-2362-length-12246-cov-5.019605_pt1 | contig 12246 bp, 7 predicted proteins | sample MGYA00383093_ERZ1046740 | MGnify/ENA primary metagenome ERZ1046740 (study PRJEB29581, sample SAMEA5548363) | metagenome | biome: marine; feature: coastal; material: water | depth 25 m | study: Short-term variability in the microbial, nano- and picoplankton...
ACGACGTTCTTGCCCTTGGCGAGTTCGCTGAATTGCTCGGACTTGCCGTCCTTGACGTCCCAAAGTTCCTTGGTGTTGGGCCCGAGGAACTCCATTGCGTAGCGGATGTTGTTGAGCTCACGGCCTTCGATCGGAAGGTCGCGTGGCTTGGTGGCACCACAGCAAAGCACGACGGAGTCGAAATCTTCCATCAGTTGCTTGGAGGAAACGTCGACACCGATTTCAATGCCACACTCGAGGATGACCCCTTCGGCTTGCATGAGGGCGACGCGACGTGTGACGACGTCTTTCTCCAGCTTCATGTTGGGGATGCCATACATGAGGAGACCGCCCGGGCGGTCGGCACGTTCGAAGAGAGTGACGAGGTGTCCAGCCTTGTTAAGCTGATCCGCCGCGGCGAGCCCGGCAGGTCCGGAACCAACGACGGCGACCTTCTTGCCGGTGCGCTCTTCAGGAGGCTGTGGTTTGACCCAACCTTCGTTCCAAGCTTTGTCGATGATGGAACACTCGATGTTCTTAATCGTGACGGCGGGCTCAATGAGGCCGAGTACGCAAGAGCCTTCGCATGGAGCGGGGCAGACGCGGCCGGTGAACTCGGGGAAGTTGTTGGTCTTGGACAGGCGCAAGTAAGCGTCGTGCCACTTGCCCTTATAGACGAGGTCGTTGAACTCGGGGATGAGATTGTTGACCGGGCAACCGCTAGCCATGTTGGCGAGGGTCATGCCGGTGTGGCAGTAAGGCGTGCCGCAGTCCATGCAGCGTGAGCCTTGTGTCTGCACCTTCTCGGTGTCGAAATCTTCGTGAATTTCGTTCCAGTCTTTGACGCGTTCGAGCGGATCGCGGTTCGCGATCGTCTTGCGCTCAAATTCCATAAATCCAGTTGCTTTACCCATAGTAAAAAAGTGTGAAAGTTAAAAGTGTTGTAAGGAGTGAACGTGGCTTAGTGGCCCGCCTTCACGTTTTCTTCGAATGCGGCTTGGATGGCTTCGTCGCCAGCTAGGCCGGAGGCTTCCGCGCGTTTGACGGCTTGGAGCACGCGTTCGTAGTCCTGTGGAAGGATCTTGAGGAACTTGCCGGCTGTGTCCGGCCAGCCATCGAGGATTGCCTGTCCGCGAACGGAACCGGTGAGCGCAACGTGCTTCTCGATCTTGCCCTTCACCAATGCGATGTCTTCGTCGTCGCACTCGATGAGTTGGTAGACGTTGACCATGTCAGGGTTGAGACTGTGCTTCACAAAGTCGCCAGTCTCGTCGTAGACGTAAGCCACACCACCGGACATACCAGCACCGAGGTTACGGCCAGTTGTGCCGAGATTGATCACCATGCCGCCGGTCATGTATTCCAGGGCGTGGTCGCCGAGGCCTTCGATGACGGCTTCGACGCCGGAGTTACGAACACAGAAGCGTTCACCGGCCATACCTGCCACGTAGGCTTCACCTTTGGTCGCACCGTAGAAGCAGACGTTACCAGTGATGATGTTTTCGTGGGCAACGAATGGAGATTCCGGATCGGGACGAACGACGATCTTCGCGCCGGAGAGGCCCTTGCCAAGATAGTCATTGGTATCACCAGTCACTGTGAAAGTCATACCCTTCGGGCAGAACGCGCCGAGTGACTGCCCCGCCGAGCCCTTGATGTTCACCTTGACGGTGTCTTCTGGGAGGCCTTCCGCGCCGTGCTTGCGGGAGATCTCTGCGCCTGTGATGGTGCCGACCACACGGTTGGTGTTGATGATCGGAAGGTTGATTTCGACGGGTGTGCCGTTCTCGATTGCGGGCTGTGCCTGCTTGAGGATTTCAGTGACGTCGAGTGACTTGTCGAGCAAGTGATCCTGCTTCATCTGGCAGTAAGTGCCGACTTCAGGGCCAACTTCCGGACGGTAGAGGATCTTGCTGTAGTCGAGGCCCTTTGCCTTCCAGTGATCAATAGCGCTGCGCATTTCGAGCTTATCAACGCGGCCAACCATCTCAGGGATGGAGCGGAAGCCGAGTTCTGCCATGAGCTCACGAAGCTCTTCGGCGATGTAAGTCATGAAGTTGACGACTGCATCGGCGCCGCCCTTGAACTTCTTGCGGAGCTCAAGGTTTTGAGTGGCGATACCGACGGGGCACGTGTTCTTGTGGCAAACACGCATCATCAAGCAACCAAGTGTCACGAGTGGTGCAGTTGCGAAGCCGAACTCTTCCGCGCCGAGCAAACAAGCGATGGCGACGTCGCGGCCAGTCTTGAGCTGTCCGTCTGTCTCAACTACCACGCGAGAGCGCAAGTCGTTGAGGAGGAGAGTTTGATTGGTTTCAGCGAGGCCGAGTTCCCAAGGCGCACCTGCGTGCTGGATTGAGGAGCGGGGCGATGCGCCGGTGCCACCGTCGTAGCCGGAAACGAGGATCACGTCTGCCTTTGCCTTCGCAACACCGGCAGCAATCGTGCCGACGCCGACTTCGGAAACGAGCTTCACGTTCACGCGAGCATGCAGATTCGAGTTTTTGAGGTCGTGGATCAGCTCCGCCAAATCCTCAATCGAGTAAATGTCGTGGTGTGGAGGAGGGGAGATCAAGCCAACACCCGGAGTGGTGCCGCGTGTCTTGGCGATCTGTGGGAGCACCTTGTGGCCAGGTAGCTCGCCGCCTTCGCCGGGCTTTGCGCCTTGAACGATCTTAATCTGAATCTCATCTGAGTTGACGAGGTAGTTACTGGTGACACCGAAACGACCGGAAGCGACTTGCTTGATCGCTGAGCGGCGGCTGTCGCCGTTTTCGTCGGGAGTGAAACGATCTGGGTCTTCGCCACCTTCACCGGTGTTGGACTTGCCGCCGATGCGGTTCATCGCAATCGCGAGGGCTTCGTGGGCTTCCTTCGAGATCGAACCGTAGGACATCGCACCAGTCTTGAAGCGCTTGAAGATTTCCTTAGCGGACTCGACTTCTTCGATTGGAATCGACTTGGATGGATCGACCTTGAAGTCCATGAGGCCACGGAGCGTGAACATCTCTTTGGACTGATCGTTGACGATGTCGGAGTATTCCTTGAAGACCGCCTTGCTGCCTTGGCTTGTCGCAAGCTGGAGCTTGTGGATCGTCATCGGGCTAAAGAGGTGACGCTCGCCGCCTGCACGCCATTGGTAGATGCCACCGGGATCGAGGGCTGCTGCCTTTTCATCGCTGCGGAGGCCGAACGCTGTCGCGTGGCGCATGCCAGCTTCCTTCGCAATGGTGTTGAGCCCGATGCCTTCGACGCGCGATGCGGTCTTGGTGAAATACTTGTCGATGATGTTACGGTTGAGGCCGATCGCTTCGAAGATCTGCGCGCCACGGTAAGAGGCGACTGTGGAGATTCCCATCTTCGACATGGTCTTAATCACACCGTTGAGGTTCGCCTTGAGGAAGTTGTAACCAGCCTTCTCGGGAGCTAGGTCAAGGTCGCCACGGTCAATCATGTAGCGGACCGACTCGAGTGCGAGATACGGGTTGATCGCGTCGGCGCCGTAGCCGAGAAGTAGCGCGAAGTGATGCACTTCACGAGGCTCGCCGGATTCGAGCACGATGGAAACGCGTGTGCGTGTGCCCTTGCGGATCAAGTGGTGATGGAGGCCGGCAACTGCGAGGAGTGCAGGAATTGGTGCCTTCTTCGGTCCGATCTTACGGTCGGTGAGGACGAGCACGTTGACGCCGTCGTTGACTGCGGCGTCCGCGTTTTCGAAGAGTTTCTCAAGAGCAGCTTCGAGGCCTTTACCGGAGATGGATGGCTCGGAGATGCTGTTGTGGCCTTCAGCGAGGCCCCCGACTTCGGCTTCGAATGTGATGGGCAGCTTGGCAGACTTGAAGCCGGAGAGCTTGATGTTCTTCAGCTGAGCGAGTTGCTTATCGTCGATGAGCGGCGACTCGAACTTGACCATACGGCAGCTGTCCGGGCCGGGGCGAGTGATGTCGCCTTCGGAACCGATGAACGTGACGCTGGCTGTGACGAGCTCTTCACGGATCGGGTCAATCGGAGGATTGGTAACCTGTGCGAACAGTTGCTTGAAGTAGTTATACATCGTCTGCGACTGATCGGAGAGGACGGCCAGTGGCGCGTCATTACCCATCGAGCCGAGCGGCTGCTTGCCAGTCTCAGCACTCGGGCCGAGGATGAAGCGAGCGTCTTCGAAGGTGTAGCCGAATGCCTTTTGGCGTGTTTCGATGTCGTCGAAATTGTCAGCTATGAGTGCTTCCGGTTCTGGAAGGTCCTCGGACTGGACGAGGTTTTCTTCGAGCCATTTGCCGTAAGGTGCTTGCTTGGAAACTTCTTCCTTCACCTTGCCGTCTTCGATGATGCAACCCGCATCCATATCGATGAGGAACATGCGGCCTGGCTCGAGACGGCCCTTCTTGACGACGTTCTTTGGCTCAACGCCAGCGAGAACGCCCACTTCAGATGCGAGGATGACCTTGTCGTCTGCAGTGACATAGTAACGAGACGGGCGTAGACCATTGCGGTCGAGTGTGGCACCGACTTGAACACCGTCGGAGAACGCCATGGATGCAGGACCATCCCAAGGCTCCATCATGCAGGCGTGGAACTCGTAGAAGTCCTTCTTAAAGTCAGGCATGTTCTTGTGACGCTCCCAAGGCTCGGGAATCATCATCATCATGGCATGCGCGAGGCTGCGGCCGGAGAGGACGAGGAACTCGAGGCAGTTGTCGAACTTCTGAGAGTCGGAGCCGTCTTCGCGAATGATTGGCAGCAGCTTCTTCAGGTCGTCGCCGAACACTTCGCTGGCGAGCTGCATTTGACGAGCGTGGAGCCAGTTCTCATTGCCGCGGACCGTGTTGATTTCACCATTGTGGCACAGGTAGCGGAACGGCTGAGCGCGCGGCCAGCTTGGGAATGTGTTAGTTGAGAAACGCGAGTGTGTGAGGGCGAGCGCGGAGTCCATCGCCTCGTTGGAGAGGTCGGGGAAGTATTGCTCCAGCTGCTCTGTGGTGAGCATGCCCTTGTAAGTCATGGTGCGGCTAGAGAGCGAGCTGATGTAGAACAGGGCTTCTTCGTCGGTGCCGCTGTAGCGGATACGGTGTGTTGCGAGGCGACGAACGATGTAGAGTTTGCGCTCCAGTTCGAGGCCGGCTGGCACATCGCCACGGCCGACGAAGAACTGGCGCATCACAGGCTCGCAGGCCTTCGATGCTTTACCGAGAATCTCGCTGCGGACGGGCACATCGCGCCAGCCGATCAGGTCGAGGCCTTCTTCAGCGACGATCTCTTCAATAATTGTTTCTTCGCTCTGACGCTCTTCGTCGTCGCGGGAGAGGAAGACGAAGCCGACGCCGTAGTCACCTTCCGCAGGCACGTCGAAGCCGCACTCAGCTTGGCACACACTTTTAAAGAAGTTGTGTGGTAGTTGGATAAAGATACCCGCGCCGTCACCGGTGATCGGGTCACAGCCGCAACCGCCGCGGTGGTCGAGGTTGACACAGATCTCCAGCGCGCCTTTGACGATGTCGTGGGATTTGCGGCCTTTCATATCGACGATCAGGCCGATTCCGCAGTTTTCGTGTTCATTCTGAGGGTCATAGAGACCCTGCGCCTTGGGCTGGATGTGTGTCTTTTCCATATCTGTATTAAGTAATCTGTTCTAAAAGTGTAGTAATAATGCGGTTGCGAGCGTCCTGAGCGGCGGTTTCGCGTTCTGGCTGAAGCCAAAAGGAAGGGAGAAAGTAGTAATTGCTGGGGGTCTGTCTAGAGAAAATAACATTCCCTGCGACAGAGCGCCGTTGAGTGCGGTCAATCTGTCGCTCAATTATGAGCAGAAGGCGGCCAAATTCGTAAATATTGGCAAGAGTGCTTCTGCAGCCTCCTCCTTGGACGATTAGAAGAATCGAATCGTCTTCGAGCGCATGGCTTCGTGCTCTTCGTCGGTGCAGGCTGCGTTGGTCGGCGCTTCCGCTTCATTGCTGTTTGCGGCGACCAAGGAGTTGCTCAGCATGTAGCTTTCGACTTCTTCGCCGCTGACATCAGCCAGCATGGTGCCGTCGATTTCGACACAAGGAGAGAGTGGTTGCCCCGATTTCTCGACCATTTCGGCGTATTGATCCGCATTATTGATGATATCACGATCTTCGTACGCCAGATCGTATTTCTTCATGATCGCGCGGACACCCATGCTCCAGCCACAGGTCGGTTTTAAGTATGCGATAATCTTCATAGCCCTTTAAGTGTTGCTGATTATTCGGCTTGTCAACTCCGAGAGTTGCTTGGCTGTGCAGTTTGCTGTCATACTAGTTGGTGGGTTCTTTGGGGGAAGTGTTCTGTGTGTGTGTGAATTTCTAGGCTGTAGCTTCGCCGAGCCGTTTAGAATTGGATTGTGATTGTAGTCACGGCGCTCGCCGTGCCCTGAGATCAACCAACCACGCTTAATACCGCAGCGGCGGCTTGGGGCGTGCGCAGATAATCTGCCATTCGCCGTTGGGATTTTGACCGACGGTGAAGAGGCTGGTGAAGTTGTCTTCGACTGCGTAAACCACCCGCATGCGGTAGAGGGGCTTGAGGCTGGGGCCGTAGGCGGTGCCGTTGTGGGTAAATTCGATGGTCTCCTCGGATGCGCCAGAGAGCGCCTCAAACTCGATTCGTTTGATTGGGAGTCCCAGCTCAAAGTTCAGGGCTCCTTTGAGTCGAGAGGTGATCAGTGTGTCGCAGCCTTCCATAAAATAAAGCGCCAACATCGGCTCGATGGTGTCGGCTTGGTTGGCTGCTTGAAAGTGTATAGAGAGGTCGTCGAGGCCTTGCTCGAGTTCGGACTTCGGGCTGCAAGCACTGGAAAGCGCCATTGCCCCGAGGCAGGCGGCGGCGAGTGCTTTAATGGTTGTGGAAGTATGTTTGCTCATCGGATGAACGAATTAGACAGTAAATCTGGTGTCAGGTTCATCGGAGAATGTCGCGAATCGGACTTCACTGGGTCGGGTGTCAAGAAATGTCGGCGCATGGCAGTTTTCTGATAGCAACGAAGCTTAGAATGACACGTCAACAGAAATGGCAGATCAAGCGCAAGGCTCTTGCAGGGAAGAGCGCGTTAAACCGCTGAGAGTGAGCCTACTGGCTAACAGAATGGTATATGATTTTAGAGATTTCATAGAGGTTATCGATACCGGCACTCCTTTCGCGGGCGCGACAAGTCACAGCCCTACGGCTGGGGAATGATACCTGTTTTTCTGGGGCGAATGCGTCACTGCAGGCTTAAGAAGCGCACGGCGCATCGGGCGCGTTCGGTGATCATGGAGCCGTACCGTGTATACTGAATGAGCTGTTGGATTTCGCCGGGCATGCCGACCGGTACGAGGCAGATGCCGTCTTCGGTGAGTTGCTCGAGGAGGACTGTTGGCCGATGCGGGAACGCGACCGTGGCGATGATGCGGTCGAAGGGCGCGGCTTCCGGCCAGCCGGGTGCGCCGTCGCCGGTACGGAAGTGGATGCCTCGGTAGTCTAATTCTTCCAGGCGGGCTTGTGCATGTCGGGAGAGCGTTTCACTGATTTCGATGGTGTAGACGGATGCCGCCAGTTCGGCGAGGAGCGCGGTTTGGTAGCCGGATCCGGTGCCGATCTCGAGTACGCGGGAAGCGGGGGTGAGCTCGAGCCATGCAGTCATCTCCGCCACCAGAGAGGGCTGCGAGATTGTGGCATTGTCTTCGATGGGCAGCGGGTAATCGGCCCAAGCGCTCGCCTTGAGGGATGGTCGGACAAAGTGGCTCCGATCAATGCGGGCAAAGGCCTTGCGGACCGCAGTGTCAGTGATCCCCATCGCGAGCTGTTCAGCTTGTGGGTAATGCGTCATGGACTAAGTGTACTCGTATTTTACCCGAGGTCAACGAGCGCGGCTGTACGCTGAATTCGCTTGGCGTGGGATACATCTTTCGGCTAACAACAGGCAACGAACAAAGTATCCCTATGTCCTCTCTGAAAATATGGCTCGAAGCGACGCGTCCGAAGACCTTGCCCGCGGCAGTGGCTCCGGTGCTGCTGGGCGCGGCGCTGGCTTTTGCGGATTCGGGCTTCGATTGGCGACCGGCGGCGATTTGTCTGGCGTTTGCCTTGCTGGTGCAGATCGGGACGAATTTCGCCAATGATTATCTCGACGGGATCAAGGGCACGGATACGGAGGCACGTCTTGGCCCACGCCGCGCGGTAGCTGCCGGACTGATCGCTCCAGCGACGATGAAGCGGGCAACGATTTTGGTGCTGGCGGTCGGTTTTTGTGTGGGACTCGGGTTGATTCCTTTCGGCGGCTGGTGGCTGTTGGTGGTCGGTGTGGCGAGTGTCGCCTGCGCCTGGCTCTATACGGGTGGACCGTATCCGCTGGCTTATAACGGGCTGGGGGATGTGTTCGTGGTGCTGTTTTTCGGCTTCATCGCGGTGGGTTGTACTTATTATGTGCAAACGGGCACGGTGACTGTGGATGTGTTATTGCTCGGACTCGGAGGTGGGCTGCTGGTGAATAACATTCTGGTGGTCAATAATTACCGGGATCTGGAAGAGGATCGGGCCGCAGGGAAGCGTACACTGGTCGTGCGGCTGGGGCGGCGTTGGGCGCTGGTTCAGTATGTGGTGTCCACTTTGCTCGCCGGGTTGGTGGTCTTGTGGTTCTGGTGGCAGGGCGCCGGGAATCTGGTGCTGCTTGGTCTGGCGCCGGTACTTTATAGCTTTCAACTGGCCGGGCGCTTGTCGCGGACGGCTGGGCCGCAGGATTTTCTGCAAGCGCTGAAAGGCTCCGCGCTCGTGGTGGCTGCCTTCGGGCTGTTGTTTTCGTTGGGCTTGGTGTTGTGAGTATGATGCCAGCCGGACACTTTAATTTCGACAGGCGGGGCTTGTTGGACAGTTTTTTTGCAAATCGACACATTCCGCTTCTGGAATGCGAACACCACGCAACCTATGAAATTCAACTCACTTTTTATCGCGCTCACTTTTTCGCTTCTGGCATCCAGTCTTTCGGCTGATGTCGTGGTCTCCGCCAAAGTCTTGGACCGAGCGGGCAATGGCACGGCAATTCGCAATCAACACGTGTATCCGCAAGTAGCGCTGGAGTCGGGTGAAACCGCGTCGCTGCATATCGGTGAGGTGTTCCGCTACCAAATCGCGGAGAAGCCCGCTGAGCCGGAAGAAGGCGCGGAGCCGACCGAAGCGGTGCAGGAGCTATATGCGGAAAAGAAGATTGGCTTGAACCTGTCGTTGGCGGTGACGAGCGATGAGTCGGGCATCGCCTATAGAGGGGAAGCGGCTTCGGTGGTCGTCAATGGCGTGTCTGATGCCGGTAGTAGCTTCGGGACCTCGGAGGTTGTTTTCTATGGCAAAGTGGCAAGCGGCGAAATGATTACGGTGCAGATGAAGGGGGCCAACGGCACGGCTGAAGTGATCGCGCTGCACTTTGAGCAACGCTAGCGAGGTGCGTGGTTGATTGGATTTGGAGCAGTGCTGAATCCGTTTTTCTCGTAAATGGGGATGTATCCGAATCTGCTCTAAAATAGGGGTTGATTAGATACTTGCCATTTAGGGGGGACTGCCTTTGCTTCTCCCGTTTTTGAACTAATACAGCGTTATGGCACTTCCAGAATTTTCATCTCTCCTTCCTCTTGCTCAGGCGGCGCCCACCGGTGGCGGTCTTGGCCAGTTCCTGCCTATCATCCTGCTTTTCGTCGGGATGTGGTTTCTCATCATTGCTCCGCAGCGCAAGCGCCAGAAAGCGCATGACAAGATGCTCAGCGAGCTGAAGAAGGGCGACGAGATCGTCACCAGCGGTGGCATTTTCGGTACTATTACCCGCGTGAAAGACGACCGCTTCGTCGTCGAAATCGCAGACAACACCAAGATCGAGCTGGGTAAGGGCTTTGTCTCCAACAAAATCGAAGCAAAATCCGCCGAGTAATTCGGCTCAGAACGCACTCATATCCCATGTCCGGTAACATTTTTTGGAAATTCTTTCTCACCGCAGTCATCCTGGTTTGGTGCATCGCGGAAATCTCGCCCCTTCAGGATCGTCCTTTCGAGGACTTCATCGTTGAGCAAGCGACCGCCGAGACGGATGAGTTTGCGTCGGTGATGGAGCGCGCACAAGCCCGCGTCGATACACAGGAGTCGAAGACGCTGTTCATCGCACTGCGCGACCTCGGTGTTGCGGAAGGCATCGATTACGCGAAGTTCTTCCCCGAGATCAATCTCCGGGACGTCGCCAACCAGAACAAGCGCAACGACATCTTGCTCAAGCACCTGCTCAGCACCGCGCAAAGCAACCTCCGCCTCGGCCTCGACCTCAAGGGCGGCGTCGGTGTGACGCTGAAGATCGATGAAGCCGCACAGGCTGAGATGAATGCGTTCCAGCAGGCCGAGCAGCTCAAGGATGCGATCGAAATCATGGGCAGCCGTTTGGATGGCCATGGTGTGGCCGAGCCGATCATCCGCCCGGTCGGTGATGACGCGATCGAAATTCAAATCGCCGGATTGTCCACCAAGGATAACCCTGAGGTGGTTGACTCGCTGAAGAAGCCTGCCCGCCTCGAATTCCGCCGCGTGCACGAGACACTGAGTCCGGACACGACTCCGAAGAACAAATACCCGGTCGGCTACGAAGTGCTCGCTGAAGAGAACGAAGACCGCAAGACCGGTGAAGTCTACGAGCGGCGCATGTTCGTCAAGCTGATCCCCGAGGCAACCGGCGAGATCGTTGCCGATGCATACGCTTCGCAGACACAGACCGGTGGCTTCCAGATTAATTTGGAAATGACCAGCGAAGGCGCTGATATTCTCGGGGCAGTCACCGAGAAAATGATCGGCAAGCCGCTGGCCATTGTGCTCGACGGCAAGCTCTACTCCGCTCCAACCGTAAACGATGTGCTCCGTAGCCGTGCGCAGATCACCGGTACCTACTCGCAGCGTGAAGCGATCGATCTGGCCAACGTCTTGAACAACCCGCTCGCCGTTGAGCTACGCGTCGACCAGATGTATGAAGTCGGCCCGACACTGGCCGAAGGCACGCGCGACAGTTCGATCAATGCCGCCAAGTGGGGCGCGATCCTCGTGATCGGCTTCATGATTCTTTACTACTTCATCGGTGGTGCGGTCGCGGTCATTTCTTCGATCGTCAATGTCATCATCGTTCTCGGTGTGCTCGCCAGCTTGGGTGCGACGCTGACGCTGCCCGGCGTGGCCGCGCTCGTTCTCACGCTCGGTATGGGTGTGGATGCGAACATCTTGATTTTTGAACGTATTCGTGAGGAGCTGCGCTCCGGCAAGACCATCAAGAATGCAACATCCGGAGCGTTCGCCAAGGTGACTTCCACGATTGTGGACGCCAACGTCACCACGCTGATCACCGCTTCGATCCTTATCTGGCTCGGCACCGGCCCGGTTAAGGGTTTCGGTGTGACACTTGCGATCGGTATCTGCGCTTCGATCTTCTGCGCTTTGGTCGTGACTCGCTTCCTCGTCGATTTCCTCGTGCATCGTCTGGGTGTTTCCAAGGTTCTCGGCCTGAGCATCCTCCCAGAGAAGAAGCTCGATTTCTTCCAGTTCCGTAAGCCTGCATTCGCGGCTTCATGGCTGCTCGTGATCGCTGGTGTGATCAGCGTCGTGATTCACCACGACAATATCATGGGCATCGACTTCACTGGTGGTGATGAAATGACGGTTTCTTTCGACCAACGCATCGATACGGGTGATTTGCAAAACGCAGTCGAAGAGCTGGAGCTGGGCGAAGTGAACCCAAGCTACCAGAACTTGATTGGGGAAGATCGTGAAGTTCTGAAGCTACAGACTCGTTTCGATGAGAGCCGCGATGTGCTGGCTGCGCTTCAAGGTGCTTTCCCTGAAGCGGGCTTGACTGAAGACGGGGTATCCCAAATCGGGGCCTCGGTGTCCGGTAGTATTCAGACCAATGCCATCTATTCCGTGCTCGCTGCGTTGGCTGGTATCTTGCTCTACGTGGCGTTCCGCTTCGAAGTCGGTTACGGTGTCGGTGCGGTCATCGCAACGGTGCACGACGTGTTGATGACGGTCGGTATCTTCGTCCTTTGTGGTCAGTTCGGTATTTTCACCAGCGGACAATTCACAGCGCCGATGCTCGCCGCGATTCTGATGATCGTCGGTTACTCGATCAATGATACCATCGTGGTCTTCGACCGTATTCGTGAAGAGCTCGAGTTGAACCCGGGGTCGAATCTCCGCTCGATCATCAATCTTGCGATCAGCCGCGTATTCTCGCGCTCCTTGTTGACCAGTATCACGACCTTG
>ERZ1046740.2366-NODE-2366-length-12218-cov-3.777193_pt1 | contig 12218 bp, 13 predicted proteins | sample MGYA00383093_ERZ1046740 | MGnify/ENA primary metagenome ERZ1046740 (study PRJEB29581, sample SAMEA5548363) | metagenome | biome: marine; feature: coastal; material: water | depth 25 m | study: Short-term variability in the microbial, nano- and picoplankton...
ATTCTTCGCGAAGATCTTGATAAACTGAGCCTTGGACGATTCCGAAATGAAGTTGCCGACCGTTTCCGCTGGTGGGTCTGTTGCTTTCGACCCACTCCTTGCAGCGCTTTCCCCAGCGGGTGGTGAGAGCGGTTGATTCTTCAGCGTATTTTCGTTCGCACGGGTAGGGCGGGCATTCGTCGAAGAGCATTGCGATATCCGAACCGAAGGTTGCCTGAATTTCCATGCTCTTTTCAGGGCTGAGCATCATGCGGGTGCCATCAAGATGACTCTGGAATTGCACGCCTTCTTCCGTAATCTTGCGAATCTTAGAAAGCGACCAAACTTGGAAGCCGCCTGAATCGGTGAGCATGGGGCCGTCCCAAGTTGTGAATGAGTGAAGCCCACCTAGTTTGCCAATTACGTCGGTCCCGGGACGGAGCCAGAGGTGGTAGGTGTTGCCGAGAATGATCTGGGCCTCCATGAGGTGGAGGTCTTCTGGGTGGAGGGTTTTGACTGATCCTTGGGTGCCCACAGGCATGAAAATGGGGGTCTCAATGACTCCGTGTGGAGTGGTGAGGCGTCCGCGGCGGGCCTTGCAATCAGGGTCTGTCTGAAGGAGTTCGAACATGAAGACAAGCGGGTGTTAACTCAGGTGTAGCCAAATGAACACGAAATTTATCATGGCTGCTAAGAACTAACGGTTACTTTAAAAGTTTCATCTTGTGAGATGAGAGCAATAACTATTAAATCTTCTACTATGTCAGAAGAAAATCCATATAGTCCTCCCGTCAATCAAGTTGAGGCTCCCCCTGTTCAATCAGCTGTTCCAGGAGTGCATAATTATGCAAGTTTGGGTCAACGATTCTTTGGTAAACTAATTGATGTTCTTATCATGATTCCGCTAAGCCTAGGAATTGGAGTTGCCTACGCTTTCATTTCACCTCCTAAGCTCGTCGCTGTTGAAAAGCTCTCAGATGTCTTTTTAGGCGGCGCTTCGGTTTACGGGCTTGGCGAAACATTTCTCGTGGCCGTCATTGGGATGGCTGCTTACATTGGCATCCAGTGGGCGTTTTGGGCATCGACTGGTCAGAGTATTGGCAAAAAAGTGATGAAGACTCAGGTCGTCAATCTCGATGGATCTCAGGCGAGTGTTCAGACGATTGCTTTTAAGCGTTATGGAATTATCAACTTAATTGCAAACGTGCCTGTATTCGGGCCTCTGGTTTCTTTAATTGGCACGCTTCTCATTTTCCGTCAGAACCGCAATTGCCTCCATGATGATATCGCTAAAACCCGAGTCATTAAATTTGTCGCCTCTTCTTAAAAAAGGTGATTCGATTCGATGATTATTCGATAGGTAATTTGTTAGCGTTCCTAACGCTACAGACAGGTCTTGAAAGCTTATTGTGCAAACTGATAATTCATGCCCACTCTTCATTGTGGAAAGATATGGAGGTTTGAAATAACTTCAAAGATCCGGCGAGGATTTTGATAGTTAGCAGAGTAGCAAATCTACGATGTTTGTTCTTCCTGTAGCCATTGTTTCATGCCGCCTGCGACATTCGTGACGTCTGAGAAACCATTTTGAAGCATCCAGGTTCCTGCTCTAGCGCTTCGCATTCCGGCTGCGCAGTGGACGTAATACTTTGCGTCTTTGGGAAGGTTGGCAGCAGAGCTGGGCCAGCCTGAAAGCGGCAGGAGTTCGGATCCTTCGATATGCGCCATCATGTATTCATCCTGTTCCCGAACGTCGAGTAAGATGCCTTCGAAGCCATCGGTAAGAATTTTGCGCAGTTCAAGAGTCGTGATTTCGGGAAGCTCAGTCATTTCTTTTTTGTCAGTGAAGGGTTTAGTAATAGTAGGGTTATTCCCGCAAAGTGGGCAGTCTGGATCAGGTTTGATTTTAATTTCCCGGAATAAGGTCGAAAGGGCACGATAGTGAATCAGTCTGCCAAGCGGGGGATGCCCGAGATTTGCGAGAAGTTTGATTGCTTCCATGGCTTGAAGGCTTCCAATAATTCCGGGGAGCACGCCCAGGACACCTGCTTCGCTTCATGTTGGGACTGCTCCCTCGGGTGGAGACTCCGGAAGGAGGCAACGGTAGCAGGGTCCGCCGAGATGGGGTGCGAAGACTGTGACTTGTCCTTCAAATTGGAAGATCGCTCCATGTATGAGAGGTTTCTTGAGGAAAAATGCCGCGTCATTTGCGGCGAAGCGAGTCGGGAAGTTGTCGGAGCCATCGAGAACAACGTCGTAAGGCCTCAGTAGATCAAGGCAATTGTCTGGCTCGAAGCGACCTTCATGAAGGATAATCTCAACATGTGGGTTCACTTGGTGGAGCCTCGCCTTAGCGCTCTCCATTTTGGAGGTGCCAACGCGATCGGTGTCGTGGAGGATTTGGCGGTGCAGGTTAGACAGGTCGACCGAGTCAGGATCAATGATGCCAATTCTTCCAATGCCAGCGGCAGCAAGATAAAGAAGGGCTGGTGAGCCCAATCCGCCGCTCCCGATGCAGAGAATCGAAGAATTCCTGAGACGTTCTTGTCCCGCTTCGCCGAGCTCTCTGAGCATAGTTTGTCGCTGGTAGCGGTCGGCTTCTTGCGGTGTCAATGGCATAGGTCAACGATGTCGCGTTAATTCTTGTCAGGCAAGGAACGATTGCCTGAGTTCAGCGTAAGTGCTAAGGTGGAGCTCGTGAAAGTCGCTATCGTTGCTCATCCCCGAAAGACAGATGCTCCGATGGCGGTGCGAAATGTTCGAGAATGTCTTTTAGAGCGTGGCATCGAGGTCGTTCTTGAAGAAGAAACAGCACGCTTGATTCAGGAGGTGGGCAAGTTGGACTTTGCCGATGGAGCTGACCTTGTCATTTCGCTTGGAGGGGATGGAACCTTACTTAAGACCCTCCATCGTTTAGGACCTAGGCCGATTCCGATTGCGGGGGTGAATATTGGGACGCTTGGCTTCCTGACAGCTTGCACCGATGAGGAAATTGATTTGCTAGGCGATCATTTGGCTAACGAAGAGATGAATATCGTTGAACGAAGTATGCTAAAGGTGGAGATGACTGAGGAAGGTGGTGAGTTACACCAATTTTTAGCTCTCAACGAAGCGGTGTTGATGAGGGGAGAGACTGGTCGCTTGGTTTCGCTCGAAGCAAGAGTGGATGGGGAGCTTTTAAATCATTATCGAGCCGATGGATTGATCGTGGCGACACCGACAGGCTCGACTGCCTACTCAATGGCGGCAGGGGGGCCTCTGCTTGGTCCTCACGCGGGAGTCTTTGTCATCACCCCAATCTGCCCTCACAGCATGAGTAACCGCTCGTTAGTGGTCGGTGAAAAATCTGTGATTGAGCTTTCACCGGCTGGCGATGGAGAGGAATCGATTCTTTTTTCAGTTGATGGCCGGGATATTCTCCGAATTGAAAAAGATAGTGTTGTTAAAGTCACTTGCCACGATGCAAACCTAAGATTGGTAAGGCTTCCCGGACATTCGTTTTATGAGACCCTTCGAAAGAAACTCCATTGGCACGGCGGATAGCCTCGGTAGGTGACTACTTGGTCTGGAGGGAGGAGAGTCCTCCGTCTACCGAAAGCGATTGCCCGGTAATCCAAGTGTTGTCTGGTGAAAGGAGAAAGAAGAGGGCGCTGGCAATTTCATTGGGAGTTCCAAGCCTGCCAAGTGGGTGCATGGCTTCAGAGAATTTTCGTGCCGATTCATTATTGGTAATCGGGGCTGCAAGCGGGGTGTCTGTAAGTCCCGGGGCGACGCAATTAACCCTTAGCTGGTTTCTCGCGTAGGTTGCGGCAGCCGAGCGGGTGAGCCCTGCAAGCCCAGCTTTGGCTGATGCGATTGCTTCATGATTGGAGAGACCCTTTTCCGCTGCGGCTGAGGTGACAAAGGCAATGGAGCCGCCGGATTTACTCATGGGTCTGCCTAAGTTGTGGAGGAGGTAGAAGGCTGAGTTGAGATTTGTATCCATGACAGACTGCCAGTCGGGGATCGAGGTTAGATGTGCCGGTTTAAGGAGGATTGAACCGATACAATGAGCGACCGCTTCAATTTCGCCGAGTTCATCGATCGCTAAGGTAATACAGGAGGCGACCTCATCAGGCTGAGTAAAATCACAGAGCAGGAATTTGACCCCCAATTCAGACGAGAGTTCTTTGAGTGCGACCTCGTTTCTTCCTGCCAAGACAAGTCGGGTCCCAGCCGAGTGAAGCTTACGAGCCAGAGCTGATCCAATCCCTCCATTGGCTCCGGTAATCAGAGCAGTTTTCGGTCCATTCATTCTTAAGGGAATCGTAGCTCTGAAAGCCAGTTTCGCATCTGGTTTTTTGTGCCCTCAATTTCCATGCGATATTGGCCGATTTTTCCTGAGCCATCTTTGAGTTCCGTTCCTAAGGTCCGGAAAATACTGCCGTAGTGCGTCGAGGGTAGGTGAGCATGATACCACTTTACGGTTTGTTCCACGACCAGTGCCTTTTTCCAGAGCTGTGCTTCATTGATCTGAACCGTGTTGCCGTTAATAATGCGAGCGCCTCGAAGATGTGGCGGATAAAGAAGAAAGAACATGGGCTCGCTTGACCCGGTAATCGTGAGCTTTTCTTTGCTGTTGGCAGGATTAGTGTAGAGAAGGCTATAACCATTTTTTGCTGTGGTTTTCTCGGGGGGGCCCCAGGCATTAGCGCGGGCCGGGCTTGAAAGGATAGGGAGAGTTGAAGGTCCTAACGAGGAGTCAGGAGGCGTCGATGAGCAATGAGTTAAAAGGCACAGAAAAGAAAGTAGGGGTATTACTCGACGATTCATCAGGTATCTAAGATACCGTATCTTTTTAGGTTTGCACTTTGAATTAGCATTCTATCCGGGAAACATCTTTTTATGATCAAGAGGGAATTTTTTGAGCAATAAAAAATTCTTTTGCTTTACGTGAAAGTTGTTTGATCCGGTATTCCTCGCTTGAGGCCTCTGCTCGAGTTCCAACCACTCTTTCATAGACCAAATTTAACGGAGTTCGGCCCCGTAAATATTTGGCGCACTTTGGGCCCTGCGATTGATGTTCTGTCAGACGCCGTGCGACATCGTTCGAAATACCGCAGTAAAGTGAATCATCGCCACAACGAATGAGATAGACAGACCATGTGGATTCACTAGCCATCCGGATTGAGGTTCATTTGAGAAAGAAGTCTTTGGTTGAACTCGTCAGCCATGTCGTAGCCGATTTTTCGGAGTTGGAGATCAAGTGCTGCGACTCCAATCAGTCTCGCTGTGTCTCTTCCAGCAGCTACTGGGATCTCTACAAGCGGAATCTCGACATCAAGGATTCGCATTTTTTTCTGCGATATGCCAATTCGGTCGACTTTGTTGAGATCGCTTGCCGATTTCAATTCTACTACTAAGTCTAACCGTTTCTCTGGTCGAATAGCCGATAGACCATACAGATTGGCAACATTGATGATACCAATACCCCGCATCTCCAAATATCCTCTTGCGAAGTCCTTTGCGCTTGCCGAAAGTTCTCCACTAATTTGCTTCAGCTGAACCGAATCATCAGCGACCAGTGCGGCCCCTTTTTCCAATAGTCCAATTGCGGTCTCGCTTTTTCCGGATCCGCTTTCTCCCATTATTAAAACACCGATACCTCGATAGTCGACCATGCAACCGTGCAGGGCGGTGCGAGGGGCAAAATCATTTTCGAGGCTAATGGTAGCGGCGTTAAGCAACGACATAGTTGGTCGGGGAGTATGTAGGATAGCGATGTTTTTCTCTCGAGCGACTTCTTTGAGAATGGGCGAGAGGTCATGTCCACGGGCAATGATCAGGCAGGGGATATCTTGTTCGCAAAGAATTGTGAAACGCTCAAGGCGAAGTTCGTCCGAGAGTTTTTCAAGATAGGAATTCTCTGAATTTCCCAAAACCTGAATACGCTTTTTGGCAAAGTAGTCGATAAAGCCCGCTAAGGCGAGCCCCGGACGGTTGACTGCGGGCTCTTCAATCACTCGATCGAGTCCGGTTACTGGGTGCTCAGTACTTAATTCGAGATCATCTCCGTGTCGTTCCAGAAATTCCTGAACAGTGATGCTCTCGATGACCTTTCGTTTTCCACCTGCTGCCATGGCGGAAGATTAAAACATTAGTCTTCCTTGGGCGAGATGTTGTTTTCTAGTCCACGTTGTTTCTTTCAGAAGGAGAGTGATTTTGGGAAGCGGATGAAAAACAACTGTCTCAGGAGAGGGGAATGCGTGCGCCTCACTCCGGAAGATTATTAACCCAGGTGGTTATGTCAGCGACAACCTTGTCGCTTTGGTGGTCGTGAAAGAGAAGATGAAAGCTCTCAGGGTAGAATTTTCTGGTGGCACGAGTTTTTTCCGGAAGTCCTTCAAAAAATAGTTTTACGTCTTTGGGGTCAGAAAAAACATCTTTCCCGCCATGAAGAACTAAAAGTGGAAGATCGAGTTGTTGGGAAGCTTTCCGGGAAGTTTGCATCATCTTACCCAGAGTGGTGAGTAGTCGGAGAGTGTGTTTGCGAATATGGTATGAGTTGGTGGCGGCCTGCTCTTGGTGGATCGTGTTCTTAGTCACTCGGACGTCACCCTGCCCCGAGAGGCTTTCCAGTGAAACTCTTGCTTTCGGAAAGAGAAATCCAGCAAGGTTTGCGGCTGAGATTTTCCATTGTGGAAAATCAGAACGAATATCAGTTATGGGCGATGCTAGGATCATGGCGTCGCAGCCGGCACCGTGTTTTTTGATCTGTGCATAGGTATGGAGAACAATGAGTGAGCCCATACTTTCGCCGCACCAGATGATCTTCGCTTTTGGGTGTCGCTTTCGGACTAAGCTTGTGAAGGTCGTCAAGTCTTTGAACCATTCTTCTCGATTGTGAATATGGCCACGTCGTTCTTTGATTGGGTCTTTTCCTTGTCCCCGTGTCTCGGCCCCGTAAAGCATTATGTTGGGATGGTTGGCTAAGATATGCTTGGCAAGAGGCCGAAAGTCCGAAGCTGCCCCGCTGATACCGTGAACTCCAATGATTACTATTTTGGAATCCTCCTTGGAGGACCACTTGGTGTAAGGGAATTTCGCCCCATCAAAAGAATGAAACTGCGTTTTCCCCAATCGTATTTGTGCCACCTTGGTCGCGGGGTTTTGGGCGGAACAAGAGGTAAGGGGGATGAAAATGAATATCCCGAGACCCACTAATATGCCGCGTAGAATCGGGATGATCATTTTGAGAGAAAGTAAAGGTTAGTACTGAACAATAGGCTTTTCAGATTTGGCGTCAATGATTGCGAAACGCTCCCTGTGAAGATTAGCATCGCTCCTGAAAATCAGTCGCCCGCTATGTGAGCGTTCTAGTTCCATGAGGATCTTAGAATCCTCGGACTTAAAGCGATTTAAAACATCGGTATTGACCATAACAATTAGATCTCCGTCCTCGTCATTTTCTTTCTGTCGTTGAATTACGGTATTGAGGCGACGTTGGATTTCGATACTCATGGACATGGTCGTCTTAATCCGAGCTCGCCCTTGACAATAGGTGCAGGGCTCAAGAGTTGAGTCGAGAAGGCTCTCGTTCAATCGTTGACGGGTCATTTCCATGAGTCCAACAGATGAAATCTGGAGGACCTGGGTTTTTGCCTTGTCCCGTTTGAGTCGCTCTTTCATCGCTCGGTAGACCGCTTGCTGGTCGCGGCGATGTCGCATATCAATAAAATCGACCACAACAAGGCCTCCAATATTACGAAGTCTCAGTTGCCGGGCGACTTCTTCGGCGGCTTCAATATTTGTTTGAAGAAGGACCTTATCAACGTCTTTTGATCCCCGGTTTCGCCCGGTATTAACGTCGACAGAAATAAGGGCTTCGGTCTCATCAATGACGATGTAGCCACCACAGGGGAGCCAAACTTGGCGCATGAAGGCCTCGTCAATCTGCTTCTGAATGCCGAATCGTTCAAAAATAGTTTGTTTGGAGTAAAGATAGTGAATCTTACGCTTCGCTCGCCGCGAGACCTTGGCGGCAATCTCGCGAATGTGTGCGGTCGTTTTTTCGTCATCACAAATAATCTTATCAACTTCATCTGTGAGGAAATTTGTTGCGGTGCCTTCCACGAGATCCGGTTCTCGGAAACAGCAAGCCGGAGCGCTTTTGTTATTTCTGATGTCTTCGACCTGTTCCCATTGTTCTAGGAGCATGGCAAGGTCACGGACGAAATGGCGAGCGCGGGTGCTGGTGGCGACTGTGCGCATAATGATGCCCATGCCGTCAGGAACACTCAGGCGCTGCATGATTTTGCGAAGGCGTTGTCGCTCCTTCGGATCGTCAATGCGTCGCGAGATGCCGAATTGATCGGAATAAGGCATCAGAACGAGATAACGACCCGCAAGTGAGATGTTAGTCGTCACCCTCGGCCCCTTGTTGCCGATTGCACCTTTCGAGACCTGAATCATGATTTCTGAACCGACTGGGTAAATGCTTGGGATGTCCTTAGACGTGATTTTCTTTTGTTTTTTTTGTGGCCGTCCTTCACGACGGATTTCTTCGAGACCCCCATCGAGTGCGGCTGGGATAGCATCCCAAAAGTGAAGGAAGGCATTTTTATCTAGGCCAATATCAACAAACATCGCTTTTAGGCCTTGTTCGATATTTTTGACACGGCCCTTGAAGATTCCGCCGACGATGTTGTCATCGCCATTACGTTCGACATTGTATTCTTCAAGGACACCATCCTCAAGAAGGGCGGTTCGACGTTCAAGTGTTTCTGAGTTGACAATGATGGTGCGCCCTTCGCGAGGGTCAACACTGGTCAGGCCAAGTGCGTTTTTGATTTTTTGGATCATATGATTAAATTAGTTTATAAGATTAAAATTTTGGTTGATTAGTTGCTGTCCGCTTCTCGATCGGGAGTCGGCGCGATTGATGGGAGAAGATTTTCATTTGGGGTGATTAAGGCAGGTCGTTCCTGTGGAAGAAGAACGTCGTCGATTTCATCGCCGGTCTCACCCTCATTATTATCAGACAAAGAATAGATTTCGCCTTCGGGAATTTCAATTTCCTCGAAAGCGTCAAAGTTTCCGGCATAGGTCCCGAGGTGGGTAATTCGCATGTTTAATCCGGCTTCCATATTGAAGATTTCGCGATAGATTCTTTGGGAAAGAACCCCGGCGACTGCGCCACCACTTTTACCGTTCTCAACCATCACACAGATGGCGTAGCGAGGTTTATCGAATGGTGCAAAAGAAGTGGTCCAGGCATTGTGGGTGTGCTCAATGTTCGTCTTGCCTGTCTGAGCTGTTCCTGTTTTTGCGGCAACAAAAACATCTTCTAGAGCAACCTTAGTGGCGGTTCCCCCTAGCTCATTAACAGCTTTCCACATGCCTAGTCTGATCATGTCCATTTCAGCTCTAGTTACGCCTTCATCGATTAGGTTCGTTTTGACGATTGGAATATTTTCTTTGATGACTTGCGCCTCTCCATTTGGATCTTCGCCAAGAATCCGGCGAACGATACGAGGTTGGTAGTATTTCCCTCCGTTAGCGATTGTCGCTGCGACGGAGCAGACTTGAAGCGGGGTGGCGAGGGATTGACTCTGGCCAATTGCAAATTGCGCAAGAGTTGCTCGGGTCATTGATGCTCCCGGATATTTACGTCTCCAAGTGTCACTTCCAGGGAGGAATCCAGGGTCTTCGGAGGGGAGTAGGATACCGGATTTTTTGCCAAATCCCACTAGCTCGAATGTGTTTACCATAGCTTTGGAACCTAGGGTTCCCGCAAGTGACATAAAATAGGGATTGCAGGACCGTTGGATGGAATCGGTCAGGCTGAGGGAGCCATGTCCATATGTTTTCCAGCAGCGAATCTTTGTATTGCCAAATTGGCTGAATCCGAGGCAGTTGTGCCAGAAATTTGTCTTCTCGTGGCAGGCCGCGGCGATTGCGGTGGGAAGCTTAAAGGTTGAGCCCGGGATGTAGCGCCCGATGGCGCGGTTTATGAGAGGGCGTGCCCGATTTGTATTATACTCTGCGAAGCGAGCCTCCGTGATCGCGGGTATGAAGTCGTTAGGATCAAAGTTCGGGACGGAAACCATGGCGAGAACTTCGCCCGTATTTGGATCCATTACCACGGCGGCACCACGTCCAATGAGGCGCATGACGTTTGCAACGATCAGTTGGATGCGGCTGTCGATCGTGAGCTGTACCTCGGCACCCTCACGGGCGGGCTGGTAGTCTTCAGTTGCGATGACCTTGTTTCTTTCATTGCGAACTAGGATTCGTTTTCCGGCCTTTCCCCTTAAAAATTCATCTGTTGTAAATTCCACGCCAGTCAGACCTTTGGCATCTCCTTGGAAGTGTCTGTTTTTATTTTTCTTTCCTCGATATTCGTCAGGAATGTCTCCTTTTGCCCACTGTTTGACGTAGCCGATAATGTGTCCGGCAAGGGCCCCGTATGGATAAACACGCCGGGGCATGACTCGTACTTCCACACCGGGGATTTCGTGACTGCGGACCGCGATTTTTGCAAACTGGTCTGGCGTCAGATCTTGCCGGTAGCGATAGGGGACAAGGCCACGATAGGTCTTATAGTGAGTTCCGATGTCCCTTGTGTATCGTTGGCCCGTGAGGCCAAATAATTCAAGTTGAGGTATCACCCATTCGCGGACGGCTTCGACGATCATTTCATCGTCTGGAGCCTTTCTTTCAATTTCGATCAGTGGTGGGTTTTCGTTCTGCTCCTGGTCTTCGTTTTCATCAGTTAGAGATTTTTTGTATTCCGTGTAGCCGACGTAAATGTCTTCGAGATTGAAAGCAATTTCATAGGATCTCCGATTGCGGGCGAGAACTACGCCGTTGCGATCGACGATACGGCCACGAGCTCCCGGTTCGCGAATTTCTACGGTGTGAGTGATAGGAATCTTGGCGACGAACTGGGCTCGGCGGTCGATTTGAAATTCGTAAAGTCGCGAGAGAAGAGTGCCACACCCCATTAGAATGAGGGCGGTGAGCAAAAAGAGCCTTATGCGATACTTTGGTTCCATATGACTATTTTTTGTATCGGATGGTGTGACCGCAAAGGTCGGCAACGCGAAATAGAATCCAAAATATAAGGGGGGAAAGTAACATCGTGAGGACCGAGCTCGCCCAAATTTGTTGAATCATACCGTCATTTTTGTGGAATCCACCAACGACGAACCCACGGAGAAGATATTCCACAAAGAGATAAAGAAAAATCGCAACTCCTGCGAGTATAGCGGAAAGATACCATTTGCCTTCCCGGAAAATTGGTCTGATTCCCTGCATTAGAAATCCCATCAAAGTGTAGAGTACTACCGAGTAGCCAAATTTCAGAGAATCTGGCGAATTTTGATATACGAAGGGGTCGCCTTGAGTGACAGAAAGGATTTGTTGAGCATCCCATAGAAATCCTCCGAGATAAGCGAGGATCAGCATAATACCGGTTGAGACTGTGACTGATCCGCAGAGGACGATTAGGGGGAGGATGAGAAAACGAGCGTCATACCATGAGGAGACAGACGGAAGAAACTGCTGAACAATACAGCTCAGGAGAAGGAGTCCGATTAGGCTTATGGAGTATAGCAACATGTCTTGGTCTTAATCACCGGGTGATTCGGTAATGACGAAGACGTTTTTTAGGTTGGTGAAGTCAACCGCTGGTTTGATTTCCGCCTCGCCGTATACGGGGCCTACTTCAAAGTCTTCGATAGTTCCGATAGGAATGTTTGGAGGAAACAACTTCCCCCGCCCATCGGTGTAGACCTTCATTCCCTTTTGGAGAATGGCGGTCTTAGAGAGATAGCGCAGCCGCAAACGAGGCGTCTGGCCAAAGGTGGTTTGTCGGCCTACAATGATACCGACCTCGCTAGTGCCCTCGACTTCCGCCGAGACCTGCGAGATCTCGTCGGTGATCAGAAGCACTGATGAAATTTGCTCGCCAGAAAGCTGGAGGCGGCCCACTAAGCCGCCGTTTGAAGCGAGGACACAAAGGTCAAATTCAGGATCGGCTTCGAACCCGTCATCGGTTCCACGATCGATCTCTATAGTTTTACCCCACATCTGAGGTTGTTTTCGAATGACGCGGGCTGCAACCACATCAAATTGGGTTTTCTTTTTAAAATCGAGAGCATTTCGGAGTTGATTATTTTCCGCCTCAAGTTCGCGCACCCGTCCGGCTATAAGCTTAAAGCGATCACGTTCTTCGATCACTTGCTCGATCCGTTTTT
>ERZ1046740.2368-NODE-2368-length-12212-cov-3.420005_pt1 | contig 12212 bp, 6 predicted proteins | sample MGYA00383093_ERZ1046740 | MGnify/ENA primary metagenome ERZ1046740 (study PRJEB29581, sample SAMEA5548363) | metagenome | biome: marine; feature: coastal; material: water | depth 25 m | study: Short-term variability in the microbial, nano- and picoplankton...
TCAACAGATGGAATAAATCAGATGATAAACTTGATAGAAAATTTGACAATATAACAAAAGAAATTAACGATTTAGATAATCAAGTGTCAGAAATAAAAGGCAGTTTGTCTAGAGTAAATGGAAAACACTAGGAGAATATTATGGCTATGGATATAAAATCAATGCTAGTTGCAATAGCGAAAAGTCAAGCTGAGAAAATGGAAGCAGAAGTAATGGGTCATGTTGATTCAGAAGAATTTGCTGAAGAACTTGCTCAGAAATTAAATGACAAAATAGACATTCCCTTTGTTAAGGAAGAAAAAGAAGGAAAATTCTTTCTTGCTCTAGTTAGCATAGTTCAGTCTTTAATAGGTGGGATGCTTAAAGCGAAGAAGTAATGCCAAAAACTTTTGCATTATATAGTAGATTTGAAAAGGGTATTAACACTAGAATTGATGATGCAGACATAGGAGCAGAATCTTTAGCCGAGGCTGATGGATGGAGTGTTAATACTCTTGGCGAAATAAATACTATAAATGTCTTCTCAATGGAGGCAGATTCAATGTTTAATTTAGAAGAGTTATCAGCTCCACATGATACTGCTCCTCAGGGTTCAGGATATGGAGCGATAAAGGTTGAATCAGATTATGATTACAATCATGTGACAAATGCAACAGGTAGTTACGCAGTTAATGGAACAAGTTTAGTTTTCTTTGGCGATAGAAATGGTAATCTAACAGTAATTAATGATGTCGAGAATACTAAAGGGGTAAGAGCCGTTATAGGATTAATTCATGCCGATGTTCCCGATGACCAATATAATTATAATCCTAGTTTTTTATGGCACGAAGGTGAATTAAGATGGGCAAATGCTAATCACGATGTAGACAATAAAGTTAAATGGATGGGGTATTTTGATAGAGACAGGTTTGTCGCTGATGCTAGTAGTAATGCTCATAATAGACTTAGTGGAAAATGGATTATAACTGATGCTACGGTTCTTAAACCCGTTAGACCTGCTCAAAGTAATAATGGTAATGGTAATTTATATCCCGTAACTGATATTACTACCAAGCACCCTCAGGTATCAGCAAATATGCCTAATTTTTCATATCAATTAACTACTAATAGCGAAAAGGGAACTTGGGCAGCAGCAGATTATGAATTTGGAATGACATACATATATAGAAAAGACCAAGAAAGTCTTGTTACACCTTTAAAAGTTTATGTAGGTAATTCGGAACAAGAATATTTAAACATTCCAAAAAGACAATATTTAACACATCTTAATTGTACTTTTAAAAATGCTTCAGGTACAATACTAGACGAAAGAATGACTGGTTGTAGATTATATTCTAGGAAGCACAATGGTGGAAGAAGATGGCGTTTAGTTATGGATGTAGATTTTAGTAGAGGCTCTAGATTGAATACTTTTGATTTATTTCAAAATAGTTGGAGTCAGACATCAAATCAATATTATAGGTTAAATAGTTATTTAGAAAGGCGTGACCCTTCAGTAGAAACTTTTGAAGCATTGAATGGCATTATGAATGATGAACATAAGATTTCTTTTGAAAGTGGAGGACATGGATGGGAACACGCAAAAGCAGTGGGTAGAAGAGTATTTTATATTGGAGTAAAGTATTACGATGATGTCAATGTTAAATATATGAGAGATAGAGTTTTCTATTCTCAACCTGCTAAGCCAGATGTAGTCCCTGTATCTAATTGGATAGACTTAGGAATTAATGATGGTGACCAATTTATAGCATTAGAGAGTTTTAGTGGAAGACTTTGCCTTTTTAAAAGAAGCAAGATATATATACTTAATGTTCAAGCAGGTAACCCCGCAGGATGGGGCTTAGAAGCCGAAATAGATAATAATGGTGTTCCACATCCAAGTAATGTAACAAACACGAGATACGGCATTGTATGGGCAAATAAATATGGTTGTTTTATGTATGGAGGTCAAGGAGTTCAAGAATTATCGGCATCTATTAGCCCTGAAATTTGGATAGACACTTTTAATGATAATGAAAAAATGATTCTTGGTATGAATAGTTTAAAAAATCAATTAGTCGTTGCTCCAACTGGGGCGTTAGTTGCTTCTGATAATACCTCTTATCAAGGTCTTTGGATGTATAATTTTGATGCTCAAGGTTGGTCAAGATATAAAAATTCAATATATGATTACAATGATGGATTTATGAATGATAGAGGTGGGGAACTTTATTACTTCACTAAACAATGGGATGAAGATGAAGAAGCAAGTTTTTATAGAGCATTAAAGATTAATATTACAGAAGATGGTAGTACTGAAAGTAGAACTAAAACATTTACATTGAAAGAAGACACTCTTGGTTCTCCGGGAGTTATGAAAAGATTTTATAATGTTAAAGTAGAGTTAAAAAATGAAGCAAATGCAAATTTAACTTGCAAATTTAATAATAGCGGGGCGATAACAAAAACACTAAGCAGTGCTAACACAGGTTTTGTGACTAAAATATTTACACCTGCAAGTCCAATAGAATCTGATAGGATGCAATTATCTTTCTCATCTGATAGCGCAGGAGGTGTAACAATTTCCAATGTTGTTTTAGAGTACAGGACAAAACGACTACGAATATCGGAGTCATAAATGGCTCAATTTGAAGACGAAGTAACATTAGGTTCTGGTCCACGAACTCTCCAAAATGGCGAAAGCAATACCTACCTTGATAATGGAAATCTTGTTAAGGAAACCAATATTGATGGCACTGTATACACAAACACATCTGCTAGTGATGATTCTCCTTCAAATATTGTTACAACTTTAGAGAATTTTGAATTTTCAGATGAGTCAATAGGTGGCTCAAATTTTAGCATTGATTTAGGGGATAATGCTATACTTATTAAAGATGACCAAGATAATGTAAGAACTATTGTAGGACAAATAAGTACAGGTGGATATGGGTTTCAAACATTAGACCAAAATGAGAATGAGTTATTTGGAATATATGGGACTACTGCTAATTTAGCAGGTTGGAGTGTAACTCAAGCGGAAATAAGTAAGACGGCAGCAAGTGGGACTAAAACTATATCTATAAAAGCAGGCGATGAGCCTAGATTAAACTTAGCGGCTGGTTCTACTACTATATTAAAAGCAGGTATGTTAAGTGGAACTAGCGTTGGATTTGCTTTATGGAATAGTGGTGGAGATGAAGTATTAAAAATAGATGATACGGGAACAACAGAAATAGCAGGTTGGCAATTTACTACTCAAAAGTTTCAATCAGCAGGTCTAAATAATGCTAGAATCGAATTAGATTCCACTCAAATGAGAGTTTCAGTTGTAGATAGTAGTAATAAGACAAAGACTGCTATGGGTTATCTTGAGGGATTAAAAAAGAATAATTCAATAGGCTTACAAATAAATGCACCTAGTGGAAATGGAAACGGTACTACTGTTACTATCCCATCTATTGATAGCGTTGAACACGCAAAGGCTTTTGGAGCAGATAATTCCCTAGCAGGATTAAAATATTATATTGCAAATGTAGATGGTGATAAATACACAGGAACGAATACAGGTGCAGAAGTTACTGGTAATACATATAATACAATTACTTTAAGTGGAACTAATATTCATTCGAATATAAATAATGCTTGGTATGGACCGGGGATTAAACATTTTTATTTAGAATTTGTGTCTGATGATTATGGATTTTGGGCGGCTCAAGGCGATAAAATGAGAATAGATGGCAATGTATCTTATGACTCAGGAGATTGGTTAATAGAATCGGATGGTGCAATAAAATTTTATTCTGGTGATGGTTCTGAGATAATGAGACTTGGAACTTATAGTGGAGAAAAAGGATTATTTATAGGCTCTGATGTTAGCGATACTACTCCCCTTGCACAATATACGGGGAGTAAAATTTTAATTGGAGATGAAAATAGTCAACATTTAAAGTATACTACGGCAGGAGGTCTTGAGATTGATGGAGACATAACTGTTGAGGGAGATACATCTACACAAGCATATGAAACATTTAAAAATGTATCAGTAGGTACGGGTGTTAGTAGTTATTTAGACTCTGCAAAATGGAATGTTATAGGAAATATTGTTGCTGAACAAACTGCGACTGGTCTTAGATTTGAAGATTCAGTTCTTGATAACGCTTGGGATTCTTGCATTAGATGGAAAGACGCATTTAAAAAAGCAGATAGACCTGTTTTAACTTGGGATTTTAAAGTAGTTCATTCACACGCATCTCAACAAAGTATTGGAGAAATGATAGGATGGTTTGATGATAATAATAATGCTAACTACACGAATATTGAATATGGTGTTTACATATATCAAGATGATATGAAATGGTTCGGTCCAGGCAATACAACAGATGCAAATATATACACATCCGATACTGGTATGACAGGTACTACTTGGAGAATGGTTTTAACATTAAAATCAGGTGGTGGATGTGTGGGTCATGTATATAAAGATGGTGATTTTACAACTCCCTATGCTACTAATCATTTTACGGCAGATTCGGAGAATGAACCTGCTAGTTTTTATGTAGGTAATACAATTTATAATAATGGCACACCTAAAATAGAACATCAGCAAATGGCTTGTGGAGTTACTACTCCTTCAGTACCAACTGTTATAAGTGGTGGATTAATATCAACAGGTAAGATAGAATCAACTGATGGTAATACATTCTTTGATTTAAATGAAAGTGTTATTCAAATGTCTGACAATACTAACCCAAGAGTTCAAATGGGTGACGTTACTCAAGGTAGTTACGCTTTGAAAATATCAGCACCGGGTGTTGATGTAACAAGTTCAGCGGCTACTAATGATAACTTATTGTTTTCTAGTGAATGGGCAATACCTAAATACGCAGGAATATTTGCTAGTACACCTCATAATAGACTTGGTTCTGAAACATTTATGACTGAAACTGAAATGGAGTCTTTTGATTTTGCAAATGATGGTGTCAATGGAAGTGGAACTTTTACTCAATTCAGAGCCAAAAGTGCATTATATCGAGGTACTATTAACGCAAGTACAAATATGCAAAGTGGAGGTACACATTCAGGTACTTATGTTTCCACTACTATAGTCAATGATACTGAACAAGAATTTAAAACTAATGAATTAGTAGGTATGTGGATTATTAATCATAGACAAGGTTATGGTAGTTCTGCATACGCAGGAAAAGCATTTGCAAAAATAACTGCTAATACGGCTACTCAAATTACTACTTCTGCTCTTACTGGTGGAGAATCGGCAAGTGCTACTAATTGGGCTAATAGTACTATTGGTAAAAACAAATGGAATTATTGGAATAATGCAAATGGAGGAAATGATACGGGTGGTGACCAATATTCAATAATACATCATCATTTTGGTGTTTTAGATAGTAGTGAATTAGGTTACTATGTTGGTAAAAGAAGAATACAAACTGGTTATTCTTTTCTGCACGAACCGGGTATAACGGTTACTACTGTCCCTTACTTACACGATAAAAATAATAAATATTTAAGACTATCTGCATTTTTAACTGCTTACACGACTCTTAGAGTTGGAATTTTTAAAGCAGAGTTTGGTACTACTGGTGTTCCACAAATTGAATTAATGCCTGCTGGTTTAAAGCCATTAGAAGGTGATAATGGTATATGGGTTGAATCAATGGAAGATTTTGACGTTGCAAATGACGCAAATATTGGTAATGGATGGTGGTTTTTAACTAGAACAAATAGCGGTGGTTCACAAGATTATTGGATGCCTCAATTTGTTTATAATGGAAATAATACATCTACTTGGGGACAAGTATGGGGAGCGAATGTTCATCATAATTATTTCAAATATATCCACCAAAATCCATTAATGAATCAAACATCTACGGGTTCTACTGGTTCATATAAGGTACTTACTATAAATTTACAAGGGCATACATTCTCTACTGAAGCATTAAAACATGGAGATGAATACATTATTAAAATATGGGGAGGAAGAAATAGTAATACTCAATATCCAATGTCAAATACTGATGGTACTCAAGGAAGACATAGAGTAATTTTACCTAAGTTAACAGTGCATGGATATAATTACAATGCCTCTGGAGGAAATGATAGTACATAATGAAAATAATTAATAAATTCAAGTCAAAAAACAGGGAGTCTTAAAAATGTCTAAACAGGAAAAAGACACTATTAAAAAGGATGAGATAAAAGAATCTATCGAAAAATTAAAAAAACAGCAAGACGATAGCAAAGATGTTTGGACTAAATGTCAAGGTGCTATTGAAGTGCTAGAACAATTACTTCAAGGAAAAAAAGATGAGTAGATGGAAAATTAAAAGAGACTTAGGTAAAGAAGAACGTAAATTAGCCACAGATACCGTAAGAGCAGCGAATTACGCTTCTTCAGAAAAGAAATGGTCAAAAAATATGGGAATGATGGCTGCTCTCGCAGTTCCTATGATAGTGTCTACTGTGTTTACGGGTGGAGCCGCTATGCCACTATGGGCAGGAATGTTAGCCGCGGGGGCAGGAGCCGCTGCAGGTGCTAAACTTGGAGAAGAGATTGCTGAAGCAAAAGAAAAAGGTGGAATCCAATTGGGTGAAGATAAATACTCTAAAGGGAAAGGCATAAGGGAAGGTAAGTTTTTAAAATCCGATAGAGATGCAGTTAAGCACAGTATGGTACAAAATGCAAAAGATTTAGATAGTGGTATGCTTAAAGACGCGGCAGTAGCATCAGTTTTGTATGGCGTAAAGGTAGGTGGAAAGGATATGTTGAAATCCACTAAAGGTATGGTAAAGGGTGCAATTACTGGAGACGAAACGTTAAAAGCGGCTAGTAAGTCTGCGTTTAAAGATAAACTGTATGGAACTGCTGAACAACAAGCAATAAACGCAGATGTATTTGCTGCTAAAAAAGAAAAATTTGCAGAAAGAATGGCAGGATTAAAAGACGGTTCGATTGCAAAACCTGACATTGATTTACAGGCTAGTGTAGGTGGTGGTGCAAAAAATAAAGTTTTAAGAAATATGAAGACTAATCCTGACTTAGTTTCTCCTGAGCAAAGATTAAAAGGAAGAGGAGCAATGAAAGAGTGGTGGGATAAGGTAAAGCCAAGAGGTGACGAGACAGCAAGTGCAGGTAGTATGTTAGATAATGTTGATAGCGATATGATAGCAGACGCTGGTGGTGGTGAAAAGTTGTTTGAATTACCCGTAGATGTTGATGGCGATGCAAGTAAGGTGAACTTAGCAGCAAAATCAGTAGATGAAAATCCATTAGTAGAAGAAGTTATAAAAAAGACTACTCCAAAAGTTGATGGAAATGGGTTAAGAGTAGAGAGTAATGACTTTGCACTAAGCCCCTCAAAGGTAAAAACTAAAGACATTTCCAATCTTTCTAATGCACAAGATTATGTAAATGATAATGTTAATTTTGAGTTAGAAGATAAATTATATGATATGTTTGCAGGTGCTAATAATAATAACACATTAATGAGCAAAGATATGTGGAAGATAGCATCGAATTTATTCGAGAAACCTAAAGACGAAAATAAATCGCAAGGAGTAGTATAATGCCGATAGACACAAATGCACCTAATTATGGAACTTCTGATTGGGAACCAGATGTAGATGAACTCTCTAGTGGTTTATCTGGTGAAGAAATTGCAGAAGGATTTGGACTAGACCCCACAGAATTTGGTGAGTATTTTCCTAGTTACGATAATTGGAGAAGTGATTTTGCAGGTAGAGATTACGAAGATACAAAAGACGGTTTAGATAATCAATTAGCATTAGATAACGCAACCTTTGGACTTAAAGCAGCTAATTTACAACAACAAGAAGGATATGCAGGTGAAGATTTAGGTTCAGGACTTGAGCAAAACATTATCGCTGCAGGAGATGCTTACGGACAAGCAATGGGTGAGATGATTAATCAACAAGCAAGTAGTCTAATGGGGGGTGCGTCTTCTAGGTCAAAAAGAACTATGGGAAGAGGGCAACAGGAAGCAACTGATATAGCCGCGACAGGAGCAAATACTCAGTTTCAAAGAGCGTTAGATACTATTGACGCAGAAGGTCAAGAACTTGCAAATAAACAACTATTTACTCTAAATCAATATGATATAGATTTACAAAAGGCTGATACTGCTCGTGATTATGATGTAACGGCTGATAAACAAAGATATAGAGATGAAGTATATGCGACTATGGGTGATTTATCTGCTACTGGTGCATTAGATACTGAAGGATATGAGTCAAATGATTGGCTTAATGACATCACTAAGACTGATGACCATTGGAAAGCAAGTGATTTTACAGACACCCACAAAAAAGATTTAGGATTTTTAGAATGGTTTTATGATAATTTAGGTTCTCACGACCAAGATTGGCATAGGGGTAGTAAAGAAGAAGTAGAGACTGCATATGACAATTACACAGCAGGTGACGCAGCAGGTGAAGATGACGATACTTGTGTTTTATCAACTGCTGCTTTTAGACAAGGTTTAATAACATCGGATGAATTAATGAGTTTTGTTAATTGGAGACTTACTACTCAACATAAAGAAAGAATGAGTGGCATAAAATGGCTTGGTTATCAAATTGCTTGGAAGCCTGTTGCTAGAAAGATGGACAAAAATATAAAATTTGCTAAGTTTATCAAACGGGTTATCTTAGACAAGTGGCTAGGTATCATACAGAAGGGCGAAAAGCACCGAATAACGAAGTTTTTTGTAGAATGGATAGGAGTGTTAGGCTTTGTACTTAATTATCGTAAAGCGATGAAATTAAAAGAAAAGATTTATGCTAATCCAAAAAGGATTTTAGTGTCTTATAAAAAATTAATAAGGAGATATGACGGATGAGTAATTATGCAAATATGCTGAAAGGTATGAATAAAGAAAGAAGCCTTGCTGAAACCGTTATGGATACATTTGTAAAGGAATTTGTTAGCGATATATTCGATGATAACATAGACCCTCAAGTAAGATTTCAACAACAATTAGCAAGTTCAGAAAGAAATGCTATGACTACTGCTGAGTCACAACAAACTAAAGCATTAAGTATTGCCATTGACGGCTATGAAGATGAAATGAATAATATATTCCATAAATTTGAACAAGATAAAAAATATACAAATTTAAAAGAATATGATAAAGATGGCAAAGCAGTCAAATTTCAACAAGGTGAAGAAGGATTTGGTCAAAAAAATTATGGCTTAATGGCTTTTGATATAAAAAAGGCTCAAGATAAAGCAATAAAAAATAGATTTGGAATGTTTCAAGGAAATGTTGCTGAAACTGATGGTGACCCTTTACTTGGTAATATGATGTATAAAAGCGTAGATGCAGATGGAGATATTATTAATAAATCTCATCAATCTGTTGCCATTGCGACACTGGCGAATCAGGCGATAAAGAAAAGTGAGAATATGTTGGCTCAGACTTTTAAAGGAAGACAACATCTGTATAATTTGAGAAATGCTAGACAAACTTATAATAGTTTAAAACCTGAAGAGTATTCTGAGAAAAGTTTAAAGTCCTTAGATGAAATTATAAGGAATATGGAATCCACTATTGAAATCGCAAATTCAGAGAAAAAGGGTAGTATAGATAAAGGATGGGGAGATTTAAAAAATGACATAAAAGACCATCGTCAAGTACTATCTAAAGTATTAGAACATGATTCAGACGAAACCACAGCAGGAATCCAATTAAAGAAAGTAATTAAAGATAATAAAGTACCACTTTTATTTAGTGAAGATGATATAGCGAGTGAAGTTCATCAATTAAGAATGAATAATACTGATTTGAATAATGTATTTGGTCAAACAAATGTCAGTATGACTGACGCGGCTAAAGCAGTAGATAAAATGGTAAGAGCAAAAGATTACAAAGGTGCTATGTACATCATGGATAAAATGATTCCAAGTAGCAATACCAAACAAGCACTTGCTAAAGCAATCCAAACTAATGCAGAAAAAAATCATAAAGATTCTGTGCGAGCGGCTAATAAACAGGTAGACATCTTAGAAGAACAAAGTGAAACATTATTATCTAAGGCTAGGGTATTCCTTGATGGAGATAACGTCACTAGAATGGATGATGGTGGATGGTGGACTTCGCCAAAGCCAATTACAAATGCTCAAGGAGACCCACTTAATACTGCATCTCAATCTTTTTCTAGGTCTATTGCCAACATAGTTAATCTAGGAACTCCAATGAGTAAATTTAGTATGACTAGCGATTCTAGATTACATGATTCAATAGGTGATAAAAATTCAGAAATTGGTAGAGAGATTCTTAGGATGGCAGCAGTTGGTCAAATGGGTGATGCAGATATAGGTAAAACAGGTTGGTTTAAAGCGACTTTAAAAGATGGTGGTAAAGAAGTTGTTATTGGTACTCAGGCGTATAAAAACAACAAAGAGAATAAGGGGATACAAGTAGTTGATATTAATTCATTATCAAAAGAACAAGTACATCATATCATAACGACTCAATTACCTAATTCAAATGGCGATATAAATACTCTTCTAGACGCAAATGCAATGAATAATGGTTTACAAAATTTTAAATTTGGAAGCGGACAAGCAGCAGGTGGAAGCAAGGGACACGCACATACTTCATTTGGTGGGGAGAACGCAGACCTCGCTTATCAAGAACACAAGGCTTATCAAGAAGGTATAAACTTCTACTTAGACCAACACAAAGCATTAAACTCTAGTCTTGCATTTGCAGATAAAGAAGCAGAGTACAATAAGCAAATAAAAGATTTATACAATGCTCCTACTGTTACAGGTAATGGAGAATTTGTTTATAAAGACTTAGATACAAAAACACTTAGTAGTCCACTTGACCCCGATATAGCATCAATGGATGAAGTTCTTGCGGGTATAGCAGCAGTAGAAAGTAATGCTGACCCTGATAGTGTAAATACTAATAAGGATGGAACTCTAGATGTGTCTCAATATCAAGTAAATAGTAATTGGTATAGGTCTGATGGAAAGTTTGCGAAAAGAGCAGATGGAAGTGACGACCCATTGTATAATAAAATACAAGAACTTGGTAGAAAACATCATCCTAATTGGGATAAGATGACTGATAAGCAAAGAGACAAGGCTTTTCAAGGTGATGCTAATAATGAATTTGCTAAAGAAGTTGCATCTTCAATATATCAAACTAAAGGTGCATATGAATGGACTACTGTAAAGAATGGTAGATTTCAAGAATACATGGATGATAAAGAAGGTTTTGAATATCAAGATGATGATAATACTGATGAAACTGAGGCAGACCCTAAAGACCCTAAGAATAATCAAACAACTCCTCCTCCAAAATTAGGACAACCGGGTAATAATAGATTTGAAGAAATAGAAGAAGTAGACTTATCTGATAAGGCTGCTCCTAAATTCAATCAAATGAATCTTCAAGACCAATCTAGAGAGGTTTTAGATATTGTTGATAAAATTTCAGAACTAGAAGACTCAAATAGTGGATTATTCTCTAGAGTCGAACTTCTAGAAAATTTAGAATCAATAGATATTGATAAGAGTTATGAAGGTACTAGTAAAAACGAATCTCTAAGACACAAAGATTTATCAGAGGCTACTGAAGCAGAACATAATCTTGCTAGAGAGATATACGACATGGCTGAACATTTAGGTATGGATGTTCCGTGGAATATGGGCGATAGATATGATGTGGGATATCAAATACATAGAGATTTAGTTAATAAAGGAGCAGATAGTCAATATCATAATTCAGGACTAACTGATTTAGTAGTTAAAATGGAACAAGCACAAGAAGACACAAAGAAGGCTATTGCTCCAATGTTCGAATTTGCTCAACGCTCTGCTAATATCCGAAACACAAGAGAAAACTTAAAAGAATCTGACTTTATAGATAGAGGATTTGGAGGAAAGAAAGGTTTTAGAGAAGTAGATAGGGTTATTGCAAATTCAACATTAAGTGAAAAAGACCAATCTTTTATGAGTGGACAAGAAAGACTTGATGCAGATATAGTAAACCTTAAAATGGAACTTAGTAAAACAGACCCAGTAAAGAAAAACCACTGGTATGAAGAAGGTAGGAATATGAGGAAAACTTTCGCTAAATTAAATCAAGACTATCAAAGAGAATTTGGTGAACTTGAGTCAATGACTATGGGTAATACTCGTGAATCTGCTCTAGCCGTACTAAAAGCATTAACTGATGAAG
>ERZ1046740.2372-NODE-2372-length-12192-cov-5.620994_pt1 | contig 12192 bp, 7 predicted proteins | sample MGYA00383093_ERZ1046740 | MGnify/ENA primary metagenome ERZ1046740 (study PRJEB29581, sample SAMEA5548363) | metagenome | biome: marine; feature: coastal; material: water | depth 25 m | study: Short-term variability in the microbial, nano- and picoplankton...
TATCCTCGCAATGAAGAACGTAACTTTTAATTGGCATCTTAATATATTTGTAACTTTGGTGCAAAATTAATTATATGTAAATGTTTTAAAATGACATTTGTCATAGTTTTATAAAAAATTTAAGATTTTAAAATCTTATACCCTTTTATATTTAATATCATTTTTTACTGTATTAAAGACCCATCCATAATTGCAGCAACTACTTCTGGATTTAACAACGTCGAGGTATCTCCTAAATTAGATGTTTCATTTTCGGCAATTTTACGCAAAATACGCCTCATTATTTTTCCAGAACGCGTTTTTGGCAACCCCGGAACAAATTGAATCTTATCTAATTTAGCAATTGGTCCAATATGTTCTGTAATTATCTGATTTATTTCATTCCTCACATTGTTATGATCTCTTGACTCACCAGCTTCTTTTAAAATCACATAACCGTATAATGCGTTACCTTTTACATCATGTGGGAATCCAACAATTGCAGATTCCGCTACCGCAGGATGTTCATTGACTGCATCTTCAATAGGCGCTGTTCCTAAGTTATGGCCAGAAACAATAATTACATCATCTACTCTACCTGTAATTCTATAATATCCAACCTCATCTCGAAGTGCTCCATCTCCAGTAAAATACTGGTTGTCAAATGTTGAAAAATAAGTTTCTTTATAACGTTGATGATTTCCCCAAATTGTTCGTGCCATAGAAGGCCAAGGGAACTTGATACATAATCTCCCATCTACTTGATTTCCTTTTATTTCATTTCCATTTTCATCCATTAAAGCAAGTTGTACACCTGGTAATGGTAAAGTTGCATAGGTAGGTTTTGTTGGCGTTGCATACGGAATAGGTGAAATCATCATTCCTCCAGTTTCAGTTTGCCACCAAGTATCAACAATTGGACTTTTTCTTTTCCCAACATTATCATTGTACCAATGCCAGGCTTCTTCATTTATTGGCTCTCCTACCGTACCCAGTACTTTTAGTGATGATAAGTTATTTTTTACAACAAAATCTAATTTTTCTTTAGCCAAAGCTCTAATTGCAGTTGGAGCAGTATAAAACTGAGTGATTTTATGTTTTTCAATAATTTCCCAAAAACGACTGTAATCAGGATAATTTGGAACTCCTTCAAACATAACCGTAGTAGCTCCATTTGCTAATGGTCCGTATACAATATAGCTGTGTCCTGTAATCCAACCAATATCGGCTGTACACCAATACACATCATTCTCTTTATAATTGAATACATTTTTAAAAGTATATGCTGTATATACCATATAACCTGCTGTGGAATGCACCATTCCTTTCGGTTGACCTGTTGACCCCGAAGTATACAAAATAAACAACGGATCTTCTGCGTCCATAATCTCAGGAGCACATTTTTTTGAAGCAGCATCTAAAAGAGGTTGCAACCATTGATCACGTCCCTCTCTCATTGAAATATCTGTATGAATTCTTTTGGCCACCAATACTGTAGACACTCCTGAACATTCTTCTAAAGCTTCATCCACAATTCCTTTTAAATCTATAGTTTTAGTACCTCTGAAAGATCCATCAGAAGTAATCACCATTTTACAATCAGAATCATTGACGCGCGTTGCCAAAGCTGTTGCTGAAAAACCAGCAAAAACAACTGAATGTATAGCACCTATTCTCGCACATGCCAATACTGAAATTGCCAATTCGGGAATCATTGGTAAATAAATACAAACTCTATCTCCTTTATTGATTCCTTGATCTTTTAATACATTAGCAAATTGATTGACACGTTCGTGTAATCTATTATAGGTAATGTGTTGTGCTTGTTCTTTCGGATCATTCGGTTCAAACAAAATTGCTGTTTTATCACCTCGAATTCCTAAGTGCCTATCCAAACAATTTTCTGTTATATTAAGTTTTGCACCTTCAAACCATTTTGCTTCTGGTTTCGTAAAATCCCATTGTAACACTTTATTCCATCTTTTACGCCAAACAAAATGCTCTTCAGCAATTTCCTCCCAAAAAACTTCAGGATACCTTATTGATTTTCTATAAACTTGATAATATTCTTCCAAATGTTTGATGTGATAATTACTCATTCTATGTAATTTTTTGTTTTAATTTTTAATAGCGTTCTAAAATAAGATAATAAATTATGTTTACGAATTTTTTTCTATAATCAACGTAAAAAGATTGCTGAAATTAATGTAATTATACATAAACAATATTATTGATATTTAATTTAGACTCGGAATAGGCCTAGTCATTATTATCTCTGTTTAATATCTTTACTAACTTTTTTGTTGAAAATAATTTTGCTACCTATTTATAAACTTAAATAATCTATTTTTTTAGTACCCAATTGATCTACGATTAAAATCTTAAACCTATAAAAATTAAAATGTTCAGCAAAATTAATAAATAGCCATGGTTGGACTATCTTATCCCTTCACACTCATACGTTTTACCTATTTGCAAAACATAAATCTTGGACAATAACATAATTCATCTAGATTATTTTTGGATAAATATACTATTTTAGTACTTATTTAAAAATGATTCAGAAATCTTACGTTTTACATTGAATTATTCTTTTCTAAAAATCATTGTTATTCCGGATTCAAATAAAATATTTCAATTATTTTTTTATAACATAGGATACGAATAATCACTATGTTTGTAGTTGCATTTTTAAAATTTACAATGTCGTTATTGCATTTAATATTTGATTCTTTAATCTTAAATTGGGAAATAATTACTCTCTTCTTTCTTATTGCTATTCTTTATTCATCAGTAGGTTTTGGAGGTGGAAGTAGTTATTTAGCTGTTCTAACCCTAACAGCATTAGGATTTGTTCAAATTAGAGCAATAGCATTGTTGTGTAATATTGTAGTTGTTGCCGGAGGTAGTATTTTATATTTAAAAAATGGCTATTTTAATTTTAAAAAAATATTTCCACTAGTATTGTCTAGTATACCTATGGCTTTTCTTGGTGGGTACATAAAAATTAGCAAAACCTTCTTTTTTATTTTACTCGGCATCACATTACTTATTGCCTCTTATTTAATGTACACTTCAAAAAAAATAAATCTAAATAATAAACTTTTAACCTTCCAAAAATCTACCGCTAAGGATATAACTTATGGTGGAATAATTGGATTTGTCTCAGGTATGGTTGGTATTGGTGGTGGCATTTTTTTAGCACCATTGTTACATTTGACTAACTGGGATACCCCAAAAAGAATTGCAGCTACAACAAGTTTTTTTATTCTAGTAAATTCTATTGCTGGTTTAACAGGTCAGTCCCTAAATCCAAGCTTTTATATTGAAACATATTTAACTATTATTCTAATGGTTACAGTTTTTATTGGAGGGCAAATTGGCTCTAGAATAAGTATTAAACTAATTTCACCACACAACCTTAAAAAAGCTACTTCAGTTTTAATCGCTCTCGTTTCAATTAGGATTTTATGGAAATATATATTTCAAATATATTTTTCATAATTACATTAATAATAAAAATTTAGTGTTTTTTTTACAATTTAACTATTAATAACAGAAAACGAACTTTAGTATAATAATTACAACGTTTTCGTATAAATTATCAAAACAACCTTAATTTTTACTTAATTTTGTAACTATTCTATAATAATTAATTTATACATGATTAAACAAGGATTATACTTGCCGGAATTCGAGCATGCCAATTGTGGTGCGGGATTCATTTGCAACTTAAAAGGAGAAAAAACAAATCAAATAATTCACGATGCTTTAGAAATTTTAGTAAAACTAGAGCACCGCGGTGGGGTAAGTTCTGATGGTAAGACTGGTGATGGAGCAGGACTATTGATAGATATTCCGCACGAGTATTTTCAAAGAGTTTGTGAATTTGAGATACCTGCTCAAAGAGAATATGCAGTTGGAATGGTTTTCTTTCCTAAAAATAAAAATCAATACCGATATTGTAAAGAAACATTTGAACAGGAAATAAAAAATCAAGGACTTAAAATTTTAGGTTGGAGAAATGTTCCTGTTGATTCCACTCAGCTTGGTGAGATTGCATTGGCTTCCGAACCAATAATTGAACAAGTATTTATTGGTAAAGGTAGAGTTAAAAAAGAAATTAATTTTAAAGCAAAATTATATGCAGCTCGTAAAATAACCGAGCACAATATTGCTGCTTCAAAAATGTCTGAAGCTCCTTATTTTTATGTTTCAAGTATGTCTAATACTACCTTAATATATAAAGGTATTATTATGCCAGAAGATATTGGACCTTATTATATAGACTTACAACAACCTGATTTAGTAACCAGGTTAGCCTTGGTTCATCAACGTTTTTCTACCAACACAATGCCTTCCTGGGAATTGGCACAACCATTTAGATTTATGTGTCAAAACGGTGAAATAAATACCTTGCGTGGAAATGTAAGTAGAATGCGTGTGCGAGAAGAGATTATGAAGAGTGATATTTTTGGTGATCAAATTGATAAATTATTCCCAATAATTTTACCTGGAAAATCTGATTCAGCTTCTATGGATATGGTTGTTGAATTGCTTACACTTTCGGGAAGATCACTTCCTGAAGTTATGATGATGCTGATACCTGAGGCATGGGAAAAACATAAAACAATGTCTAAAGAAAGAAAGGCATTTTATGAATACAATGCCTGTTTAATGGAACCTTGGGATGGTCCTGCATCTGTACCTTTTACTGACGGAGATTATATTGGCGCATTGTTAGATAGAAATGGATTAAGACCTTCAAGATATACCGTTACCAAAAGCGGAAAATTAATTATGTCATCTGAAATTGGTGTTGTTGATATTGCACCTGAAGACGTTGAAAAACATGGTAGATTAGAACCTGGAAAAATGTTTTTGGTTGACATGAATAAAGGCAGAATAATTAATGATGAAGAAATAAAAAATAAAATTGTTTCAGAACGGCCTTATAAAGAATGGCTTGATGAAACAAGACTGCATTTAAAAGACGTTCCAAACACAAACAAACCGTGTCCTATAGAAACGTTGGATATAAAAACGCGCTCACGTTTATACAACTACACTATTGAAGATATTCAAGAGGTAATTACCCCAATGGCACAAAATGGGAAAGAAGCCTTAGGGTCTATGGGGATTGATACACCTTTAGCTGTATTGTCTGACAGACCTCAGCTAATTTCAAACTATTTTAAACAATTATTTGCACAAGTTACAAACCCTCCATTAGATGGTATTCGTGAAGAAATTGTAACTGATATTAGTTTAGCTTTAGGTAAAGACAGAAATATATTTAGCATTTCTAAAAGACAATGTAAAAAATTACGAATTCAAAATCCGGTAATTTCTAATAACGACCTAGAAAAAATTAGAAATATTAAAATTGGTAGAGATTTTAAATCTATTACTATTGCTATGCTTTATAAAAAAGAGCGCGGTGTTAATGGTTTAGAAGATGCTTTAGAAGATATTATAAGACAAGTTTCCAAAGCTGTTGATAATAGAAATAATATTATTATTCTTTCTGATAGAGGAGCTAATAAAGAATTTGCACCTATTCCTGCTCTGCTAGCTTGTTCATATGTCCATCATTCATTAAACAGGCTAAGGCAACGTTCTTATTTTGATATAGTTATTGAATCGGCTGAACCAAGAGAACCACATCAATTTGCTACTTTATTTGGATACGGAGCCAGTGCAATTAATCCATATATGGCAAATGAAATTATCAGATTACAAGTTAAAGAAGGATTCATCACAGACTTAACTGAGCAAGAGGCAGTTGACAATTTCAACAAAGCTATTGGTAAAGGGCTTCTCAAGGTTATGAATAAAATTGGCATTTCAACATTACATTCCTACCGAGGATCTCAAATATTCGAAATTGTTGGTTTTAATTCAAAATTTGTAGAAAAGTATTTCCCTTATACAGCATCAAGAATTGAAGGTATAGGGCTTTATGAAATTGAAAAGGAAATTACAAAAAGGTATTTATATGCTTACCCTGACAATTTAATTAAAAACAGACTAGGTTTAAATATTGGAGGGCATTACAGATGGAGACGTACTGGTGAAAAACATATGTTTAACCCAACAACTGTCGCCAAATTGCAACAAGCAGTTAGATTAAGTGATCAGAAAAGTTACAACACTTATGCAAAAGCAATAAATGAACAGTCTAAAAATTTAATGACTATTAGAGGATTGTTTGAGTTTAACAATTTAGATCCAATTCCTATTGATGAAGTAGAACCTTGGACTGAAATTGTAAAACGATTCAAAACTGGAGCAATGTCTTATGGTTCAATTTCACGCGAAGCTCACGAGAATTTAGCCATTGCTATGAACAGAATAGGTGGTAAAAGCAACTCTGGTGAAGGTGGTGAAGATAGAAGACGTTTCCAAAAAGATATAAATGGTGACAGCCGAAATTCAGCCATTAAACAAGTCGCATCAGGTCGTTTTGGAGTAACATCGCACTATTTAACTAATGCCGAAGAAATTCAGATAAAAATGGCTCAGGGTGCTAAACCTGGTGAAGGAGGTCAATTACCAGGTGAAAAAGTATTGCCTTGGATTGCAGAAGCTAGAAACTCTACACCTTTTGTAGGATTGATTTCTCCTCCACCCCATCACGATATTTATTCTATTGAAGATTTAGCACAACTAATTTTCGATTTAAAAAATGCCAATAGAGAGGCACGCATCAATGTAAAATTAGTATCAGAAGTTGGTGTAGGTACTATTGCAGCAGGTGTATCAAAGGCAAAGGCCGATGTGGTATTAATTTCAGGTTATGACGGTGGAACTGGAGCTTCCCCATTAACATCATTAAAACATGCTGGTTTACCTTGGGAACTTGGTATAGCCGAAGCACAGCAAACTTTAGTTCTAAACAATTTAAGAAGTAGAATTGTCGTTGAATGTGACGGGCAATTAAAAACTGGACGTGATGTTGCTATTGCTGCTTTACTTGGCGCCGAGGAATTTGGGTTTGCCACTGCTCCACTGGTAGCTTCAGGCTGTATTATGATGCGTAAATGTCATTTAAACACGTGTCCTGTTGGTATTGCAACTCAAGACAAAGAGTTACGTAAAAACTTTAAAGGGACCCCAGAGCATGTTATTAACTTCTTCTATTATATAGCCGAAGAATTAAGAGCAATTATGGCGCAATTAGGCTTCCGTACTATGGACGAAATGATTGGACAAACTCATAAAATTGATAGTAACAAAGCTATAGAACATTACAAAGCCAAAGGTTTAGATTTATCATCTATTTTACACAGACCAGAAGGCTACAGTGAAATGCCTTTAAGAAATTCAGAAAAACAAGACCATGACCTTGACAATGTGCTTGATTTTCAAATTCTTAAAGATTCGCACCGCGCATTGTACAGAAAAGAAAAAATGATTCTTAATTACCCTATCTCAAACATTAATCGTTCTACAGGAGCTATTGTTAGTAACGAAATATCAAAAGTTTATGGCCATTTAGGCCTCCCTGAAAATACTTTAAGTATAAATTTTACAGGTTCTGCTGGTCAAAGTTTTGGAGCCTTTGCTGCTCCAGGGTTAACATTTACTGTTGAAGGTAATACCAATGATTATTTAGGTAAAGGTTTATCAGGAGCTAAAATTATTGTAAAAAAACCTGATGTAGCAGATTTTATTGCACAAGATAATATAATTGTAGGTAATGTTTGTTTATTTGGAGCTGTTAAAGGTGAAGCATATATAAACGGTATTGCTGGCGAACGTTTTGCGGTCCGTAACTCAGGAGCTACCGCGGTTGTTGAAGGTGTTGGTGATCACTGTTGCGAATATATGACTGGAGGTAAAATTGTGGTTCTAGGAGGTACAGGACGTAATTTTGCAGCTGGAATGAGTGGTGGTATTGCTTATGTTTACGATTCAGAAGATAAATTTACAAATGGTTTATGTAATACAGAAACTATTGATTTTGACCCTATTGAACAAGAAGATGCTGAAGAGTTAAAAGCATTAATTGAAAAACATATTCTTTACACAAACAGTAATAGAGGTAAGGAATTATTAAACAATTGGGAAAAAAGCTTGAACAATTTTGTAAAAGTAATGCCTATTGAATATAAACGTGCTTTGATACGTTTAGAGACTGAAGAACAAATGACAGAAGAATTAACAACAGCGTAGTAAATTATGGGAAAAACAACAGGTTTTAAAGAATTCGAAAGAAAAGACGAAACATATAAGTCAGTTCAGGAACGTGTAACTCATTATAATGAATTTACTATTCCTCTTGACAAAGAAAAATTAAAAGAACAAGGGTCTAGATGTATGGATTGTGGTATTCCATTTTGCCATAGTGCTTGCCCATTAGGTAATTTAATACCCGATTTCAACCACATGGTACATCAAGGTGAATGGAAAAAAGCCTCTTGGATATTACATTCAACTAATAACTTCCCTGAATTTACCGGAAGATTATGTCCTGCACCTTGTGAACAAGCTTGCGTATTAGGACTTATTGATAACCCTATTTCAATAGAAAATATTGAAAAAAATATAGTGGAAAGAGCTTTTAAAGAAGGCTGGATTAACCCATTATTACCTAGTAAAAAGACAGGTAAAAAAGTTGCCGTTGTTGGTTCAGGACCTGCAGGATTAGCTGCAGCACAACAATTAAACAGAGCTGGTCATAAAGTTACTGTGTTTGAAAGAGATGATGAAATTGGAGGATTATTACGATATGGTATTCCTAACTTTAAATTAGAAAAAGGAATTATAGATAGACGAGTTGACATTTTAAAAGCTGAAGGTATTAAATTTAGAACCAATGTAAATGTTGGTGTAAATTATAAAGTTGAAAAATTAAACAAATTTGACGCTATTGTTTTATGTGGCGGTGCAACTCAAAAAAGAGGCTTACCTATTGAAGGAGCCAACAGTAAAGGTGTTGTACAAGCTATGGATTTTTTAACCCAGCAAACTAAAGTTGTATTGGGTAAAAAGGTTTCAGAACAAGTTTTAGCTACCGATAAAAATGTAATTGTTATTGGTGGTGGTGATACTGGTTCAGATTGTGTAGGAACTTCAAATAGGCAAGGAGCAAAATCAGTAACTAATTTTGAAATTATGCCAAAGCCACCTGGTCACAGAAGTTCCAGTACACCCTGGCCCTACTGGCCTTTGCAATTGAAAACCTCAACTTCGCATAAAGAGGGTTGTGACAGAAACTGGTTGATAAATACTAAAGAATTTATTACCGATGATGAAGGAAATTTAACAGCGTTAAAAACAATTAATGTTGAATGGAAAAAAGTTCCTGGCCAACGTCCTGAATTAATAGAAATTGAAGGCACTGAAAAAATATGGCCTTGTGATTTAGCTTTATTAGCGCTTGGTTTTACTGGTCCGGAAGCAACATTAAGTGACCAATTAGAAATTGAAACTGATTTTAGAAGTAATTACAAAGCGTCAGCTACCGAATATCAAACAAATATACCTCATATTTTTACAGCTGGTGATATGCGAAGAGGACAATCGTTAATTGTTTGGGCTATTTCTGAAGGAAGAGAAGCTGCAAGAAAAGTTGATGAGCATTTAATGGGATATAGCTATTTACCAACAAAAGGAAATGGAGATTTACCTGGTGTGTAAATTCATAAAAAAATAAAACAACACTGCTTAAAAACCATTCTTTAAAAGAGAATGGTTTTTTTATTCTCCAAGGTAAAAAAACCTATAACTTATACTCTAAAATATCACATCTTTTCTGCAAAATTTAAGTTTTTAAACTGATTTAAATCATTTTTTTTTTCAATAATCACTACTATCTTAGCAAAAAATTTGTAAACTAATTTAATTTAAAAAAAAAATGAAAAAAATTATACTAATATTAGTGTTTATAATTTCAATTATATCTTGTAAAACTGATACAAAAAAAGCTGCTATAAATGAATCATCTGAAACTGAACAAAAACAGGAAACTCCCCAAATAGCTTTAGGTGAATTCGATATTAAAGCCGGAGATTTTGTTGATAAAGAAATTCAATTAAAAGGTATTGTTGACCACATTTGTAAACACGGTGGTAAAAAAATATTATTAGTTACTGATGAAGGTGACGCTCATGTATTTTCTGATGAACGATTTGATGATGCCTTAAAAGGAAGTGAAATTATAGTGAATGGTATTGTGTTAGAAGAACGAATTGATGAAGCATACTTATTAAAAATGGAAGAAAACAATATTAAAAGTCATTCTGAAGGAAAATCAAACAAAGAACAGTTTGAAAATAGAAAGAAGCACGCACAACAATACAGAAATATGATGAAAGCTGATAGTGTGGATTACATTTCAAATTTTTCGTTAAAATATATTTCTCATACAGAAATTGACTAAGCTTTCAATGAAAAAACTACGCAAATGGAGTCGAATTCTCCATAGGGATATTGGCTATTTTTTTATTGGTACAACGCTTATTTATGCAATTTCAGGAATTGCTTTAAACCATATGAGTGATTGGAATCCAAATTATTCTATCGAGTTAAAAAACTTTGAGACAGATTTGAATTTATCTAATTCGACTAATGTTAAAGAGCAGATATTACTTTTATTAGATAATGTTGACCATAGAAAAAATTACAAAAAACATTACTACCCTTCAAACAACCGATTAAAAATATTTTTAAAAGGAGGCTCTTCAATTGTAGTGAATGTTAAAAAAGGCTATGGTACTGCTGAATATTTAAAGAAAAGACCTTTGTTTTTTGAAGTAAATTATCTGCATTACAATCCAAACAGAATTTGGACCTGGTTTTCTGATATTTTTGCAGCAGCATTAATTTTGTTCGCCATTACTTCATTTTTTATGGTAAAAGGCAAAAAAGGAATAACTGGAAGAGGCGGTATTTATACAGCTCTTGGCATTGTAATTCCTTTACTCTTTTTACTACTGTATATGTAATAAAAAAGGCTCAGTTTTGAGCCTTTTTTATTATCTATTTAAAAGTGTAAAATCTGCTAACACCATAGCCGATAGCGCTTCTACTATTGGCACAGCTCTTGGCACCACACAAGGATCGTGACGCCCTTTTCCTATCATCTCAACTATATTTCCATCTTTATCAATAGTTTGTTGAGCTTGCATAATTGTTGCAACAGGTTTGAATGCTACACGAAAGTAAATATCCATTCCATTGCTAATACCACCCTGAATTCCTCCGGAAAGATTTGTTTGTGTACTTTGATCTTCATTAAAAATATCATTGTGCTCACTACCTTTCATTTTAGCACCACAAAAACCGCTTCCATACTCAAAACCCTTTACAGCATTTATGGAAAGCATTGCTTTACCTAATTGTGCGTGTAATTTATCAAAAATTGGTTCTCCTAAACCAACCGGCACATTCTGAATTACGCAGGTAACAGTTCCTCCAATAGTATCACCTTGCTTTCTAATACTATCAATTCTATCAATCATTTTTTTAGCTGTATCGTTATCAGGACAACGAACAATATTATCTTCTGTTTTACTGAAATCTAAATCTTGATACGGTTTCTCCAAAAATATATCACCAACTGAAGAAGTATATGCATTAATTTTTATTGATGGAATTGCTTGTTTAGCTACTGCACCACCTACAACCCAATTGGCTGTTTCACGTGCTGAGGTTCTTCCTCCTCCTCGATAATCTCTATTACCATACTTTTTATCATAGGTATAATCGGCATGTGACGGACGATAAGAGTCTTTAATATGCGAATAATCATTAGAACGCTGATGAACATTCTTAATAATAAATCCTATGGAAGCTCCTGTTGTTTTTCCTTCAAAAATTCCTGATAAAAACTGAACTTCGTCTGGTTCTTTACGTTGAGTAACAATTTTCGACTGACCAGGCTTCCTTCTATCCATTTCATTCTGAATTACTTCATAATCTAGTTCAATTCCTGCAGGACAACCGTCAATTATACCTCCAATTGCTTCACCATGAGACTCTCCAAAAGTTGTTAATGTAAATATTTTTCCAAATGTATTAGACATATCAATAATTTATAGTTGACAAATTTAAAAAAAGAATTTCACAGAAGGCCTACTATTTCTATGAAATACTGCTAAAAAAACCAAAGTTTTATTGCAAAAACAATAACCATAACCATTAAAAATTTACGAATTAGGCTATCACCTTTTTTAACAGACCACCTACTTGTTAACCATCCTCCAA
>ERZ1046740.2378-NODE-2378-length-12165-cov-5.612964_pt1 | contig 12165 bp, 12 predicted proteins | sample MGYA00383093_ERZ1046740 | MGnify/ENA primary metagenome ERZ1046740 (study PRJEB29581, sample SAMEA5548363) | metagenome | biome: marine; feature: coastal; material: water | depth 25 m | study: Short-term variability in the microbial, nano- and picoplankton...
GTATAGCTCAGTAGGTTAGAGCAGCGGAATCATAATCCGCGTGTCCGGGGTTCAAATCCCTGTACCGCCACCAAATCACACCCAAACTTGACGATAGGCTTTATGGCGTTCTCAAACCCAAGATTTGACGGGCTTGTTCGGGCGTTGCAACGGGGCGTTCGTATTTTTCACAAAGGTCCGCAGCCCGTGCGATCAAAGCCGCGTTGGACGGCGCGAGCCTGTCGCGATCCAGACGAATGTTGTCTTCAAGCCCTGCACGCGTATGGCCACCTGCGGCAATAGCCCACTCGTTCACTACGATTTGGTTTTGGCCAATACCCGCGGCACACCACGCGGCATCTGGCGCACGCTCACGCATGATCCTAGCGTAAAAATCAAACACTTCGCGGTCACATGGCATCGCATTTTTCACGCCCATGACAAATTGCACATAGAGTTTTCCAAAAAGCTTGCCCTGTTCGTGCATGTTTATGGCATGCAAAATATGTGACAGATCAAAGGCTTCTATTTCAGGTGTGATTTCGTATTTGACCATTTCTGCCGCCAGCCACGTCACCAGATCAGGTGCATTCTCGTAAACGCGAGTGGGAAAATTGTTTGATCCAACCGAAAGTGAGGCCATGTCCGGACGATAGGGCAACATTCCGCCACGCGCGTCACCGGCACCGGACCGTCCACCTGTGGAAAACTGAACAATCACGCCGGGGCAGTGGATGTTCAATTCTTCTTTCAGCCGTGCGAATTTTTCTGGATCGGAAGAGACAGAGCCATCGTCGTTACGCACATGTGCATGAATGATACTTGCCCCGGCCTCGACCGCCGCATGGCTGCTTTCGACTTGTTCACTAAGAGTGATTGGCACGGCTGGATTGTCGGCTTGGGTTGGCACAGAGCCAGTGATTGCGCAGCAAAGAATACAGGGTTTGCTCATATCAGTCCTTAGACTCGGAAAAGGCGGAGCTGCCCTTGATTAGGAACTTACTGTCAAAACCAGAGACATCTTGTCCACCTTTTTCGCCGCAATTGAGCAAATCTATATGCAGAACGGCTTTCAATAAGAAATTGCAATTGACAAACCTGATAGTTTTAGTCAGAAATGAATCACACCCGAAACTGAAGAGTGAAACAGGACATGTTAAGCCAAACAATTGCCCCCCACATTGAACTTCACCCGGTGCATGACGCACGCGATCTGACCAATGGCGCCATTCAGGCGCGGATCGTTCTGGACGAGCAAGTCTACACCCTACGGATCACCCGCGCCAACAAACTGATCCTAACCAAATAGGCGAAAAAATTCTTTTCTCGGCGACCCGCTGTGCTTTAGCTTCGCATTAGGGGGGATCATGTCATAAACTCAAGGTGACCCGTTTCGTCGACCTTGGAGAGAGACCCTGATCCAATCTGCCTTTGATGCGCCCGGCCAATTCTATCGCGGCAACTTGCACACTCATTCGACCTCGTCGGATGGGTGTCTTGATCCAGCTGGTGTGTGCCGGCATTACCGGGACGAAGGTTATGATTTCCTGTGTCTAAGTGACCATTTTGTTGGTCAATTTGGATACCCTATTGCAGATACAAAACCCTATCGCACAGAGGACTTTACAACCCTTTTAGGCGCAGAATTGCATTCAGGCGCCATGTCCAACGGCGCGCTTTGGCATATTTTGGCCGTGGGCCTGCCTGCCGATTTTACCCCACCGAATGCGCCAGACTTTAGGCCCTTGGCGGGACAGGAAAGCGGGCCTGAAATTGCCCGTCGGGCACGAGATGCTGGCGCATTTGTGACCATTGCACATCCGCAGTGGTCGGGACTGACCGTTGAGGACGCGCGCAGTTTGGATGCGGCCCACGCGGTCGAAATTTACAATCACGAATGCGCGCTAAGCAGTGGACGGCCTGATGGGGCACACATGCTTGAGGTGCTGTTGTCACAAGGCCGCCGTCTGAACCTAGTTGCGTCAGATGATGCGCACTTCAATTTGGCCGATCAGTTTGGTGGATGGGTCATGGTTAAGGCCACTGACAATGCGCCAGACCTGCTATTAGAGGCGTTGAAGCGCGGAGAGTATTACGCATCTCAAGGCCCTGACTTTTTTCACATTGAGGTCGGCGAAAAGGATATTCTCGTAGCGTCGTCCGAAGTGTCCAGTGTGTTTGTGCAAGGACATGGTGTTGCGGAACGGGCCAAGCGCGGAGACGCTTTGTCAAATGTGCGCATTCCGTTGGAGCGCTTTGAAAATAGCCCTTGGATACGCGTGTCGATTGTTGACAGAAACGGCAAGCAAGCGTGGTCAAACCCAATTTGGTTATGATCCGATATTAGGGTAAGTCACGGTCGGTCAGGGATAATGACACGCGATCTCCGGCAAACCAAGATGTGCATAATTCGGTTGGAACACCCTTAGGGTCGACATTGATCCCGACAGTGCGCAGAACCGGATCGCCAACCAAGACATGCAAATGTTGCGCTTGTGTGGCTGTTGCTCGCAACGCTGTCACGCGGGTCGAGGCGCGGGTATAGTCCGAAACGCCGCAAGCCAAGAGCGCTGCTGTAACCGAATTGGAATAGGCGATGTGCTCCGCCATTGCTGGCAGGCGCTCTGCAGAAAACACGCTGCGAAACAGAACAATTGGTTGTCCATCGGCCAATGATAACCCGTCGAACACATGCACCGGATCGCCCTTGAGAATATCCAAGGCAGCAGCTTTATTCTGATCTGCAACGCGGGTTTCAACAGACAGGGTTTTCTTTGACGGCAATCGGCCAGATTGTTGCAAGTTGCTATGAAACCGCACGCGTTTACCAAGCGGATAATCTGCCGGGGTTTCTGCCACAAAAACACCGGCCCCACGTCGCGAAATCACCAAGCCACTTTCAGCAAGATCTTTGAGCGCATGACGAACCGTGTGACGATTGACCCCAAATTGCAGCGATAACTCTGCCTCTGTCGGAAGCTTGTCTTTGGGGCCATAAAGCCCCTCGGCAATATCCGAGGTCAGGCTTCGGGCAATCGCTTCCCAAAGTGGTGGTTTTTTTTGAAAGCGGCTCATTGGTGGCCTTTGACAGAGCGGTGGGATCGTTGCTTTGTTGTATGAGGCCTTGCGGCGTCCAGCAAGGTTTAGCTGCCCAAATGATACCGCGCGATTTCCCGAAACATCCCGTCAGGGCCTTCTCCTACCAACGTCAGGTCGCAAAGGGTCTGTGGGTCGGCCAACAAAGTCGCCGTTTTTGGGAACAGAGCCTTGTAGACGGGATCAACCTGGCCTGTGTCCAGGGGGCCGGTCAACGTCATATGAAATCGAAATGCTTCCATGACATATGGATACCCCCACCGAAGTAGCAACGCCTTTTGGGTTGAAGTCAGATCGGCTTTTTGGCGACGCTCCAGCTCGCGCGCACTGGATGGTGCGCGAAAGCGATCCAGATCGCGTACAGTTTTGCGGGCGAGGGCATCGATCTGGTTGGTATCCCCTTCCAAAGTGAGCGCGAGAAAGCTGTCAATCCGCGACAAGGCCAGTCCATCTAGGGCAACAGGTGACAGAGATTGAGCTAGGTCTTGGCAAGCCAGTTTCAGGTCACCAGCAGTCTGATCTTTCGCCAGCCGAAAGGGCGGTTTCAAGGTGCCGTGAAACCCATATTTGCGCGGTTGGGCCGTCAACTTTGCAACTGCGCACGGCAATTCCTTAGGGTCCGGATGATCCATCGTACATCCACGCGCCACGTCCCATCCAAGCCAAGCCGCGCCAAATGTGGCTAGCGGTCCGCGAGACGGAGTGTAATAGATGGCGTATCTGGAAAACTGCACAACCGAACCTTTTTGGATTATTGGGTACCACCCACAAAAGCATAGTGATTTGATGACACAAGAAACGATCCTCGCCAATGCCACTTTGGTCCTGCCTGGTGAAACCGTGCGGGGAACATTGGTACTGCGCGATGATGTGATTGCGGCAATGGACGACGGAACCGCTGTGCCCAAAGGCGGCGTGGGTTGCGGCGGGATTACATTGCGCCGGGGTTGGTGGAATTGCACACCGACAATCTGGAACGGCACTTACATCCGCGCCCGAAAGTAAACTGGCCGCATATGGCGTCCATATTGGCGCATGATCGTGAAATGGCGAGTGTGGGCATCACCACAGTGTTTGATGCAATCCGGGTTGGCTCCATCCAGTCCTCGATGAACAAGCGGCTGCATAAAAAATATGCACGGGATGTCGCCAACGAAATCGCTGAACTTCGCACGCAAGGCGTTTTGAAAATCAGGCACCATATTCACTTGCGGGCAGAAACCTGTTCTGAGACGCTGATGGAGGAACTGGATGAATTTGGCGTCCAAGATCGGGTGGGTATCGTCAGCTTGATGGACCACACACCGGGGCAACGTCAGTTTGCGGATGAGGCAAAGTTTGAGACCTATGTCCGCGGCAAATACAATCCGCCTGAAAGCGACTTTGTCGGGTATGTTGATTTTCTAAAAAATTTACGTGCTCGGCTCGGGGAGCGTCATGAAAACGCCGTTGTAGCGGCTGCTGCGCGCTTTGGGGCCGTTTTGGCAAGCCATGATGACACCACATTCAAACAAGTCGAACAGTCGGGCCGACATGGCGTCCGGTTGGCAGAATTTCCCACGACAGTTGAAGCTGCCCGTGCCTGTCATACCATGGGAATAGTGAACATTCTTGGTGGCCCCAATCTTGTGCGCGGGGGATGCATTCAGGCAATGTCTCGGCGATCGATCTGGCCGATCTCGACCTTTTGGACATCGTCTCATCAGATTATGTGCCCGCATCTCTGCTACTCAGCGCGGTGCAGTTGGGGCAGCATTGGGGGGATATGGCGCGGGGATTGGCAACCGTCACCGCAACCCCCGCGAAAATGGTAAACCTGACGGATCGGGGACGGTTGGAAGTTGGCCTAACAGCGGATGTGATTCGATTTGGACTGACGGAACACGTGCCCGCGCTACAATCCGTGTGGAGCAGGGGGCACCGGGTGGCCTGACTGATGGTCTGGGAATTTAGGACTCTGAAGCGGCGGCCTCGATCTCACCAAGCAGCCATTGCCCACGTTCAATTTGCTCGCGCACCACTGCCAGTTTACTTTCAAGGCGCTCTTTCTTGGCCACTTTCTGTGAGTCCGCAATTTCTGCCAAAAGCAGAGCTTCTTTTCCGCGTAACTTCACCAAAACCTTGTCGACGTGGTCCGGTGTGATCTTGCTAACCTTGTTCTGGGCAAGTCGGTCATAATAGTCGTCGAGCTTGTCGATGCTTTTACCAAGTCCCATGTCAAACTTCCTTAATACGGCGATCCATCGCCATCTCTTCGGCCTCTTCCTCATCCAAGGCAAGAATGCGTTCGACCTCTTCCAATCCGGTTTCAGTCTCGGCGTGCAAGGTTTTGCAGGCTTCGATCATATCCTTTAACGCTTCGTAGCCGTACTGCGAATCGTTCAAAATCGAAGTGGCCTCAGCCGCGGTAAGACTACCATCTCTGATTAACGCTTCTGTGACATGGATCGCATCCTTGTAAGATCGCTTGGCTTGCACGCGTTCTTCATCCAACCAAAGCGCACTGCGACTTTCGGGGTCCTCATTGTGGATTTTGTCCATTTCGACCAACATGCGCGCGATCTCAGCACGGATTGCGTTGTACAGAACGGTGGTCGCACCGTGGTTGGTCTCGGTATATCTGGTGGCATTGCGGCGCAGGTGTTTGACGGCTTTGACCGCCCGCACGATGCGGCCCGCACCTGCACGCAAATCATGGATGCGGTGCATGATGCTTTCGGGGGTATCCTTGTCGCCCAAACCCATCCGCGAGGCAAATTCAACGATTGCAGCGTGCAACGGCTTGATGCGCTGATCGTAGGCTGTATCAAAATCAACAGGTACAGGATTGCGGCTGGCCGCTACCGTGGCGGCAATATCGGAGGTTGCCAAAAGGCGGGACATATCAAGGTTCAACCCATCGGCGATCACCTCCTCCGCATTGTCCATCAAATGGCCAAGCTCTTTGCGCAGGGCTTCTTCGGCCACTTCGGGGAAATCGTCGGTGGCATCAGACAAGTAAATGGGTGTCGATATATCAAGGGCAGGTTCAGGGATACGTTGTTTCAAGAAAGCGATCAGACGCCACAGGAACGGCAACATCAACGCCACACCCAACACGTTAAAGATGGTGTGAAACACCGCCAATTTCAGAGCGTAGTCATCTGCCGCGATGCCCACGGCGCTGCTCACCGTATCCACAATGCCAACAAGAGGCACAATAAACGCCAATGCAACTGCGGCGGTCAGCACATTGAAAACCAAATGCGCCAAGGCCAAACGGCGGCCTTGATAATTGGCCGTCAACGCGCCCAATACAGCGGTGATTGTGGTGCCGATGTTTGATCCAATTGCCAGCGCCAGCGCGTTTTCATAGCTGATTTGCCCAGCGGCCAGCGCTGTAATGATGATCACAATCGTTGCGTGACTGGATTGCATAACCACGGTCATGCCAGCCCCGATTAAGGTGTATACAATTAGTCCCAACAACCCGGGCAAGGCAAAACGGTTCAGGTCAAACTGAGATTGAAAGGCGTCAAAACCCTCTTTCATGTAATGGATGCCTAGGAACAAGAAACCCATGCCTGCCAACACAAATCCAGCGCCTCGCAAGTATTTTGAAGACTGAAATACCAGCACTATAGAAATGGCCAACATCGGCATGGCATAGGCCGCGATGTCGACCTTAAGACCAAAGCCCGCGACCAACCATGCACCAGTTGTTGTGCCGATATTGGCCCCAAAAATAATGGCCACACCTGCGGTGAGCGTGATCAGCCCTGCACTCAGAAATGAGATCGTGATGATCGTGACCAATGAAGACGATTGCATGACCGTCGTAGTCAACATCCCAAACCCAAGCGCGCGCGGAACCGATGCGGTGGCCTTGGCCAGAATACGTTCCAACAGCCCCCCCGAGAACAGGCGAAATCCGTCCTCCAGCATGGTCATGCCAAACAAGAAGATGGCAACACCCGCAGCGATTTCCTGAAGGTCAGGCTTTAACCAGAACCCCACGACCAGAAGGCCCAGCACAAGGGGAAGGATCAACTTTTTGACCAAGAGAGGCTCCATCTTTAGCAAGATGACCCACTATGAGCGCGGCAATGCCCCGAGTTCAATCCTTGATCTCGGGACGAGACAATTCGCCCAAGAAAACTATACCGAGGACAAAATCTGACTGTGCCTGCGGACCCAATCGACCTTCAGGCTTTGACGACCATCCAATAGATATTTGCCAATGGAATCAGAATGGCGAGAAGGCCAAACCACAGCCAAATCCGGCTATACATCCAGTACGACGTCGGGATTTCTCCACTGATGGCAAAAACCTTGGCTTGTCGTGCTTGAATGATTTGGCAGGGCACCAAAATGATACCCCAAATGACACCCGAGACCACAAACAGATAAAACCCCCACCACAACCAACGCTCAGTGTGAATCTCAGCCATGACATTGTCGTTCATATGGGCGACCATCCCAAATGCAGCGATCAGGGTGATGATCACCCCACCAAAGGTGAACAGCCAATCGGTGACCGTGACCTGACGCTGGGCAAAGGCCACCACACGCGGCTCGCCGGTGCGATCGGCCATAACCTTCCACCAACCCGTGATGATGATATTGCCCATAAAGATAACGACGCCAAATAGATGCATAATCTTGAGGGTGTTGTAGTCAAAATACTGAGCGACGAGCGGGCCAAAAAAGGACATGCTGGTTTCCTGTTGAACAACTGAGTTTCAGTTTCGGCTTACAATGAAGACCTCTGTATTTGTCTTTCAAATTTCGTAAACAAACCGGTCATTTCGTGAACTGCCACGGCCTCCGCCTGCAATTCTGTCAACCCGTCAAACAAAGCATGGATTACCTGGTCTGCGGTGCTCCAAAATCTTCGGCTTAGGAAATTTCGAGGTTCAAATGGCAACAAATTTGCCAAATTCCCTTGCAAATCCACCCCTCCAATGGCACCCGTCAGAGCCAGACCCGATCACGAGACCCGCAATTCACTGGGAGAGCCTCCATGCCCGATCTTCGTTCCAAAACCTCGACCTTTGGCCGCCGCATGGCCGCCGCCCGCTCTTTGTGGCGTGCAACTGGCATGCAAGACGGTGATTTTGGCAAACCGATCGTCGCGGTTGTGAACTCTTTCACGCAGTTTGTTCCCGGCCACGTGCACCTCAAAGATATGGGCCAATTGGTTGCCGGCGAGATTGAAAAAGCCGGTGGCGTTGCCAAGGAAATGAACACCATTGCCGTTGATGATGGCATTGCGATGGGCCACGACGGGATGTTGTATTCGCTGCCCTCGCGCGAAGTGATTGCAGACAGTGTTGAGTATATGGCCAATGCGCATTGCGCGGATGCGTTGGTGTGTATCTCGAACTGTGACAAGATCACGCCGGGCATGCTGATGGCCGCGATGCGCCTCAACATCCCAGCGATCTTTGTCTCCGGTGGCCCGATGGAAGCCGGCAAAGTTCTCTTGCAAGACGGCGAGCACAAAGCCGACCTTGTGACTGCTATTGTCGGTGCGACCGATACAGATCGCAGCCAAGAAGATGTGGACAAACTGGAACGCTCGGCTTGCCCAACATGCGGATCTTGCTCGGGCATGTTTACTGCCAACTCAATGAACTGTTTGGCCGAAGCGCTGGGCCTTGCCTTGCCGGGCAATGGCTCGTTGTTGGCCACGCACTCTAAGCGTCAGGGTCTGTTCGAAGAGGCGGGCCACAAAATCGTTGAGCTTTGCGAACGTTGGTACAAAGACGGTGACGAAACTGCCCTGCCACGCGGCATTGCCAACTTTGACGCGTTTGAGAACGCCATGATGTTGGATATTGCCATGGGCGGGTCAACCAACACGGTGTTGCACCTGTTGGCTATTGCGCATGAAGGCGAGGTTGATTTCACCATGGCAGACATGGATCGTCTCAGCCGTGAAATTCCCCACTTGTGCAAAGTGGCACCTTCGACCCCGAAGTATCACATGGAAGACGTGCACCGCGCAGGCGGCATCGCGCGTATTCTGGGAGAGCTGGACCGCGAAGGCAAAATTCACCGCGACTGCGCCACGGTGCACGAGAAAAACATGGGTGCATTCATCGACAAATGGGATGTACGACGCGAGTCTGCGGGTAACGAGGCGCATGATCTGTATATTGCGGCTCCGGGGGGCGTGCGCACCACACAGGCCTTTAGCCAATCGCGTATGTACACGGAATTGGATGTCGATATCGAAGACGGTTGCGTCCGTGACTTTGAAAATGCGTACAGCCAAGAAGGCGGCCTTTGTGTGTTGTTCGGTAACCTTGCCGAACAAGGCTGTATTCTGAAAACAGCTGGTGTGATCAAGGAAATGTACGAGTTTGAAGGCACCGCTGTGGTCTTTGAATCTCAGGACGACGCGGTTGAGGGCATTTTGGGTGGCAAGGTCAAACCACATTCATTTGTTGTGATCCGCTACGAAGGGCCTAAAGGCGGTCCGGGCATGCAGGAAATGCTATACCCGACTGCGTATCTCAAGGCTAAAAAGCTGGACACCACCTGCGCATTGATCACCGATGGTCGGTTCTCAGGCGGCACGGCTGGCCTGTCGATAGGGCACGTTTCACCGGAAGCTGCGGAAAAAGGCATCATCGCCTTGGTCGAAGACGGTGACAAAATTACCGTTTCGGTCCCCAACCGGTCGATCCAGCTGAATGTGTCGGACGAGGTGTTGGCGACACGTCGCGCCAACCATCACCAAGCGGACAAAAAAGCGTGGAAAGCATTGGGACGCCCGCGCGCAGTTTCCACTGCGCTCAAGGCTTATGCCGCCCATGTGGCCAATGCGTCTCTTGGCGCTGTCCGGGTGCTGGACGACGAAGACGAATAATCTGTCTTTGCAGAATGAAACGGGGTCGCCTTGGCGGCCCCGTTGCGTTTTAGGGTGTGATGGGGCGGAATGCAGCCGTCAGACCTTGACCACCGCCAATGCCAATCATCGCCATGGCCAGCGCATGATCCGGGCTTTTGGCGCGGATAAGTTGGCTGAACAGACGGGTGACAAGAATAGCACCGGACGCGCCAAACGGGTGACCAAGAGCAATCGCGCCGCCCTCGGGATTTGGCAATGTTGCTGGCAGGTTCAATTCGTCAAGGCTTGCCAGAACCTGCGCGGCGAAGGCCTCGTTGAACTCTAGATGTGTCAGTTGGTCGAGTGAAAGATCTTTGCAGCGTGAGAGCAGTTTTCGGGTTGCGGCCACTGGACCGATACCCAGCAGGTTCGGGTTCACTCCAGCCGAGGCCGCGTCTTCAAACGACAAAGCCCGTCGAATTTTCAGCGCATTAGCCTTGGCGCGATTTGTAATCACAAGAACCGCTGCACCGTCATTCAAAGGACAAGCGTTGGCCACGGTAACAGTGCCACCTTTGGCAGTTGGACGGAGTCGCGCAAGGCGTTCTACGGTGAGATCAGGACGCGGACATTCATCCTGTGTGTGCCCGTTGATGGTTACAATTTCTGCATCAAAGACCCCCGCAGCCTGTGCAACAGAAGCACGGTCGTGCGATTGCAGCGCGAACGCATCTTGCCGTGCGCGGCTGATTGCATAGGTTTTCGCCACGTTTTCCGCCGCCTCGATCATCTCAGGGTCGCCGATGTTGTCGGGCGAAAACCGGGCGCGATCATAAGGAATTGGTCCTGCGTCAGACGGCAATGCGCGCTTGGGTTTGCGGCTGTGGCTTTCGACACCGCCCGCAACATAAACCTCACCAGCGCCAGCCTGAATAAAGCGGCAGGCGTGGATCACGGCCTCAAGCCCTGCGCCACATTGCCGATCCGTTGTCACACCGGGCACGGACACATCACCCCATGCCGCCAACGCAGATAGGCGCGCAATATTGCCACCGGGCCCCGCGGCGTTTCCTAAGATCACATCGTCAATTTGGTCAGGGGTGAATGGGGTGTCAGCCAGGGCTGCTTGCAACACAGGTGCGGCCAGATCTTCGACGTCCAAACCACGAAATTGCCCACCTGCACGCCCAATCGCACTGCGGCGGGCCGCAATGATGACGGGCTGGCGTTCAGGCGGTAAGCGGAACAAGACGCACATCCTTTTGTTGCAGCCATTCATTTACTTCAGCGCGGGCGATTTTTCCGCTGCTGGTCAGGGGCCAGTCCGATATTCTAAAGAAATGTCGCGGCAGTTTGTAACGCGGAAGGCCTAGAGCAAGCCTCGCGCGAATTTCCCCAAGCGGCAAGTCCGAACGCAGGATCGCGATGATCTCATGACCACGCGACGGATGAGACACGCCAAGTACAACTGCGCTGTCGACGCCGGGGATCAGGGCCAATGCGGTTTCGATTTCCTGAGGATACACGTTGTAGCCCGAGGTGATAACCATGCCGCCCTCGCGACCCAAAATTGACAGGCTGCCGTCGGTGTTCAACTGACCGATGTCACCCACTGTGGCCCATGGTCCTTCACGGCGAAAGCCACTGTTTCGGCCTCCCCAAATATATCCATCGATGGCCAGATCACCGCGCACAAAAATCGTTCCCGGCGTCCCCTGAGGCACTTCGCGACCATCCTTGCGCAAGGACAAGGACACATGTTCAAACGGGTGCCCGACACTTTGTGCCGGTGCGGATGAACTGTTTGGCCCATGGGTGCTCATGCTCACAAAACCCAATTCCGAAGCGCCGTAGTATTCATGAAGTCGAGCACTTGGAAAATGTGCCTTTGCTTTGGCAAGCAAGGTTGGGGACAGTTTGGACCCGGCTGTTGTGATTTCGCAAATTTGGCTTTGTTTTTCACCCTGTGACAAGGCCGAAAGAAGGGTTGGGACGGCGACGATACGTCTTGCCCCTGACATCGCGCGATGGGCCGCGGGGCGGCCAAAATGGGTGATACCAAAGAACGTGGCCCCCAAATCCAGTGTTTCCGCAAACGCGTACATTGTGATGCCATGCGCAAGCGGGCCGGGGGAAAACGTATGACTATGGTCGGTCAACGCAAAGGCCGCGCGACTTGCGTCCAGCGATACACGCCATGAATGTCGCGCCCGAGCAAAGGCCTTGGGCTGGGATGTCGTGCCAGATGTGAAGCCAACCAGAAAGATGTCCGA
>ERZ1046740.2379-NODE-2379-length-12163-cov-4.837132_pt1 | contig 12163 bp, 10 predicted proteins | sample MGYA00383093_ERZ1046740 | MGnify/ENA primary metagenome ERZ1046740 (study PRJEB29581, sample SAMEA5548363) | metagenome | biome: marine; feature: coastal; material: water | depth 25 m | study: Short-term variability in the microbial, nano- and picoplankton...
CCACAATCGCACATAATATCAAAGCATTACGGAGACGCATCGCGATACTCCCGCGTATCAAGTGCAACGCCAATTTTGTTGGCCAGCGCTAAGACAAGGCGCTCTGGCGTGGTCAGCTCATGCCGCTGACTGATCACATCCGCCGCCATAGCAGGTTCGTCCGTAATCAGGCCGTCCACACCCAACGACAGCATGTGTGACATCTCAATCGGTTCATTCACCGTCCAAACATAAAGTTTTTTGCCTGCACTACGCATTTCGCGCACCAACCGGGATGTTGCGGCGGCCTTGTTCACGGCCACAAAATCCGCCTCAAGCTGCCAAATCCGCCCCGCCGAGGCCGAGGATAACAGGCCGACAGGCCACTCTTGCCGGATCGCCTTCATTTTTTGGACCGCCGGGTATTTCAGCGACATAGACATCACATGTTCGTCCATGCCTGTGGCCGCCACGATGTCCGAGACTCTCTGCTCAAGCATTTCATCGTGGCCATAGTACTTCAGTTCTATCAACACCCCTGCCCGACCTTTGGCGGCCAACAAAACTTCGGACAACAAAGGCGCACGCTGATCGGCATAAGCAGGGTCAAACCAGCTGCCAACGTCAATTTTTGCCACATCCGGCATGGTTGCGTCCCATACTTTGATCGGATCGCCGCCGATTTTCATGAAATCGCTGTCGTGTATGACCAACACTTGGCCGTCTGCAGTTTCCTGTACATCCAGTTCAAGCCAGTCAGCACCGTCTTCCATCGCCTTTTCAAAAGCCTCCATCGTGTTTTCCGGTCGCACACCTGCAGCCCCTCGATGGGCAATAATCTCAACAGTGTCAGGCACTTTCATGCGGGTGAAATCCACCACACCTAAACCGCCAAAAACCACACACACCAAGGCCGCCACACCAATGCTCATCCGCAAGCGGCGCAACGCGAGGGGCGAAGGTTCTGCGATCTTTGCCTCGGGCCAGCCGGCTTTGTCGATCAACAAGATCGCCAAGGCCCCCGTGGTCAACGAGGTTGCTACAAGATTTAGCAGGCTCCACAGCCCTGCAAGCCCCAAAAGAACTTTTGACAACACCCTTAGATCGCTTCCAAAAAACCCAAGGATACTGTCCGCAAACAATCCCAGTAGCCCGAACAAAATGCCAAGCGCCACCGCCGATCCCACACCCCAGACCAATAGTTTTTGTAGCAGTGCGAAACGTCGATCCTTCATGGCTTCCTTGCTGCGCACAAAACTGTCTTTGGGGCTGACACCGGAAAAAATAACCAACGGCAATGCCAAGGCCCAAGACAACAAATGGCGCAGCAGAATAAAGGCTGCAATCGCTAACAGAACCGCAATCACAGCCCCTACGATAAAGAACTCGGGGGGCGTGTTTTGCAGGTAATAGTTGATGTCATAGGTCGTCAGAAAGGCCCAATAAAGACCGCCCGAGACCACGACAAAAGGCAATACCAGAATGATCACTCGCAATGCAAAACGCACACCAAATTGCACAATGAAAGGAACCCGCGGCAGCACGGTGACGAGACCATCAGCAAACCCGTGCTCGCCAGTCTTGTTATACCGAAGGGCAATCGCCATCATGAACGCGGTGTTTAATACATATAGCGTCAGGATGAGGCCCATAATCAGAAGGAAGGCAAAAAAACCAACGGGCGAAAAGATGAACGCTGCAATTTCAAAATCGGACAAGGCAGGTTGTCCTGACAAAGCCAAAACAACGCGCATAACCACCGCCATGACGGGTGCAACAAACGCCGTCAGCAGAATGTTGAATACCAAATGCGACGCCAAAAAGGGCCAGCGCAATTTCCAAGCAAGGCCAAAGGCTTTGGCGACGGTCATTGTGGGCATGTTCAAAGTCCTACCTAAAATATTCTTGAGTACATTAGCTTGCGTTTCGGGCCCGGTCGATAGGTCATTCAACTAAGGCTTCAGGTACTGTATACATTCGCATACAGTACTTTCCTTTAATTCATCTATAGACTAGACCACATAATACGAGTCGGTTTTTAGGAAAGAGTACCCATGACCAAGATTAAGGTAGCCAACCCCATCGTTGAAATGGATGGCGATGAAATGACCCGCATCATGTGGCAGTTCATCAAAGACAAATTGATCCTGCCCTATCTGGATTTGGACCTGTTGTATTATGACCTTGGTATGGAAGAACGCGATCGCACGGACGACCAGATCACAATTGATGCGGCCGAAAAGACCAAGGAAATCGGTGTGGCCGTGAAATGCGCTACCATCACGCCGGACGAGGCCCGGGTTGAAGAATTTGGTCTGAAAAAGATGTGGCCGTCGCCGAATGGCACGATCCGAAACATTCTGGGAGGCGTGGTGTTTCGCGCGCCAATCATCTGTAAGAACGTGCCTCGCCTCGTGCCCGGATGGACCAATCCTATTGTGATCGGGCGCCACGCCTTTGGTGATCAATACAAAGCCAGCGACATGAAATTCCCAGGACCTGGCAAACTGACCATGAAATTCACGGGTGAAGACGGCCAGGTGATCGAGCAAGAGGTGTTCGATGCCCCCGCGTCCGGCGTCTTCATGTCGATGTATAATCTAGATCAGTCGATCATGGATTTCGCACGCGCATCAATGAATTACGCATTGAATCTCAAGTGGCCGCTGTATCTGTCGACCAAGAATACAATCCTTAAGCAATATGACGGTCGCTTTCTGGAACTGTTCCAGCAGGTCTTCGATGAAGAGTTTGCCGACAAGTTCAAAGAGGCTGACATTTGGTATGAACATCGTTTGATCGACGATATGGTCGCTTGTGCCATGAAATGGAATGGCAAGTTCGTGTGGGCGTGTAAAAACTACGACGGCGATGTTCAGTCTGACACCGTGGCCCAAGGATTTGGATCACTCGGCCTTATGACTTCCCAGTTGATGACACCAGACGGAAAAATTGTTGAGGCCGAAGCCGCCCATGGCACCGTCACACGCCATTACCGCCAACATCAAAAAGGTGAACAGACATCCACCAACTCGATCGCATCTATCTATGCTTGGACGGGTGGATTAAAGCACCGCGCCAAATTAGACGACAACGCTGAACTGATGGCCTTTGCCGATACTTTGGAAAAAGTTATCGTGGATACGGTGGAAAGCGGCCACATGACCAAGGATCTCGCCCTTTTGGTCGGTCCCGATCAAGGGTGGCTAACAACCATGGGATTCCTTGAAAAGATTGACGAGAACCTGAACAAGGCTTTGGCTGGCTAAATATCTTTAACTTAACAATAAAAGGCGAGGCATGACCCTCGCCTTTTTCTTTTGCATTGATCGCGGCGTTGCGTCTCACCCCTAACAAAACGCCACAATCACTATGGACATGGACCCAAATTGGATCCAATAGCCGCCTATGGCAATGTTATTAGAAACACCAACCGCAGACCGTCACAGTTTGAACGAAGACATCCAAGGCATCCTTGTGGGGACTTTGTTTATGGCTTTGTCTGTGCAGTTTCTCCAAGCCAGCCAACTCATCACCGGGCAAATCGCAGGTCTATCCTTGTTGGTTTCATATTGGGGTGACTGGACATTTGGTATTGTCTTCTTTCTTTTCAATATCCCGTTTTATCTGGTTGCGTTTCTTCGGATGGGCGCGCGGTTTACGATCAAAACATTTGCCGCTGTTGGCACAATGTCTATCTGGACGTTTGTGCTGCCTCAGGTGATGGGGTTCTCAAATCTACACCCTCTGGCCGGAGCTGGACTTGCAGGCATCACTGCGGGGGCTGGCCTGTTGGCGCTGTTCCGGCATGGTGCCACTCTTGGAGGTGTTGGGATTATTGCGCTGTGGTTGCAGGACACCAAGGGCATCAAAGCGGGCTGGACCCAACTGAGTTTCGACCTTTGTGTTTTTCTTCTGGCTATTATGCTGTTTGAACCACAGCTCGTTTTCTTTTCCTTGGTTGGGGCTGTTGTGACCAATGTGATGATCCTTACCAATCACCGCCGAGACCGATATATCGCGCGTTAAAGGGTGTTTTTACTCCACAATTGCGAAGATACATAAATGTAGGTATCGCTTAGGTCTGATATTTACGGATGTGCGACATGACCAATATTTACCTGATCCTATTGCTCGCGGTGATTGCAGAAACGATTGCCACCACGGCCCTGCAAGCCAGCCACCAGTTTACGCGCCTTGGCCCTTCGCTGGTTGTGTTGGTTGGCTATGCGATTTCCTTCTTTCTACTCAGCATGACGCTAAGGGTTCTTCCTGTGGGCATCACCTATGCCATTTGGTCGGGGCTTGGCATTGTCCTGATCTCCTTAATTGCCTTTGTTTTGTTTGGTCAAAAACTGGATATGCCCGCGATTTTGGGTCTGGGAATGATCATTGGTGGTATTTTGGTCATCAACGTTTTTTCCAACAGCGTTTCGCACTAAAACCCCACCAGATTTAATGACCAAGCGTCACCTGAATGGATTTTGTTCTGGCATCAGTTGATCCATCGTTCCAGATGCTTACCTGCCCATTGTAAATTGATGCAGGGTGAATTTCTGACGTAAATTTAACTCGAATTTCATTCCCCACGCTGGTTGGAACCAAAATCCTCCAATGCATATCAAATCTAATTAAGGACACCACAATGCCCGTGCACTATGTCTACCTCGTTATTTCCGTCGTGAGCGAGGTGATCGGCACGTCCGCTCTTCAAGCCAGCGAACAATTCAGCAAATTTTGGCCTTCGATGCTGGTCATTGCGGGATTCGGTGGATCGTTCTTTTTTCTAACTTTGACGCTAAAATATATGCCCATCGGTATCACCTATGCCTTGGCTTCCGGTCTTGGGATCATTGCCGTCGCTGTTGTTGGGTTGTTTTTGTTTGAACAAACATTGGATTGGGCCGCGATCTTGGGGCTATCCTTTATCGTGATCGGCATTGTGATCATCAACTTGGTCTCAACGACAGCCGTTCACTGACGTGATATAAAGGTGTCACAAGCCCTGTGGCACCTGATTTTTAAACCTGTTGTTCGGGCGAATACGTTTCCCTCTGGCCTTTTTCATGCGCGCGGGTTAGGCGGGGCGCGAACAGGAAAGGCTTACCTAATGGACCTTCGCAATATTGCGATCATCGCACACGTTGACCACGGCAAAACAACGCTAGTGGACGAACTTCTGAAGCAATCGGGCGCGTTCCGTGAAAATCAGGAAGTGGCCGAACGTGCCATGGATTCCAACGACATCGAGCGCGAGCGCGGCATCACCATTTTTGCCAAGCCGACCTCTGTCGAGTGGAAAGGCACTCGGATCAACATCGTAGACACTCCCGGCCACGCCGATTTTGGTGGTGAAGTCGAACGCATCTTGTCGATGGTTGACGGTGTTGTGCTGCTGGTGGACGCCGCAGAAGGCCCAATGCCACAGACCAAGTTCGTGACCGCCAAGGCGCTTGCACTTGGTCTGCGTCCGATCGTTGTATTGAATAAAGTCGACAAAAACGATGCCGAGCCGGATCGTGCGCTGGACGAATGCTTTGATTTGTTTGCATCATTGGATGCCAACGAAGATCAGTTGGACTTCCCACACATGTATGCCTCTGGCCGTAGTGGTTGGGCCGATGCTGAATTGGACGGGCCACGCAAAGATTTGCACGCCCTGTTCAACCTGATCGTGAACCATGTGCCTGTCCCAAAACAGCTTGCGCATCAAAAAGAAGACTTCCGGATGCTGGCGACAACTTTGGGCTCCGACCCATTTGTAGGCCGCATTCTGACAGGTCGGGTTGAATCCGGCACATTGCGCGTTGGCTCAACCGTTCAGGCCTTGACCCGCATGGGCCAAAAAATCGAGCAGTTCCGTGTCACTAAGGTCCAAGCGTTTCGCGGATTGGCGCAACAAGACATTGATGAAGCCCAAGCCGGTGACATCGTTTCCATTGCGGGCATGTCCAAAGCCACAGTGGCCGATACGATCTGTGCTCTGGCTGTTGATGCCCCTCTCGAAGCACAACCGATCGATCCGCCCACAATCACTGTGACTTTTGGCATTAACGATAGCCCCTTGGCTGGCCGTGACGGCAAAAAGGTTCAATCGCGGGTCATTCGTGACCGCCTGATGAAAGAAGCAGAATCCAACGTCGCTATTAAAATTGCCGACACTCCTAGTGGTGATGCGTTTGAGGTTTCCGGTCGCGGCGAACTTCAGATGGGTGTGATCATTGAGAACATGCGTCGCGAAGGTTTTGAGCTTTCGATCTCGCGCCCACAGGTGATCATGCGGGACGACGACGGTCAGCGTATGGAGCCCGTCGAAGAAGTTACGATCGACGTGGACGACGACTATTCAGGTGCGGTGATCGAAAAGATTACTGGACCCCGCAAAGGTGAACTGGCCGAAATGCGCCCTGCTGGTGCCGGCAAGACCCGCATCATCGCCCATGTCCCCTCACGCGGTCTGATCGGCTATCATGGTGAGTTCATGACCGATACGCGCGGTACAGGTGTTCTGAACCGCGTGTTCCACGGCTGGACCGCTTACAAAGGCAGCATTCCTGGCCGTCGTGCTGGTGTCTTGATCTCAATGGAATCCGGCGTGTCCGTGGCCTTTGCGCTTTGGAACCTTGAAAGCCGCGGCAAAATGATGATCGGCGCGCAAGAACAGGTTTATCAGGGTATGATCATTGGCGAACACAGCCGTGAAAATGACCTTGAAGTGAACCCGTTGAAAGGCAAAAAGCTGACCAACGTGCGTGCCAGCGGTACAGATGAAGCCGTGCGCCTTACCACGCCGGTTACATTGTCACTGGAAGAAGCGATTGCCTATATCAACGACGATGAGCTTGTTGAAGTAACGCCAAACTCGATCAGATTGCGCAAGCGTTATCTTGATCCGCATGAGCGCAAGCGTCATGCCAGAAGCGCACCTTAATCAGTTGGGCGGCTCAAAGAGCCGCCCTTTTTCTTTACGGACTTGTTTCAAATCCATTTTTGGCCGAAAGTTCCCGCATTCTCTGGGGCACTTACAATTGCTATGACACACTTTCTGAAACGGCTTCTCCTTACGCTCAATCTTACCCTTCTTGGCATAATTTTGGGGACTGCTCCTGTTTTCGCCCAAGGGTTCGGCCCGATTGAAATGACCAGACTTCCAGCTCCGAAGGATGGGCCGATGCAGGTCGGCGTTGGGGTCAAGATCGATCAAATTACCTTTGTCGATCAACAGGCCGAGAATTTTGGCGTCGTCGGGACCGTGCTGTTGCGTGCGAATTTTCCGGAATTGGTGTTTTCCCCGGGCCCGAATGAGGCTTCGTTTCGAAGTTATACACCGGAATCCTTTGCAAAACTGGCGCGAACAGAAGGCGCCCTGTTACCATCGTTCATCCTCCGAAATCAGCAAGGCCGCCGGTTCGTGCAGCAATCTGTTGTGGTGTTGCAAAGCACTGGCGACGCGACACTGGTTGAACGCTTTTCTGCAACTCTCCAAGCTCCCTACTTTGACTTCCGCCAATACCCCTTTGATAATCAAATGTTTTTTGTAGAAGTCTCCTCACTTCTTCCTGCAACGTTTGTGGAATTCAGCGCCATAAAAGATCAATCTGGTTTGGGGGATAAGCTCGGCGAAGAAGAATGGGTTCTGTACAATCCCAAGATGGAAGCCAGCATTGTCGAAGGCTTTACAGGCCTTGAAACATCTCAAGTCGCCCTCAGCTTTGAAGCAAAACGCCATGTCATCTTTTACGTGCTGCGCATTTTGCTGCCATTGTTGATCATTCTCTTTGTCAGTTGGGCCACTTTCTTTCTTCAAGAATATCGACGACGCATCGACATGGCGTCTGCGAACCTTCTGGTCTTTGTGGCCTTTAATTTCGCTATTTCGACGACCTTGCCACGCCTTGGGTATCTCACGTTCATGGATTCCCTATTGGTCGGCATGTTTGTCATCACAGGCTCTTTGGTGCTGGTCAATATCGCTTTGAGGCGGCTTAAGCTGAACGATCGCGAGAACCTAGCACGTACGATTGACCGCTATTTGGTGGTTTGGATCTATCCAGCGATCCATGCCGGGTTCCTGTTTTGGGCGGTTAGGTTTTACTTGCTTTAGAGCTCAGGCCAATGGTTCAAACGGCTCAACCAGAATGTCTTTGCCGCGGAATGTGCAAAAAGAATTGGGTGCAATGGCCTCCCAGCCGGCTTCATCTTCAAACAAGGGTTCGCTGACCACAGCGCGACCCTGTCGGGTATCGCTCCATCGGTGATAGACCGTTGGTGCACGCTGGTCAGAGGCATAGCGGATCGCATAGAAGAGCGTTTCTCCGTCTGAAAATGCCGCTCCAATCCGCATATGGGGCTTGTGACCCTTTTCTTGGCTCATGCGTTGAAGGATACCGACAGCAATCTCCATGGCACCTTTGGGATCACCTTCCAATCCCTCTACCAATCCCAGAAGAAACAAAACTTCGCTATCAGTCGCGCCCTTGCGCTGATGATACAACTCGTCCGGGATCAGCATATCGGCACGACGGCGAAAGGATTCAAACCCGCCAACTTGACCGTTGTGCATGAACGACCAATTCCCAACAACAAAAGGATGACAATTGTTGCGGCTCGTGGCGGTGCCGGTTGAGGCCCGCACATGCGCCAGAAACAGATGTGATTTCACCTGTGCTGTCAGTGACTTAAGATTGGGATCTGACCAAGCCGGGTGCGTATCACGATACAGCCCCGGCTCAGGGCGCTGGTCATACCAAGCCACCCCAAAGCCATCCGCATTGGTCTGCGTTTTGCATTCTGTTGCACTAACACTTTGCTGGATCAACGAATGATCTGGCCGGGTGACGACATCTTCAAGATAACAGGGGTGCCCGATGTAGGCGGCCCAACGACACATTTGGCCAGTCTCCTTTGATTACTCGTCGGTCTCTACGACCATCAATTCCCGCTCGGACGCGCCACGCGCATGGCTCAGCGCTTCTTGGTATTCAGGACTGTGATAGCAAGCAACGGCCGTATCCACATCTGGGAATTTAGCCACGACATTGCGCGGGCGTTCCTTGCCCTCAAGCTGCACAAAGCGTCCTGCTCGGGCAATAAAGTGCCCCCCGTGTTTGGTAATCGCTGGCCCTGCGAGGGCCGCATATTTACCGTAGGATTCGGCGTCTGTTACGGTCACATGCGCAATCCAAAGTGCACCCATATCTTATACTCCAATTACGGCTTCGGCAGCGGCAATCGCGGCCTCGGCATTGCTGGCATCTTTGGCGCCACCTTGCGCCATGTCTGGACGACCACCGCCGCCTTTGCCACCCAAAGCTTCTACAGCCGCACGCACAAGGTCAACCGCTGAAACTTTGCCTTTAATGTCGTCGGTCACACCTGCGGCTACGGCCACTTTATCGCCCGTGTCCGCAATCAAGAGAACCGCACCACTTTCCATGCGCGCCTTGTGCTCATCAATGAGCGGTGGCAAATCTCGGCCAGACACACCAGACAACACTTGCGCAAAAAACTTTACACCACCAATGTCTTTGTCATCCGTAGAACCACCCTGCCCGGCACCGCCCGCCATGGCAAGTTCGCGGCGCAATTGCGCAACTTCATTTTGCAACGCCTTGCGATCGTCCATCATCGCCTTCAGGCGATCCAGAACCTCTGTGGGTTGCGCTTTCAACGCACCGGCCACCTCAGACATACGGCTCGCTTCGCGCTCTAAATGCGAAAAGGCCGCTTCGCCGGTCAACGCCTCAATCCGGCGCACCCCTGCAGAAGATGCGCTGTCTCCGAGAATAACACAGACGCCAATATCGCCGGTCTGTTTGACATGCGTCGCACCACACCGTTCCAGCGACTGGGTCGTGCCGGCCATGCCCGCGCCCGTCTCCGCGCGCCCCATGGACACGACCCGAACCTCGTCGCCATATTTCTCACCAAACAAGGCCTGCGCCCCAATACCACGAGCGTCATCCGGAGTCATAATCCGTGTTTCTACGGTCGAGTTTTGGCGAATGTAGGCATTCACATCCATGCCGACTTTGTGCAGTTCGTCGGCACGCAACGCCTTGGCATGGCTGAAATCAAACCGCAAACGATCCATTGCATTCAGCGATCCGCGTTGTGCCACATGCTCACCAAGCGTTTCACGCAGAGCTTCATGCAGCAGGTGCGTGGCGGAGTGATTGGCGCGAATGGCCGTGCGACGCGCGTGATCTACTTCCAATTCCATCGGTTCGCCCTTGGCAAACACACCGTTTTCGACACGAACCTTGTGCGCAAAGATTTTGGCATCAGCAAACTTGCGGGTTTCTTCCACAACCGCAACGTCGTCCCGGTTGTCCAGCCGACGAATGACACCTGTATCGCCAACCTGACCACCAGATTCGCCATAAAACGGGGTTTGGTTGACCACAATCCAGCCTTCGCCGCCCTCTTCGATCTTTTCAACCGCAGCACCGTCGACGATTAACGCCGTGATTTGCCCTTCAGCTTTTTCAGTATCATAGCCAAGGAAATCAGTTGCCCCATCGCTGTCCAGCAAGTCAAACCACACGGCATTGTCTGTTGCGTCTCCCGATCCCGACCAAGCAGCCCGCGCTTTGGCCTTTTGGGCCTCCATTGCAGCATCAAAACCATCCGTGTCGACTTCGCGGCCTTTTTCGCGCAAAGCATCTTGCGTCAAATCAAGTGGAAATCCGTATGTGTCATACAATTTGAACGCCGCTTCACCAGCCAACGGCGCACCATCGTCCAAATCGGATATTTCATCATCCAGCAGCTTTAGCCCGCGATCTAACGTTTGCTTAAACCGCGTTTCTTCCAGTTTTAATGTCTCTTCAATCAATGCCTGCGCCTGTCCCAAATCAGGATAGGCCGCTCCCATCTGCGCCACCAAAGAGGGCACCAATTGGTGCATAACCGGGTCTTTTGCGCCTAACAGATGCGCATGGCGCATCGCACGCCGCATAATCCGTCGCAATACATAGCCGCGACCATCGTTAGAAGGCATAACGCCGTCAGCAATCAGAAAGGACGTCGAGCGCAAATGGTCCGCAATCACGCGGTGATGCACGTTCTTGTCGCCAAAAGGGTCTGTCGACGTGGCATTGGCCGAGGCCTCAATCAGCGATTTAAACAGATCAGTGTCATAGTTATCGTGGCTGCCTTGCAGCAAGGCACCAATCCGCTCTAACCCCATACCAGTGTCAATCGACTGCATGTCGAGCGCGCGCATTGATCCATCTTCGAACTGTTCGTTTTGCATAAAAACGATGTTCCAGATTTCGATGAAGCGATCACCGTCCTCTTCTGGACTACCCGGAGGACCGCCCCAAATGTGCTCGCCATGGTCATAAAAAATCTCGGTACATGGCCCGCAGGGACCAGTCGGTCCCATTTGCCAAAAGTTATCGGACGTTGCGATACGGATTATACGTTCTTCCGGAACACCGATTTTCTTCCAAATATCATAGGCTTCGTCGTCGGTGTGATACACGGTGACATAAAGCCGATTAGGATCAATTCCAAAATCTTTGGTGATCAGCTCCCAAGCGAAAAGGATCGCCTCGTCTTTGAAGTAATCCCCGAACGAAAAATTGCCCAACATTTCAAAAAACGTGTGATGGCGCGCGGTGTAGCCCACATTGTCGAGATCATTGTGTTTCCCGCCAGCCCGCACACATTTTTGCGATGTGGTGGCACGTTGGTAGTCACGGTGCTCAACCCCAGTGAACAAGTTCTTAAATTGCACCATTCCAGAATTCACAAACATCAACGTGGGATCGTTGCGCGGCACAAGCGGACTTGAGGACACAATTTCGTGGCCTTGCTTAGCAAAGTAGCTCAAAAAAGTGGACCGGATGTCGTTCAAACTGGGCATGAAAAGGGTCTCTCGCGGATGGTTTCAGGCGTTCCAAACGGGTGTATAACCCCTGCCCGCGCCTGTCCACATGTCAAAGCACCCGCAGCATTTTAGGCGACACTTCAAATCAGAAAAGGCCGCTCCATCCTAAGGAGCGGCCTTTTAACCAAGGAGACCTTCGAATTTTCTAGAACAGAAAACGTCTATGCGTCGTCTTCCAGCAATTCGTCGGTATTTTCAAAGTCTTTCGGCATGTCAAATTCTAACCCATGGGCGGCTCGAATCTTGTCTTCGATCTCATATGCGATCTTTTTGTTTTCACGCATAAAG
>ERZ1046740.2380-NODE-2380-length-12161-cov-8.593755_pt1 | contig 12161 bp, 5 predicted proteins | sample MGYA00383093_ERZ1046740 | MGnify/ENA primary metagenome ERZ1046740 (study PRJEB29581, sample SAMEA5548363) | metagenome | biome: marine; feature: coastal; material: water | depth 25 m | study: Short-term variability in the microbial, nano- and picoplankton...
CGTCATGCCCTCAGTAGACAGCCGCCAAGATTCCATCATCTGTCGCTGGCCTTTCGGCAGTGCTTGCTCCAACGACCGCCAGTAGTCGCCGTTGTTGACAAACTCGTCAAAAACTTTGATGCCCTGACCTAAAGTGCTGGAAGTCGGGCCAAGAAACGCGTCAGTAAGCCACTTCGCCATCCCTTCTTGGGTCATTTCAAATTCAGTGTACGGTTGTACTGAGAAAAAGTTCTGGTGCCCGATCTTGTCGGACAGATCGAAGCCGAAGAACGCTGGAACGCCGCGTGTAATTAGGTCAGCAACTCTCTCGTCCTCGACGTTCTCGCGAATGTAATGCTCTAGGTAATTATCATACCCACCGTGCGCCTTGGCCTCGTCAGCAATGTCGTCGTCGTCGTCGCCGAACATCATAAGCGCGGTGGTAGCAATACCCCCGACCAGCGGCAGACCTCGAAGACCCGATGTCAAAGCCGCGTGGAATAGTGTGACCCCCAGTGTGCGAACGCCCACAGCCTTCATCGCCGCGCTCTCACCTTGGTAGGCCATTTCTATCGCCCGAGCATAGTTCCAGCCCATCAATACTTGGTACTTGCGGTACTGAACTGGTAGTTTGGGGAGTTTCTTAAACATCAAGGGAGCGTCGAGCGCGTTAAATGCGCCTTGCGTCCGCTGCACAGCGAGAACTGCATAAGATGTTGGGGTTTTGCCTAACTTCTTGAGCATCTTGGGGTTTCGTTTGGCTAGTTCATACGCCGCAATCGCAGTCGCCAAACGGTTGTGCGCCTCAACATATCGGGCAGCTTGGAAGTTCCGATGGACCAAACCCGCAACGAAGTCAGACCCAGCGTTGAGCGGCCCAAACCCAGTATCGAACTTGTTGAACTGGCGTAAATCCTCTTGGATGCCTACGTCTGCTATGCCGTGAAGCTCTAACTCACGAACGAGCGACTGGTACTCCGCTGGCATTGACGCGTCAGTATTGTCAATCTCGACGTTGTTTTTAAGGTCGAGCGCCCCCGCTGTTAGAACGGTGGCAGCTTGTCTGACAAGACCACCACCCTTTATGGCTCGGTTTGCAACACGGTACGCTTTAAATAGCTCTTTCCACGCCCGAGGATATTGATGGACGCCGAAGTCGCCTACAAATTTGTTAATGGCTATGAGCGTCTGCGTTGCGTTTTGGACGTGGTAGCCGGGATTTGAGGTGAGCATCATAATTGTGTTGGCCGTCGCGACCCGATTTTGGATAGCGTTCCAGATGCCGCCCTCTGGCGACAGTGTCTCGGCGTAGTGTTCACTTATTAGTTTAAACGCATCCTGCAAGTTGCCGCGATCCAGACTGGCTGCTCTGTCCACTCCCGCTAATGCTTCATGTACGTTTGCGCCTTCCTCCATCGTGGCGATCATCTGAGACACGGCAGTACCGTGGTAAAGGAACGAGCGAACCATGTCCTTGTCGTAACCCGCTCTGTTCAAACGCTTCGCCCCCGACGTACGCGCATCGCGCTCATCCATCATGGAGAAGTACTGCTCACGTATAAGCAAGCGGAATGCTTCCTTCGAATTTTGGTCGAGGCCGGATTTTTCGTCCGCGTTTAAACCGCCAAGCAGCTTTTCAAGAACGCCCGTACTTGGTGCGTGGGAATTGTCGAACTTGTGGTCACGGGCGAACGCTTGCGTGTGGAAAAACTTGCCGCCGTCCCGTGTGTTGTTCTTCTCCGCAAACTCGTTGGCAGCGCCTTGAGTGTCAAAAAACTCTACGACGTAGTGGTCGGGCTTGCTTTTAAGCTCATCAATCTTCTTGGGCAGAGTGTTGCTACCCTGCGACTTCGCCAGCTTGCTTTCTAAGTCCCGCAGTTCTTTGGATTTCAGTACAGCCGCGTAGTTACCAAAACGCTTTAAAGGTGAGTACGGCCCTTCCAGTGAGGAAGTCGAAGTAAACAGCTTGCCCCCCAACCCGAGACTTTTCATTAAGTTCAGCATACGAACACGGTTCTTCTCGCCCTGCGCGAACATGTCCGCAACGATGCTTCGCTCGTCTCTGTTTAAGCGCCCCCAAGCATTTTTCATAACTGGGTCGATATTGATTTCCCTACCCTTAAATAGTTCTGGATGGGTCTTCCGTGGGTCGTAGCCCCACTTCTGGTAGAACGTCGATTTACTTACAAAATCGTTCATCAGCGCGTATCGCTCTGGGGCAAGTTGCCCCGCACGGTTAGCCACCTGCTCGTAGTCAAGCTGGATTTCGTTACGCGTGGCTTCCATCTTCTTCATCGCGTTGTACGCGGTTCTTATCGCTGGGATTTTGCCTTCCATCTTCTCTACGAGGTCGTAGAGGAACAGCAAATTGTCAGCAGGTTTAGTAGCAGCGCCCGCAAGAGCGTCGAAGGCTTTCGCCGACGCCGAACCCATGTTGCGTTTGACCCACTCGCGGCCCTTGCGCTGGCGCACCGAGACTTCCCCTTTGGCGGGTACAGGTTTTCTCGAATACCTTGCCCTTACTACGCTGTCGTTCGCAACACCAACTTTGTCGTCCATAGCGTTGTTAAATGCGGCCCCTGTGTCTCGGTTCCACACTAAATTTGGGACGAGGCCATTGTAGTAGCGGGTAAACCTTCGTCTAGCTTCCCGCAACATGCGTAGAGCTTCTTTCGGGGAGACATGATTTAAACGAGGATACCAGCCGCCGCTCACGGAACTGACCACCTCCATGTCGCCATCTTTAAAACCAACTGGCTTGCCCTTGAGCGCATTTGGACCAAATAAGCTCACCTCCCACAAATTAGGGTCGTTAAGCTGGTCGGGGGCTGCAATTTTTTCAAATTGTACTGTTTGGAGGACTCCGGTTTTGTCCTCAAGGATAAAAATCATGTCGCCGTCTTCGAAAATCGCGTTCGTAGAGACACCTTTCCGCTTCCCGAAGGTTGATTTTTCGCCCCAATAAAATTCTTCTTGGCCTTCGTATCCTTTTTTAAACCACTTGCCTAGCTTAGCGTCAGGCTCTATTCCCATGCCTTTTTCGCGCTGGCCGTAGTAGTCTATTACGTCGGCTTCAGCAGAAGTAAAATTGCGTAGCTCTGCCGCCGGTTCAAGGTTGAGTTTACGTGAGGCACCAATTGCCATCCCATGAGCCATTGTTACAAGGTCAACAGGGGTAATGCTGGATTTAGCGCCCTTAAATACCGCGTTGACTAACTTATCAAAGAGCTTCAAAGCACTTTGCAACCAGTGGCCCACTGTGACTTTGCCGTCTGCGTCTGGCTCTGCCGGTCGTACGCCAGCGAGGACTGCTTCTTCGACAGCGTAAGCGATCTTTTCTATCGACTCCAAGGATTCGTGAAGCCCAAATGCGCGAGCGAGGACTAAGCGCTCTTTTGCTCGCTCGTAGATCGTGCGCTCTAGCGAGCTTTCGGGCATCGACGCCCAGTGGTCAATAGTTTCCGCAATCGCTAGGACTTCGAGGTGGCTGAAATTATTTTCCAAGCCGAGGTGAACGCCTACTTCGTGCGTCATAACAGCCGCTTCAGCGCCAGCTTCAATGTTTTCTGCGATAAAGTGAACAGCAGCTTTGTTTCTCGGGTCGACCACTGCTTGCGAGTTTTTAAGTTCTTTAATCGGTACGGTTTTACCCAGTGCGCGGTACGCGTCTTTTACAGTTTCGTGTATTTGTATTGGGCTGTGCGCTTGGTTTGGACCCAACGCGACGACCGTTGGCGATTCTTCTGCGCCTTGGTTAATTTCTGCGCCTTGGCCCCCTGTCCCATACATTTGATCGGATACATCCACCAAACGTTCAACAGTGGTGCTGTTACCCGCTTCGGGCTTTGAACCCTTTTCGGCGTAAGGAGTTCTCGAAAACTTGCTATTGTCGGCGCGTTTCTTGTGCGTGTCCGTAATGTTTTCCGTGTCAAAAACCGCAAAGATGTTATCTAAGTCACTCTTGGTTAGGTCTTCTTTTCGCTTACCCGCCACGTCGTACGTGTTGAGCATAACAACGCCGTCATGCCCGTTAGCCTTCGCCTTTTTGATAAGGTTATTGTAGGTTACGTCCCTTAAAGGTTCGCCCTTAAAGTCGTGGACCAACGGATTTTTCATCCTAACCCGTTTTAGCTGCACGTTCGGGCGCGGTCCCGGCTGTAATTTGCTGGCAAAAGTATTAGCCGCTTGAACTGCTAGGCCGGGATTTTTCTTCACCCGCGCCAAAAGGTCATCGACAAACGCCTGACCACCATCAAGGCTTTTGGCTTGCTCAAGCATCAAGTCTAATTCTTGCTGCTCGGTGGTGCTAAGTTTATCCCCTTTGAAGAACTTCTTGGCTACTGCTTTAAACCGTTTTTGCTGTAGCCCCCGTTTCTTTTTGGACGACGTCTCGGCGTAGCTGCTCGCAGTCTCGCCTTTCGCCGCGAAGAACCACGCTCGTTTGGCCGATGGTGCGCCCGTGTTCTCACCAAGGCGAGCGTCATCGAACACTTGGATGTCCGTGTCAGTGCCGTGGTAAACGTCGGCGACGACCTCTTTCCCAGTTTCAAACGACGTAGGCATCAGTCGTTGCGCTTTAGGTTCTTTCTGTTCACGCGTTAACACGTCACCTGACGGCTTTGTTTCTGCTGCGCTGTCTTTTACCGTTGCTTTCTGTTCTTTCGCAGTCAGCTTTGCCTTAGTTTTGGTCTTTACCGCGACTTCTGCTCCTGCTCCTGCTCCTGCTGTACCCGTCTTTCGTACGCTGCTACTAGCCGCCGCTCCTTCACGGTCAGCCTTGCCCCCGCTGCCATCTTTTCCTGAAGCGCTGGTAGCATTACGTTGCGGTAGAACTCCAGTTCCTTCTGCCGTCTCTCGGGTGATATTTTCGGTGGGTTTCGTACTTTCGGTGGCGTTACCATCCTCAACCTCCTTGGCTATGGCGAGTTGTTCTAAGCTACGTTGGTCTTGGTCCAACTGCTCCGAGTTCTGGGTGTCATGGTACTCGGCTACCGAGAGCATCCAGTCTATTTTATCAGCTTGGGATAAGTCGTCAAACCGAGGACCGTCCTTGGAGCGGAAGTTATCCCAGTCGGCGCGTAAATCGTTTTCGGTCGCAGCAAGTTGGGTAAGCTGAATTTTTTTGGTGCTTTCGGTTGTAGCACTCGCTCTAGCTTCAGCGACAGGATCAGCTTGGGGCGTATCGTCCACTGCGTAGAAGGCGTCGATCTGCTCGTCGGTCATACCCAGTTTCTTAAATTCAGCAATTTCAGCCTTACGCTGAGCGGAAGTCTTTCTTTTGCTGCCACCTTCCGATGCAGACGAACCTACGGACGCTACTGTCTGAAATCCTGTCGTTGGATTTTCCGCACCAGCTAAGTCTCTGTTATCGAAAACACTTACGGGGGCGTCTGCCTCTACAGCGCTTTCCACTGAAACTGTCTTGCCAGCCTGTAAACTCGCTTGTAGCTCCTCTGGCGTGATGTCCAAAAACTTCGCGATCTTGGGACCAAGGCGCTTTATCCCCATCGACACGCCCGATTTAGACTTGACCCCAGCTTGCTTAGCAACCTCCGTCGCGTTGGATTTTCCGTCTGCGCTAAGTACGGTGTCGGTCTCGCTCTCGCGCATAGCCGCAAGCAACCTATCAAAGACCTTCTGCTCGTTTGGAGACAGCGTGGCTTTAAAGTCCTCAGAATTTGCCACCAAGCGGGACATCGCGTCTACACTGCGAGCGGCGGGTGTTTTTGCTTCGGCGCTGTCTGCCGCTGCGTACACTTCACGGTCGAACAAAGAGTATTTTTTAGCTGCTAACGTGCCAACAAGGTGTGGGTAGGTTTCCCGCCAATCGGGGCCAAGCTCGCGCTCCGCAAGCGTAAACGCAGCTTTCTCGGCCTTACTCTTAGGTTTGGCTGCTTCCTCTGCCGCTGCCACTTCCGCTGCTGCTTCCTCTGCCGCTGCCGCTTTCTCTGTCTCTGCCACTTTCTCTGCGGCGGTTTTTAACACTTGATGCTCGAACCCTGACCGACCGTCGGTTGCCCTCGTCTTGTAAAAACCCGTACTGTTTACGAACCGCATCTGGATGTCTGGGTGTTCTGTCTCCCAGTCCTTGCCCAGATGCTCCTCGGCAAACGCTCGGTTAGCCGCTCGCTTTTCTCCCTCTGGCTTTTCCTCCCTCGCTGGCTGAGTAGCCAACGCGCCCCGTACTTGCTGTTCAAACTCCGTTTCGTTCGGCTTTGTGCTGGTGGCAGGTTTAACTTTCCCATAGTACTCTTGGTACTGTGGTGTTTCAGGCCCGTACTCTTTGCCGTCCATCAGGATAGCTCCGGGCAAATTATTTTCTAGCTTTAGTGGGCCGTCAGTTTCCGTAGCAACTTGTTGACCTTCGGTTGGCACCAACGCGCCGTCAGTTTCCGTAGCAACTTGCGGCTTGCCCTCAAACGGTAGCTCTAGCTGCTGCGCCTCTGGAGTAGGAGCGTTCGGGTTGTCTAGCCCCAACGATAGTTGGGCGTCGGCTGCTTCGGCTTGAGCCTCTAACTGCGCGGCTCTTTCGTTAAGCACGACTTCGTAATCGGCTTTCATTGCGCCAGTGTCAGTTCTTTCTTTGGCAACTTTTTTGAGGAACGCTGCTCGCGCTTTTTTAACTTGGTCTTCGGAATATATCGGTTGGCCCGTCTCGTTCCCGCCGTTCAGTATAGTCTCAAACTCTTGCCCCAACGGAGTATTGGGGTCGTCTACTTCCAATTCGTTCTGCTCGTTAAGCTGAGCAGTTCTCGCCTTGATAAACTCGCCTTCGGTTTCGAAGCCTACAGCCGCTTGTCTAAGCCGCCTAGCCTGTGCAGTTTGCGCTGCCAGTCCTGCTTCTTGTTCAGCGATTTCGCCCGCAGCAGCCAGTTCAGCGTCCTCGGCAGCTAGTTCAGCGTCTAGTTCAGTTTGCGACCCCGAGGTTTTTCCAACGGCTAACATAGCTACGTCGGGGCCAACAAATACGCCCTCGGCTAAGCCTTCGATTAGGACTTCGCCACCGCTAGTAATTTTTCCGTCTGTTTTCAGTTGCGCAGCAGCTTCGCCTATGGACCCCCCCGCGCCTTGCATCGCGGTGTTGGCGAGTACGCCCCCTACGTTAAGGGGCAACTTAGAGCCTAGACCTAACGTAACCGTGTCAATCAAAGTGATAACACCGCCCCTATCGAAGCCGCGATTTGCTTGTTCTTCCATAAAGGCTGGGTCGTTCACGGCTCGCAAAGCGTCTTCTCTGTCGGTCAAGTTGTACCCGTGCCTTTGGGCTACTTCTGCCATCTGACCAAATCGTTCTTGGGAATAATTGCTTAAACCCAAAACACTTACGCCGACGGCAGGGCTTTTTGTGGCTACAGTTGCCGCTAAAGCCGCACCCATATTAGGAAGTTGCTCCGCACCCACCTGTGCTACGCCCGACAGTACATCAAACGGCCTGTCAGCTATTACTCCCAGTCCACCCCAGAAACCGGCATCGACCAAGTCAGTGATAGCTTGTTGCCCCGTTGGGGTCATGGGGTAGTTAGTGGCGGCGTTTTGGTTCCGCTTGGCCTGTGCCTGAACTTTTTCCGCAGCAGCGCCACGAAGCTCGCTTGAAGTCATTTCGGGCGCAGCCCACGAAGGACGATAAGTTAAGATTTCTTCCCACCACGGCGTACCTTCCCCCGTCTCTTGTCTCTGGGCTTCACGCTCAGTTTGCTCATCCTTCAGGTCCGCAAGTGTACTAAACTGTTCTGCTTGATAAGCGTCCGTCAGGCCAACCGCCCTGTTACCCATGCGCACAACAGCGTTACGCCCGCCTCGCCAAAAACCGCTGTTTTCGCCGTCGTCTTCTTCTTGCGGAGCGCTATTTTCGTCAAGAAAACGACGTGCGTAGTCGATAGCTTCTCGTTCAGTAGCGCCGTCAGGAGTATTGACTTTTACTTTTTCGCCGTTCGGCCCCGTTACGATATACACGCCCATGCTTTAATCCCCATTTGCGCTGCTACGGCAAAAGTACAGCCGAAAAACCACTGTCGCTAGTTACCGACCTTCGGAAAAGGTCTTCCATTCTTTGCAATTCCTCATCGGAATCGACAAGGCCGTCGCGAAGTATTGAACCGAGAAGTGCTGTCCACGCTTTGTCAACCCGTCTGCCTTTTTCTACAGGCCCAATGGGTCTCTCGGGTTCATTCAAAGCAGTATCTTGTTCTACCGACGCAATTTTGGCGGCGAGGTATTTTATGTTCTGCTCATCGACCTGCTTGCTGACACCTGCCGCGTCGGTTAACGACTTGAGCCTTTCAATCTCGGCGTTAACTTTCTTTAGTCCCACCCCTTCGTTAAATGCGACGTCAGCGATAATTTTCGCTGTACGCTCGTCCACGTTTCTGACATTCGCCTTAACCAAGTAAATCTGCTCTCGGGCCAATTCTTTGTCTACTTCTAGTTTCCCTGTTGTCGCGTTTACTTGTTTGGTTCTCGCGGTCATGTTGAGAATCTGTTCTTCAGTGAACCTAACACCTGCGTCGACACTCCTTATCTGCGCGAGTGTCAGATTGGCCTCAAGTACAAGCTGATCCACCTGTCCCTGTTTTAGAATAACGTTTTTACCGGTTAGCTCTATTTGTGCTTCGGTAAACTTACCATCAATTATTAGCTGATCTACCTGCCCTTGAGTTAACTCCGTTTTTGCTAGTGTTTGGTTGATCTCCGCTTCGGTTTTTCGCGCTTGAAGATTTTCTACCGCAGCGCCGAGAACGTTGCCTTGCGTAGCGTAAGCGTTTAGCTGGTTTATAATCTGCTCATCAGCAGTTTCCCCTTGACCGCTTGCTACTACAGAACCATCGGACGCGATAACGTCTATGGTGCCGTCTTTTCTTTTTTTACTTTTTAACGTGCTGCTTTTGTCGCCGACGTTTTCGTTATAATACTCTAGGTAACTACTTAACCCATTTAGCGCCGCAGCCGTCAGCCCATTTGTTATTTCAGTCGCCTCCAACAGAACTTTGTCTTGCCCAAACTGCTTGAGCGCAGCAATCGCAGCCTTTTTATCCACAGGCGTTATAGTTGGGTCGCCATAGATTCGTTTCATCGCATCTATTGTGGCGGCTTCATCGCTAGTTTCTCCGCTTCGGTCCACTCCTGCAAGAATATTGGCGACTGCTTCGGTGCTTGCGGCGTCCCTACGTAATTTGTTGGTATTTGCATCTGTGAACGCAGAGCTTGATAATGAGGCTTTTTCAGCAGCCTGTGATGCTGCTATACCCGCGTTTAATTTGTTAACCGCACCCTGTCCTTCAACGTATATTCGGTTCTCCATAGTCGCTTCGTTGACCCTGTTATCTAATCTGAAACCTTCAGCCCTAGCGTTACTGGCACCGGCAGCGGCGCTACTGGCACCGGCAGCAGCATTCATCCTGTTTATATCCGCGTTTAATTGGTTCCGCGCACCCAGTCCGTTAACGTATATTTGGTGGTCCTCAGTTGCGGCACCAATACGGTTTACGCGATCAGATGTTTGCGCTTCTGCTCCTGCCTTGCGTATCGCCAAACCACCCGCGGGGTCGCCGTACTTGGTGTAGATGTCCGAAAGCGCTCTTTCGCGAGCCGTGGCTAAAGCGTCACCCTTTAGCTTTGTCTTTTTGTCATCCTCGAAGTAGTCTTTTTTATTGACCCTTGCTATTTCGTACTGCTTGCCAATGCCGGTAACAACCCCGTTCATTGCGTTAAAACTCTCAGCAAAACTAGCCCAACGTGACGGACGCGCCATTACACCAACTCCCTCATTTCTAAGCCGAGCATTTGATAGCGGACGCTTTTAAAGCCGCCCTGCTCCGCAACCGCGTACGGGTAAACTTTCTCAACTTCTTGTGCGATTACACCTTCAAACCGTCGTGGGTCGCCTTTGTAGCTAAACTCGTAGATGTTCAAACCTGTGCGTTCATCCACGCGTACTTTTTTGATGCCCTCTTTGACACGTGCGTCCGACGGCCACGCCGTCATTATACCAGCCGCCCCTCCAGCTAACGCGCCGAGGTCACTTAAAAAGCTGTCTTGTGAGCCGACGTAGGTTTCCACCTGACCGTTCAGGACTGTTGAAAGGCCGTTAAGGTTCAATTCCTGCCCGTTCTGAATAGTCCCAGTGCCGATTGCTACATTCCCCATGTAGTTCTGACCGGCTGATTGTGAGTTAAGACCCGCCATACTGCCCGCTGCGCTGGCACCTCCGTACGCTGCGGTAGACGCCCCCGAAAGCCCACGACCAAGACCAGCGGCATCTAGTTTTCTGGCGTACCCCATTTGCTCCGCTTGGTTTCGTGCGCCTGTCATTGCGTTAGCTCTTGCAGCGGCTTGCTGTAACCCTGTGGCTTGCTGCATCCCTGCGTACCGACCGGAGTTGGGGTTTACCCCCATCGCTGCCGCTGCCCGTTGGTTTTGCTGCTGGGAGATACCGAAAGCTCGCGCCGAGTCTGCCGCTGCTCTACTAGCCATTTGCCGACGATACCCTTCGGTGCTGAAGTTTTCGGCGTCTGCAACGATAGACCGTTCCAAAGGACGATAAGTATCCTTGCGGTAATTATAGTAATCGCGAGCCTGCGCCATTTGCTCCTCTTGAGCGGCCATTTGCTGGTTCGCTATCCCCTCAAGTACAGGCTGAGTCCGTTCGTACTGCTCTCTAGCAAAAGCTAGTTGCTCGCGCCCGAGGTCAGCTCCAATTTGGGCTGCTTCTGCGCTTGCGTCTGCTAGTGGACCGTAGTCGGGTGGCGCGGTGTTGTTTTTACCCATGACCTCTTTCCTCTGTAGTAGTTCTCGGGCCAAAGCACGAGGATCAGTAGATTCTGGCCGGATGACCCAGCATTTTGCATTACCGCCTCAACTTGAAACCCAACGTGTAAGCAGACTTGAATGCTTTTTACGTTGTCGGCATCTATCAAAGCTGTGAGCCTTTGGACTTGCATCGTCTTAAAAGAGTAGACAAACGCATGGTCCAAAAGCTCTATAAATAGTCTGGTGGGTTTGCTGATTGCGATATGAGCGTTAGCGTTGTGTTTATTGTAGCTTTCAAACACAATACCGCTTACTAACTCGCCGTTTTTTTCAGCGCCCATAGCGTAGTATTCGTGCCAGCTTGCCCCGTTAGGCATTTGCTTAGCGACCCAATCGCCGACACGACGTTTGTTGTCAAAGATCAATCGCGAAGCAGACATGAATACCTCTGCTTACACGTTAACACATAACAACTCATGTAGACAATCCCTTTTAGCACAACTAACTTTCTTCCAAGCCAGTGACGTAGTCTACAACAGCTTTCGCCGCAGCGAGTTCAATATTGGTTCCCGCTGACGCTCGTAGCATCATGGCCCCCATCAACTCTCTCCGGTTTTCCATCCAGTCTTCGACCCAAACCCATTCGTCCTCGGGCAACGGCCAAGCGTCGATAGAAGTCAATTCTTTGGACCCATCGCGGTACGTGATAGTCAAGCGGAAACCGCTCAGTTTACCCTGCGTGTACATTTCTTCTATTCGCGGTGGGTCGCGGGTTATTACGGGATCAGGCATCTAAAACCTCCTCTGTGTAAACTTGTTCTACTGCATCAAGCAGACCGCTATCGTCTAGGTCGAACCGACCCTCCAGCGTGACCGCGCACTCGTCTACTAGCTGGCGCACCGAAACTAGCTCTCGCCAGACTCGGAACCGTACAGTGGTTTCCATACTTGCTAGGTTATTTTCTGTTGCAAAAACTTCGAATATCATTGTCTGAACTTTCCGAAAAACACTTTAAAGTTGAAGGTGTAGGTGCTTCGCGTATCCGCTGCGTGGGGAAACGAAACGTCGAACGCGTCTCGATTTAGTTGGGCAATACTTTCTTGCACCCTCATTTTGATTTTGGAGCCGCTTCTGTACACCGACATTATCCTGCGCATCCAAGAATCGCCGTTGGCTCTACCCGAGGACTCCAACAAAACAGACCCTTGGAACGAAAAGGTTTTTGTCGGGACGGTTGTCGGGAGTGCTTGGTTGAAGCGAGGGTCTTTACCGTGTCTTGTCCGCGACCCCGTGGCTTGGACGACAATAAAGTCTACGTCGATGGTGCTGCCAGTTTCGTCAGTTGGAAGGTTGGCAATGTTTACGGTGCTAGAGTTCTCGTCCGCGTCTATCGCCCATCGGTATCTGTTAGCGCAGACCGTTACGTTCTCACATT
>ERZ1046740.2385-NODE-2385-length-12148-cov-15.681469_pt1 | contig 12148 bp, 16 predicted proteins | sample MGYA00383093_ERZ1046740 | MGnify/ENA primary metagenome ERZ1046740 (study PRJEB29581, sample SAMEA5548363) | metagenome | biome: marine; feature: coastal; material: water | depth 25 m | study: Short-term variability in the microbial, nano- and picoplankton...
TTTGCATCGTAATCAGGATTCGAAGAACACGATACTGCAATTAGACTAATTAATAGTAATAATAGTTTTTTCATAATATTTAATTTTTAAAGTTCAGGTTTACTAAATTGATTCATTACGGTAATTTTGCCATTCTCAATTCTAAAGGATTCCATATAATTTGTAGTTACGCCATTAGATCCTGCAGAATCCCAAATTAAAACCCATTCATGGCCTTCTTCGGAAACTACAGAAATGTTTGCTCCAACCGAGTATTCAGAAAAAACTCCTGATCTGAAAGCTTCGTCATAAAGTGTTTTAAACTCTTCAATTCCTTCTGTTGTTGATCCATCTCCGTGATAAACAACTATATCATCTGACATATAACCATAAGCTTTATCAATTTCTATATCCATTATGGCTTTATGTAAATTTTGAACTAGTAAAACATTTTCTTGATTTCCGATCTTCCATTCCTTTTGATAAGTAGGTTCATAAGGAAAATCTAGAGAAGATTTCTTCATTTCAGAACATGCTGAAACAGAAATAATTGTTAGTAATAAAATTAATTTTTTCATTTTTTTAATATTTTAATTATTTATTTTCTCTTTTTGCTGAAGACCACATTACAAGTTGTCCATCAACAATTTGATACCATTCTTCGTAAACATCTCCATTCGCACCTGTAAATCTTGCGCATACCCATTCTCCATTTTCATTTGCATAATCTCCAGTTTCAGATTTAGTTGGTTTCACAGAAAAAGCAAAATTTGTAACCCATCCCCAATCTTCTTCTTTTTCTAACGAGTCTTGATAACCATTTTCAATATGAGCTATGAATTCTTCTGCGTTTGTAGAAACAGAGTTGTCATCATGAGTATAATTTCCTTCGTCAGAAATTAATGTTTTTAAAGATTCATAATCTCTTTCTGCCCAAGCTTTGTCAATTGCTTTAAATACATCTAATGTAGCTTCTGAACCAAGAGTAACAGATTGTCCTGTGCCCTCGATAAACCCATTAGAAGGAGTTTCACATTCTTGATTTTGATTAGCGCAAGAAATAAATAACCCTAATACGCTTAGTAATAATAGTTTTTTCATTTTGTTTTAAGTTAATTGTTAAGTTCTGAAAAATTCAGAAAGGTTAAGTTAAGAAAAAACTTTTAAAGATACCTTAAAGAATGTTTGTTATTTAAAATCTCTTTCCAATAGACACTCCACCTCTAATAGTTGCGGTATTCATTCCGTTAACATCTTCATCATAAAGTAGATTTCTGCCAACTCCAAACATTAATTCAAAAGTAAACCCTTTTCTGTTTAACCATTTTCTGCCGACTGCAAGTCCAGGTGAGATGTCAGTGTAAGATTCTGATTTTACATCTGAATAATTTTCAGATTTAGCTGATGAAAATTTAGTGAAAATCTCAGCAAAAATACCATAACCTCCATAATCTTGAGACTCTAAAAAATAAAACCTGTAATAAGGTGTAATTGCGAATTTATCATTCCATTCTGAGCCTAGCTCCGTATCAAAATTAATAAACATTGTTGCACCGTAAGCAGTAGAAGAATTTCTGTTTTTTTCATAACTCAGCGTTAAAGCGGGAAATATTAATAAATCTAAAAAATCAATTTTAATTTCATTTTGCCCTAATAATTTATTTAAATTTTCAATTTGAGTATCTGATTTAATAACCTCTACCTTTTGAACTTCTTGAGCAGTATTGTATAATGGAATTAGAAGTAATAAGATTAATAATATTTTTTTCATTTTCTAAATTTATTATAAATCTAATGTTAAATTTGGTGAATGAAACATGCTTTTAATTTTTTTCTTATTTTGTTTATCATCTCATGTGAAGGTTCATCTTCAGATTGTTGTGTATTTCCTGATTTAAGAGAAGAAATTATAATTAATAAAGGAATTTTTACAGTTTCTTACAATGAAGTTTATGAGCAACCAAATTGGATAGAGTATTCTGTTTCTAATAGACCAAAAAATGTTGATAGAGGTAATAAAAATTTTTATTTAGAACCAGGTGTTAAAACAAGTGATAATGCTGATTATTATAAAAACGAATGGGATAAAGGTCATTTAGCACCTGCAGCTACTTTTAGCGACTCAGAAGAAAATTTAAATAAGACATTTTCGTTTGTAAACTGTGCAATGCAAATCGATGACTTAAATAGGGGAGAGTGGGCTCAATTGGAACAACAAGTAAGAGACTGGTCAGCATCACTTGGAAATATAAGAGTTAGAATTGAGCTTGTTTTTGATCCAGGTCACCAAGTTAGGGAAACAGGTGTGCATATTCCAACAGGTTTTTGGAAAAACTTAACTTATTCAAATGGAGATAAAGAATGTTATTATTTTCCAAATGCTCCTACAACAAAAAATTGGGATCTGTATATAGCTAATTGTAATTAGTTACGTTTATATATTTCTATCCAAAACGGAAAGATTTTTTTATTATTAACCTTTAAAAATGATATTAAATCAACCTTGTTATTATCAATACTAATATCATTCATTTTTAATGTACTGTAAACTTCTTTTACTGTTTTTTTACTGTAAACTCTATTATTAATTTCTGTAAACAATACTCCTTTATTTTTAATGGAATCTTTGAACTTAAATTTAAAATCATAAGTTCCTTTTTTAAAATTTACTTTCCAATAAGAATAGATATCGTTTTGTGCCCAAATCCCTCTTTCACCTGACGCATCATTTCTGTTTAAGATAACAGGATTTTCAAATTCAGAACCGATAATTATTCTGGGTGGATTTTTAATATTTTCAGATTCTAATAAATCATCAATAGAATTGTCCATTTCTATTTTAAAAGATTTTGCTATTTCAATATTTTGATTAATTACATTTTTACTTTCCAATGGGTCGGCAATTAAATCATATAATTCAAAGTCTTCAATTTTACTATTGTAGTCATTGTTTCCTACTAGTTTATAATTATCATTTTGAACAGACATATTTATATATTTTTCCGGAAATCTTCTAGTCCAATATGAAAATAAATACCTATCATTAAAAGTTTTAGAATTAATTAAAGGAACTAGACTTTGTCCATCTATTTTTCTATCACCAGGAATTTTTAAATCACACAGCTCCAATATTGTTGGCAATACATCAATGTGAGCCGACATTTTATTAATTACTTTAGAATTTTTAAATTTTTCAGCGTACTTAATATAAAATGGCACTCTTGTTCCTCCATTATAGACTGTTCCTTTAAGCCCTTTCATGTTTGAGTTATATCTTAATTGTTGAGGACCATTGTCAGTCATGAAAATTACTATAGTTTCTTCTTCAATTCCAAGCTCTGTTAATTTGTTTAATACTTTACCAACGTTATCATCAATGTTGGTTACCATTCCATATATTTTTCTTGCATCTTCCTTATCTTTTTCGCTCATTTTTGAAGCTAGGCTTTTATCTTCAAAACCTAATTCAGGATTTAAATCTTTATATATGTTGTAATACTTTTCTGGAACCTGCAATGGGGTATGAGGAGCATTAAATGATAAATAACAGAAAAAAGATTTATTTTTATTTTTTTCTATAAATTTTACAGCATTTTCAGCAAATATATCAGAGCAATAACCCTTGTATTGATTTTGTTTGTTGTTTTTCCAAAGAACGGGATCAAAATAACTTGTATTTCCTTTATAATAATTAGTAAAATCTCCAACTTGCCCAATACCTCCAGCCAGATGAATTAAAGATTCATCAAATCCTTGTTCTGAGGGTCTAAATGGATAATTATCTCCTAAATGCCATTTTCCAAAAATTCCAGTTGAATAGTCAGCTTCTTTTAAAATTTCTGCAATTGTAGTCTCAGTATTAGACATGATTGCACCTCCGTTGTAAGTATCTCTAACTCCTGTCCTAAGAGAATATCTTCCAGTCATTAAACTTGATCTAGTTGGAGCACATACAGGCGAGACAAAAAAGTTATCAAACTGAATACTTTCACTAGCAAACTGATCAATATTTGGAGTTATAATATTTGGATTTTTATTAATTCCTAAATCTCCAAAACCTTGGTCGTCTGTCATTATGATTATGACATTTGGTTTTTTATTTTCGATCGGACTGTAACAAGAGTTTAAGACAATAAAAACAATTAATACTAACCTTTTCATGTTCAAATAGTTTATCTCAATATAGTAAAATTAAATAGTAATAGTTGTCTGTGAACAATTCACAGCACTTCCAATTACTGTAACTCTTTTAGAATGATTGACACACTCAAATTCCCCAATTCTATTGGAAAGCTGAACTGAGGTTAATTGATTTTTATTTAGCCTTTTGGACCAAAAAGGAATTAATGAACAATGTGATGATCCAGTAGCCGGATCTTCAAGTATTGTTGATTGGGGAGTAAAATATCTAGATACAAAATCAGAACTAGTACCTGTTGCAGTGACAACAACTCCACCAGGATCTAAGTTTATTTGATTAAAATAGTGGGTATTGATTTTAATTTTTTTGATCTCTTCTTCAGAATCATAAATCAATAAATAATCTCTTGATTTGTAAATTTCTAACGGTTTTAAGTTTAATGATTTAGATATTAGTTTTGGTAAATTTGATTTTACAGGAACTCTGGATGGAAAATCCATATGATATTTATTGTCCTTAAAATCGACATTAATTTCTCCACTTTTGGTTTGAAAACTAATTGATTTTTCTGGATAATTTAAAAATGAATTTAAACAATGTGCTGTAGCTAATGTAGCATGTCCACATAAATCCATTTCTATTTCTGGAGTGAACCATCTTAAAAGAATATTATTGTCTTTAAGTATGAAAAAAGCTGTTTCAGCTACAGCATTTTTTTTACTTATTGATAGAAGTAAATCATCTTCAAGCCAATTTTTTAAAGGTATCACACAGGCAGGGTTTCCACCTGAAATCTTCTTTGTGAAAGCATTAATTTTGTAAACGTCTAATTTCAATCTTATTTTTTATTTGAGTACAAATAAGTGAATAACAAGCCCATTAATATTTGAATACCTCCCATAATATATTGACTTCTAAATATAAAATATACAGATGAAACATACATTAGAACTATGCAGGCTAGAATAAATCTTTTGTCCATTTTCTAAATATAAGTTATTATTTAAAATTAGTTAAAACATCTACTTTGAATGTTTTTAATATATTTAAAAAATGAAAGAAATTAAATCAATAAAAGTCAATTTCAAATTATTAATTTTTGTTTTATTATTTCCTTTTTATTTGATCTTACAAGATGATTTAGATTTTTTAAATCTTTATACTATACCAATATTAGTTATTTTGATTTTATTTTCTTTCTACCAAATAATTATAAATAGAGAAGGTATAACAAAAAAAACCTTAATAGTTCCAGTTTTTAAAACAGTAAAAACATGGAGAGAAATAAAGTATTATGTTACAGTTAAAGAATTTAACAAGGATCATTATGCTAGTTATAACAGCAGTGGTGGATCTATATCTTTTTTGGAATCAAGTTTTCTAAAGTCAATACAATATCAACAAAAAATTACAAACTCATTGGGAGGGATTTTAAAAATCTCGAACTGTTTGTGGTTTATTGATCAAGAAAATAAAGTTTGTTTAAGGCTTGATATGGACAAATATTCAAATTCTGATGAAATTTTAAAGTCAATTCAAATAAATGAAATTAGTTACGGAGATGAGTTTGAAGTAAATCAACCGTCTTTTCCTTTTTTAGGCTATAAAAAATTCAATGAATTATATTTTCCTAGAAACCCTGAAGAATTAGCATTATTGGAAGAAAAACTAACAGAACCCGAAAAAATCAAGTTAAATAATCTTAGAAAACGTAAAGAAAAAGGGGATAAGGTTTATTTAATTTCAAGAGATTTGAACCTTAATATGTTTTTTGATAAAACAGATTAGAAATTTTAGTCACCTCCCCAAGAATCCTGAAAAAAAATTCCGACACCTAGCTCAGCCCACAAGTACAAAACGATAGTAATTATAATTGTTATTATTAGTTTTTTCTTCATTTTAAATCAACTAATTTTTTGTCAATTATTTGAGCTAGTTCTAAATCTAGTTCAGTTATTGCTCCTTTGTCATGAGTAAATAGAATTATTTCTAATTTGTTATACTCATTTGTCCAACGTGGATGATGATTTATCATATCACATTCTTTGGCAATATCAGCCATGAAACTAAAAGCTTTGTTGAAATTAGAAAATTCAATATTAATTTGAATTTTATCATTAATTAGCTTCCAATTATTTTTTAATAAACTTAATTTTTTTTCTATTTCTACTCGATTCATATTTAAATATAATAAATAACTAATATGATAAAAATTATTAGCTAATGTTATGATATAGTCAATAATTTATAGTTCTACATTCGAAAAAAGTAAAACATTTCAAATTTATTATAATTAATACTGTTTATAGGGGAATAATATTAGTTTTGCGCCTTTAATTTTTTAAATACTTTCTTTTGAAAAAAATACTAAGAAACTTTAGTCAAAACCCTAAAAATGATATTCTATCTGGTATTACTGTAGCTCTTGCTTTAGTGCCTGAAGCTGTAGCCTTTGCTTTTATTGCTGGAATTGATCCTCTTGTTGGTTTATACGGTGCTTTTATAATGGGTATAATAACTGCGTTATTTGGTGGAAGACCTGGGATGATTTCAGGAGCAACCGGTGCGATGGCAGTTGTAATGATTCATATGATTCAAAAAGGAAATGAAGTAGGGGATTCCTTATTAAATCCTGTGGATAATTTAGGTTTACACTGGTTATTTATTACTTTATTAATTGTTGGATTAATTCAGGCTTTAGCTGGTGTTTTTAAATTAGGAAAATTTGTAAGATTAATTCCCCATTCTGTAATGATGGGATTTGTAAATGGATTAGCAATTGTAATTTTCTTATCACAATTAGGTTTGTTTCAAGAAAATACAATTAATGGTTCCCAATGGATAAGTGGCGTTGAACTGTATACTATGCTTCTTTTAATTGGGATAACTATGCTAATTATGTATTTACTACCCAAACTAACAAATAAAGTACCTGCAGCCTTGGTTGCAATTGTAAGTGTCGCTATGATTACAATTGTTGGTAATATTGATGTTTCCACAGTTGGATCATTTATTTCAGATGGAGGTGGAGAAGGATTAAAAGGAAGTTTACCAGTTTTTCAAGATCAGATTTTTGAATTAATTTATACAATAGATGGATATTGGGATTTAATTATTTCAACGGCAATATTACTTGCAGCAGTAGGATTAATAGAATCACTAATGACTCTTAATCTAGTAGACGAAATAACTCAAACTAGAGGAAGTGGTAATCGCGAATGTCTAGCTCAAGGTGGAGCAAATTTTTTAAATGGTCTTTTTGGAGGAATGGGTGGATGTGCTATGATAGGTCAATCAATAATTAATGTTAACTCAGGAGGTAGAGGGCGTTTATCAGGAATTGTAGCTTCAATATCTTTGTTGTGTTTTATTCTTTTTGGATCAAACATTATAGAACAAATACCTATTGCGGCATTAGTAGGTGTAATGTTCATGGTAGTTATAGGGACTTTTGCTTGGAGTAGTTTTAGAATATTACATAAAATACCAAAATCCGACGCTTTTGTTCTTATCACGGTTTCAGCTATCACCGTTTGGCAAGATTTAGCAATTGCTGTGATTGTTGGAGTTATTATTTCAGCTTTAGTGTTTGCATGGGAAAATGCAACTATGATTAGAGCTAGAAAACGTTTTAAAGATGACGGAACTAAAGTTTATGAAATTTGGGGTCCATTATTTTTTGGCTCTATTCAAAATTTCAATTCTAAGTTTGATATTCAAAATGATCCAAAAAATATTGAAATCGACTTTATTGAATCAAGAGTCAGTGATCATTCAGGAATCGAATCAATTGAAAATATAATACAAAAATATACTAGCGTAAAAAAGAAAGTTAAACTTACTCACTTAAGTCCTGAGTGTAAGGATTTACTTTTGAAAGCTAATTCATCAATAGCTGGAAGTATTGAACAATCAATTGATGACCCAAGATATTATGTAGTAACAGATCTTATAGACAGAGAAATTTAATATTTTAAAACATTCTAATTAAAATGTTTTATATTTAAAAAAAAACATAAATGAAAAAATCACTTTTTACTTTAATCTTTTTATTTTCTATTAATTTAGGATTTTCTCAAGATGACAATTATAAAAATCTTTTAACTGATTTCTTAAACGCTCAAGGAAATATACAGACATTCGACGCAACATTTAATCAGATGGCAGATATGTTTGGTGTTTCTGTAGACGAAGAAAAATTCAAAGAACTTAAAACTGAAATGGTTGCTAGTTTAATTGAAAAAATGGTTCCAGTCTATAAAAATCATTTTTCTGAAGCTGATTTAAAAGCAGCTATTTTAATGTTAGGTTCTCCAATTGGAAAAAAGATTTCCGAAAAAGCTCCTATAATTGCACAAGAATCTATGAAAGTATCCATGGAATGGGGTATGGAAATTGGTCAAAAAATGCAAGGACTTATTAAATAGTAAACTATTTTTTTAAATATTGTTTGAAGGCGCCAATTATTATTAAAATAATTGCGGGCCAAAAAGTTATAAATGATATAATACCAAAACCAACTGGATTGGGAACATTAACAATTCCAAACGTATCTAACATTATTATTACCAATAAAGGTCCAGTTCCTAAAACTAATGTGAACAATCCTGTTTTTACAAACAAATTTAATTTTAAAAACTTTTTCATAATTAGATCTGATTTTTCTGAATTTAGAATACTTTTTTAGATAATTAACCTTGATCTCTAAATCCTACAGTATAAATAACAAAAATTATCCATGAAATAGCTATTACACCAAGCGGAAAAGAAATATAACTTGGAATGTCTAACCAATTTTTTAAAAACCAAACTAAAACATACGGAAAAAACCCGAAGTGTCTGTAATAGTATTTTAATGCCTTCATTTACTAAATATAGAAAATGTTTTATTAATTTAAATTCATAATTTAACCTTTTAAAAAATTAATAATGAAAAAAATATTAGTTCTTGTTGGTGTGTTTGTAATTTTTTCTAGTTGCCAAACAAATAATAATCAGTCTTTTGAGATTAATCAAGTTTTTGAAAATTATTATCAAGAAAGTCTAAAACTATACCCTCTAAATGCTACAAGTCAGGGAGATAAAAGGTATAATGATTTTTTGCCTAACGATTTAACAGATGAATTTAGAAATGAAGAAAAAATATTTTATTCAAACTATATAAATAAGTTAAATGAATTTGATAATAGTAATTTAAATGAAGAGGATATTTTAAGTAAAAAAGTATTGTTGTGGGAATGTGATAGTAACTTAGAAAGACTAACATTTAATGAACAGTACACACCCATTGATCAAATGTGGACCCTACAACTTAATATAGGTCAATATGCAGCTGGATTAAGCGCACAACCATTTAAAACTGTAAAAGATTATAATGATTGGCTTGGAAGATTGGATGATTATCTTTTATGGCTAAGCTCTGCTGAAGACAGGATGAGAGAGGGCATGTTAAATGGATACGTTCTTCCAAAGTCATTAACTAAAAAAGTTATTCCTCAATTAAAAACTGTAATAAATTCAAATCTCGACAAAAATTTATTTAATAGTCCAATTAGACAATTTCCATCAAATTTTAGCGAAGATGATAAATTGATTTTGACCAATAAGTTCAAGGACATGATTTTAAATAAAATTATACCTGCTTATCAAAAGCTCTATGATTTTATGAAAAATGAGTATTTAGATAAGGGAAGAGATTCTAGTGGAATAGATGTGTTTGAAGATGGATTAGATTATTATAACTATTCAATTAAATTATATACAACAACTGAAATGACTGCAGACGAAATTCACCAACTAGGACTTAATGAAGTTGCTAAAATTTCTTCTGAAATGGAAATTGTGAAAAATAAAGTTGGATTTAAGGGAGACTTAAAGTCATTCTTTAATCATGTAAGAGGTTTGGATGAATTAATTCCATTTGACAAACCAAGTCAGGTAATTGAAAATTTTAATAGAATTCATAAAGAAATGACTCCTCAAGTTAATTCTTTGTTTGGATTACAACCAAAAACCCCTTTTGAAGTAAGAAGAACAGAATCTTTTAGAGAAGCTTCAGCAAGTGCAGAATATAACCCTGGTTCTTTAGATGGTACAAGACCTGGAATTTTCTATGTGCCAATTCCTAATATCAAAGAATACAATTATTTTTCTGATGAAGATCTTTTTTTACATGAAGCAATACCCGGTCACCACTTCCAAATATCATTGCAGCAAGAAAACACTTCTTTACCGTCTTTTAGAAAAAGTCTTTGGTATAGTGCATATGGAGAGGGATGGGCTCTTTACTCTGAATCTTTAGGAGAGGAGTTAGGTCTTTATAACGACCCATATCAATATTTTGGTATGTTAAGCGCCGAAATGCATAGAGCTATTAGATTAGTTGTTGATACAGGTATTCACACTAAAGGTTGGTCAAGAGAAAAAGCAATACAATATTCATTAGATAATGAGGCTGAGTCTGAAGCTGGTATTACATCTGAAATAGAAAGATATATGGCGAATCCAGGTCAAGCTTTGTCTTATAAAATAGGACAGCTTAAAATCAGAGAATTAAGAACTAGGGCGGAAGCTAAACTTGGAAATCAATTTGATATAAAGATATTTCATGAAAAAATTCTTGAGTCTGGTTGTATACCATTACAATTATTAGAAGAAAAAATTGATAATTGGATTAATAGTTATAGTTAAGACTTGTTATCTATAAATGTGTTAAGCCATATCAATCTTGAAAGAAAGTAATTAACTGGAGCAAGAATTAAAATGCTTATTCCAATTATTAATGATAGTAAAAGAATATTTTTCATTTGAAAAACTGCTAATGAAATAATTAGTATTAGTGAACCTATTCCTATTCCTAAACCATAACTTACATACATAGCTCCATAAAAAAAACCTGGTTCTATCTCAAATTTTAAATCACAATTCAAACATTTACTGTGATTTTCACCACCGTTAAAAAACAAATTATAATAAGGGTTATTGCTTTTCCAAAATTTTCCTTTGTTACATTTTGGACATTTATTAAAAAAAATACTGTAAAGTTTTCCAGTTTTCATGAATTATGTAATTACTTAAACTATTGAAATAAATTCATTATAATTATAAATAAAAAAAAGCTTATAAATAAAATAAATACAATGGTATTTATATGTTTTTTAATATAATCTTTCATTTTTCAAATTTAGGATATATTATCAACTGTTCTAGTTTTCAAAACAAAATTCATCTCCAATATTTTTTAAATCATAAACTGATTTAGAAACTTTAGCATCAGCAAGTATTTCTCCACCAGGGTCATCATTATTATTTCCGTTGGGTCTTTGGTCACTAAGGTTTATCACTAAAAAATATTCACCATCCCTAATGTATTTAGTATCAACTTCACCACAATCATTTACAAGATCACTACAAGCGAATGTAAATGCAATTACCAAAAACAAAACTATTTTTTTCATATTTTAAATTTTTATTTCAATTAATTTTTCTTTGATAATATCTGACCAAAGTTTATATCCCTTTTTATTTAAATGTAATTTGTCAGAAATAAAAAAAGATTTAATTGGTAAACCATTCGCATCAATAAATTTGTCTCTAGTAGTAATGAAATGAAGATTTATTTTGCTTTCACAATAACGATTTATTAAATCATTAGCTTCAGAAATTTTATCCCAAACATCCCATCGGGCAGGGGTAGGTGTTGTTTCAATGACAAAGACAGGCACTTGTTTATGTATTTTTCTTATTGATTTGTAACAGTATTTAAATAATTTTTTTACCTCTTTCGGAGAAAGATCATTATTGGTTTTAATCATGTCATTTGATCCTGTAATATCATTAGCTACAAAAACTAATATTGCTTTTGGAGAATGATTAGTAATTAATCTTTCAGTGAAATGTATTAAATCATAATAATGAGCTCCACCATATCCTCTTTTAACAGAACTATAGGGTTGCATATCGTTTTCAATATTATTCCATAATCTAATACTAGAGCTACCAATAAAAAGTAAATCATTCTTATCAGCT
>ERZ1046740.2387-NODE-2387-length-12144-cov-19.752254_pt1 | contig 12144 bp, 18 predicted proteins | sample MGYA00383093_ERZ1046740 | MGnify/ENA primary metagenome ERZ1046740 (study PRJEB29581, sample SAMEA5548363) | metagenome | biome: marine; feature: coastal; material: water | depth 25 m | study: Short-term variability in the microbial, nano- and picoplankton...
ATTAACAAAATAATTATTAATTCCGTTGTTCCAATCATAATTTAAGCTCCTTTAAATTTTAGCTATTTTTTCGCTTCCGCCATAAACATGAAAATGAATGTGAAAAACTTCTTGCCCACCCTTTTCTCCACTATTTATCATAACCCTAAATCCCTCAAGTCCATTTTCTTTTGCTAATTTAGGAGCCAGAAGCAACATTTTAGAAAGAAGTTCGTTGTGCTTTTTTTCGCATGAAAATAAATTTTCAATATGCTCCTTGGGGATGATCAACAGATGAACTTTATCAATTGGATTAATATCTTTGAAGGCAAGTAATTCTTCATCCTCATAAACTATGCTTGCAGGGATTTCTTTTTTTACAATTTTACAAAAAATACAGTCATTTTTATTCACTTTACTTTTTTAGTTCTATTTAATTTTTCTTCTATCCCAGATATACCCTGTCTTGTTTTTAACTCGTTTGTTATATCTTCAACAGTGAGGTTTTTTTTTGCCAAAACGACTAGACAATGAAACCATAGATCAGCAACTTCATGAACAATATTACTTTTATTTTTTAATTTTACGGCATCTATTACTTCAAATGCTTCTTCTTCAATTTTTTTAAGGGTTTCATTAATGTCGCTTTGTTGTAGCATTGCCGTATAAGATTTTTCAGGATTTTCGCCTTTTTTAGATTTAATAATAGCCAAGAGATGTTCTAGGAAGTCATCTTTCATTTTTTATCCTTATATATTTCATCTGGATTCTTAATCACCTTCTCACATTCTTCAATAATATTACTCTCCATATCTACTCGATAATAAAAACAACTTTCCCTACCTGTATGACAACTTATGCCACCTTCTTGTATTACTTTAATAAGTAAAACATCTTTGTCACAATCAATAATCATATCTTTAATATGTTGATAGTACCCTGATGATTCACCTTTGGTCCAAATTTTCTTTCTGGAGCGTGACCAATATATTGCTTTCTTTTGTTTAATGGAAGCTTCCAATGACAAGCGATTCATCCAGGCAAACATAATGACTTTATTTGAAATATGATCCTGTACTACCACAGGAACGAGTCCATCCTCTGTCCATTTAATGTTTTCTATCCAATTTTTCATAATCTCATCTCAATTCCATGTTCGTGCATATATTTTTTAGCCTCTTTGATTGAATATTCACCGTAATGAAAAATACTTGCAGCAAGCACAGCATCCGCTTCACCTTCTTTGATGCCATCAACTAAGTGTCTAAGTGATCCTGCTCCCCCAGAGGCAATAATTGGAATATCGACTGCATCCGAAATAGACTTCATTAAATTATTATCAAACCCTTTTTTTGTTCCATCCCTGTCCATACTTGTAATCAATAATTCACCTGCTCCAAAATCAGCCATTTTTTTGGCCCATTCAATTGCATTTATCCCAGTAGCATTTCTACCACCATGTGTAAAAACTTCATAATGATCATCAATTTTTTTTGCATCAATTGCAACTACTATGGCTTGTGAGCCAAATCTACTTGATGATTCAGATACAAAATTTGGATTTAAAATTGCAGATGTATTAATACCTACTTTGTCTGCTCCTACATTTAATAAATTTCTAATATCGTCACAATTCCTTACTCCTCCTCCTACAGTTAAAGGAATGAAAATTTGATTAGCAACCTTTTCGATAATGTCGAACAATAAGCCTCTGTTATCTGAACTTGCAGTGATGTCTAGAAAAGTTAATTCGTCTGCGCCTTGCTCATTGTAAGATCTTGCAATCTCAACCGGGTCTCCTGCGTCTTTTAATTCAACAAAATTAATTCCTTTAACCACTCGGCCATCATTGACATCTAAACAAGGAATAATTCTTTTGGCAACAGTCATAACTACCCTGTTAATTTCTCTGCTAAATCATTAGCTTCTTTAAAATTTAACGTACCTTTGTATATAGCTGTCCCTGTTATAACTCCACGAATCCCTACATTAGCCACATCACAAAGTAATTTAATATCATTTAAATTCGAAACTCCACCGCTTGCAATGACGGGTATTTTTAGTGCTTCTGAAAGCTTAACGGTCGCATCCACATTGACACCAGCTAACATACCATCTCTTCCAATATCGGTATATATCACTGATTCGACACCGTAATCTTCAAACTTTTGTGCTAATTCAATCACATTATGTCCTGTCATTTTCTCCCAACCATTAATGGCAACGTCACCATCTTTTGCATCGAGCCCAACAATTATCTGGCCGGGAAAAGCAAAACATGCCTCGTGTAAAAATCCAGGATTCGTAACAGCTGCTGTTCCAATTATTACTGAATCAACACCACTATTTAAAAAGCTTTCGACTGTATCAATATTTCTTATACCGCCACCTAGTTGAATTGGAATTTCACCTCCAACCTCAGAAACGATTGACTTTATAGCCGTTTCATTAACTGGTCTACCCGAAAATGCTCCATTTAAATCTACAAGATGAAGTCTTTTGGCTCCTTCATCAACCCATTTTCTCGCCATTTCTGAAGGGTTTTCAGAAAAGATAGTAGATTTGTCCATTAATCCTTGTTGAAGTTGAACACACTTACCATCTTTAAGATCAATAGCTGGAATTATTAACATAGCATTAAATTTTCCATGAAATAAAATTATCTAATAACTGTAAACCCAATTCAGCACTCTTTTCAGGATGAAACTGGGCAGCAAAAATATTTTCTTTAGCGATTGCACAAGTAAATTCCTCACCATGATTTGTTGTACCTGTGACATATTCTTTTTTTACATCTGACGCATAAAAACTATGAACAAAATAAAAAGAACTGCCTGGATTTATATTATTCCACATAGGATGATTTAAAGACTGATGCACCTTATTCCAGCCCATATGCGGAATTTTAATTCTCACTTGCTTATTTGGTTGAAATTTCTTTATCCTACCTTCAAAAATACCAAAACCATCAACATCACCCTCTTCACTTTTTTCGAAAAGCAATTGAAGGCCTAAACAGATACCCAAAAAAGGTTTCTTTTTAGCTGACTCAATCACCACATCCCTTATACCTCTTTTGTCTAACTCTTTAATACAATCTGGCATTGCTCCCTGGCCAGGGAAAATTACTTTATCAGCTTTATTAATAAAATCGGGGTCACTACTTACCTTGGATGGAGTTTTTGGTGCAATATAACGTACAGCGTTATGAACTGATTTTAAGTTGCCGATTCCATAATCGATAATTGCAATCATAAATAAGAATTATTTAATAGGTTTAAAGAGACCCTTTGGTTGAAGGCATTTCACCTTTAATTTTTTCATCAATTTCAACAGCAAACCTTAACGCTCTGCCAAAAGCCTTGAAAATGGTTTCTGACTGATGATGCGCATTGTCTCCGCGAAGATTATCAATATGAAGTGTAATATTTGCGTGATTTGTGAACCCTTGGAAAAATTCATGAATCAAATCTACATCGAAGTCTCCAATTCTTGCTCGGGTAAATTCAACATTTAATTTTAGACCAGGCCTACCTGATATATCTAAAACAACCCTCGAAAGTGCCTCATCAAGAGGGACGTATGCATGTCCATACCTTCTTATCCCTAACTTATCTCCTATCGCTTTATCAAATGCTTGGCCCAATGTAATTCCAATATCTTCGACAGTATGATGCGCGTCAATATGTAAATCACCTTTTGCTTTAATATCAATATCAAACAAACCATGACGAGATATTTGTTCTAGCATGTGATCAAGAAAACCGATACCAGAATCTAGATTAGATTTTCCGGAACCATCAATGTTGATGGTCACTTCAATATCAGTTTCTTTGGTTTTCCTTGATACTTTCGCTGATCTTTTCATAAGTGCGATTTTAGCATGAGTTTGACTATTTTTCTCTTCGGCAACGCTCGGAACAGTACTTAACCTCATTCCAAACTTTTTTCCATTTCTTTCTCCAAGAGAAAGGTTTATTACAAACCTTACATATTTTTGTTTCTAATAAATTTTTTTTCATCTAAAAAACTTCTCCAGAAGATAGAGACTAAAAATTTACTTTATTTGAGTGATTTGGAGGTTTGGCTTTATTTGCTCATATAGATTGTCAAGATACTTCAGCGTATCTTCTGGAAAATCAATTTTTTCAAAATAACTTGTGACTAATGGACAAATAACATTCTTATCACTACTCTCTTTGTAATCTCCTTCAACACCAATAACTTTGCTCTCTTCATCAACAGAAAAAAGATTTTGTTGTGACCAAATTTCATTATCTACTGTCTTGATATCAAAACCAATAAAGGTGGTTTGATCTTCGAGTACATATGCAGAGGCCCTACCAAATCCTTTTATATTTTTGTTTTTTTGTATTAAATAGCTTACTAAATATAATTCAAGATCGTCTGTAATTCCCTTTCCATTGTTTACCTCAGAAAACATACCTGTATATATTAAGTTTAGATTATCATTATCACAAAAGGCGATCGCCTTATTAACTGCTTTGTGTTCTAGCACGTTTTTCATGTATAGACTGGTGAAATCATTTTTTAGAAAATCAAAAACTGTGGACATATTAGCTAACCTTTAATTAATTTTTTATTTTACTATTTCTTTCATAACTGAGACTAATTTATGCATTTGGTTCATTGTTCCTATAGTGATTCTAATAAAGTTTGAAATTTTTTCTGGTGACTTAAAGTGTCTAACTAATATTTTATTTTTTCTTAATTCGTCATATATATTTTCTCCACTCTTTTGCATATGCTGTGTAAAAATAAAATTGGCACCAGAAGGTAACACCTCGAAGCCTATGCTTTTTAATTGCTCCTCCAAATATGCTCTGGCCGAAATGACTTTATTACAATTGTCTTCAAAATAAATTTTGTCTGTAATTGATGATATGGCGGCAATTTGAGCTAGCCTATCAATTGGGTATGAGTTAAAACTATTTTTAATTCGATTTAATGCTTCGATAAGGCATGGACTGCTAAATGCACAGCCGATTCTCATTCCTGCAAGTGATCGTCCTTTTGAAAAAGATTGAGTTACGATTAAATTCTCATATTTATTAATTAATTTTATCGCCGAGCTTGTTCCAAAATCAACGTAAGCTTCGTCAATTACGACTACACTATTATTATTTGAAAGAAGAGATTCAATTTCTTTTAATGATTTCGGTATACCTGTGGGTGCATTTGGATTTGGAAATATAACGCCTCCATTTTCTATACGGTAATCATCAAGATTTATATTAAATTCTTGATCTAGGGGTATTTGCCTATATTCGATCTCGTATAACTGACAATAAACTGGGTAGAAGCTGTAAGTTATATTTGGAAATAAAACTGGTTTGTCTTTTTTTAAAAGTCCTTGAAAAATGAATGCTAGAGATTCATCAGAACCATTACTTACAAAAACTGATTCAGGTGAAAGATTATGATATTCAGCTAAAGATTTTTTTAATTCTACACTTTCAGGATCTGGGTATAATCTTAAAGAATCGTTGGATTTATTCTTAATATTTTTTAAAACATAAGGACTTGGGCCATATGGATTTTCGTTTGTATTGAGTTTCAGTAAATTTAAATCATTAGGTTGCTCTCCTGGCGTGTAGGGTTTTAACTTTTCAACTATTTCTCCCCAAAGCTTACTCATTTTTTTTATTAATTCGATACTTTGCTGATTCAGCATGAGCAAATAAACCCTCGCCCATTGCGAGATTTGATGCAACACTGCCAAGGCTGTGAGCCGTTTTCGCCGATAAATTAATTAGACTCGACCTTTTCTGAAAATCATAGACACCTAAGGGTGAAGAAAATCTAGCTGTACCTGATGTTGGTAGCACGTGGTTTGGACCTGCACAATAATCTCCGACTGCTTCACATGTATTTTTCCCCATAAAAATTGCACCAGCATGAGAAATTTCTTCAAGTAATAAATTTGGATTCTCAACAGATAACTCAAGGTGCTCAGGTGCTATGAAGTTTGATATTTTTGCTGCTTCACTTAGGTCTTTTGCCAAGATAAACAAACCTCTATTTTCAAGTGAGGTTGTTATTATCTTTTTTCTAGGCATATCCTTGATAAGGCGATTGATACTTTCTTGAACGTTTTTTAGAAATTCATTATCTATCGAAATAAGAATTGACTGGGAGAGCTCATCATGCTCAGCTTGAGAAAAGAGATCCATTGCTACCCAATCTGGATTTGTTTTTCCATCACATATAATTGTAATCTCAGAAGGGCCTGCAATCATATCTATACCAACAGTCCCAAATACCAACCTTTTTGCTTCAGCAACATATGCATTTCCTGGTCCTACAATTTTATCAACTTTTGGAATTGTCTCTGTACCATAAGCAAGTGATGCTATCGCCTGAGCTCCGCCAATTGTAAAAACTCTATCAACGCCAGCTATCATTGCTGCAGCAAAGACCAGTTCATTTTGTTCTCCAGCTGGAGTAGGTACAACCATAATTAAATTTTTAACTCCTGCAATTTTTGCAGGAATAGCATTCATTAATACTGAAGAGGGATAAGCTGCTTTTCCACCAGGCACATAAAGTCCTACTGAATCTATTGGTGTTATTTTTTGTCCGTAACTTGATCCATCATCGTCATCATAACTCCATGATTCCCCCTTTTGTTTGAGGTGATAGTTATTAATTCTTGCTGCTGCTAAGGTAAGATCTTTTTTAGTTTTCTCTGGAATACTCTCAAAAGCTTTCTCTAACCTTGCCTTACTTACCTCTAGCTGTGATACCGAATTCACTTCAAGATGATCTAGTTGACCAGTATATTTTATTAGGGCTTTATCTCCTTGCCTCTTAATATCACTAACAATAGATTTAGTGATTTTCTGAACCTCATTATTACCACTCGAATCAAATTCAAGATTATTTTTTAGTTCACTAAAAAAATTTTTATCTTTTGCTGATTGTATTTTTATATTCAAAATATTTATAAAGCTACTTTCGAAAAGTTTTCAATTAATGGCTTTAACTGTTCTCTTTTAATTTTTAACGCAGCTTGGTTAATAATGAGCCTTGAACTTATATCACTGATTTTTTCAAATGCTTTAAGATTATTAGCTTCAAGCGTTTTACCTGAGCTAACCAAATCTACAATCACATCTGACATACCAACAATAGGTGCCAATTCCATTGATCCGTAAAGCTTGATGACATCAATATGCACCCCTTTATTTGAAAAAAATTCCCTTGCTGCTTGTGGATACTTGGTTGCAACACGCAACCTTTTTTTTTGTTTAATGCTACCCTCATAATCAAACTCTTCACGAGCTGCCACCATTAACTGACATTTTCCTATCCCTAAATCTAAGGGTTGAAATAGGCCTTTACCTTTAAATTCGTCTAATACATCTTTGCCAGCGATCCCCATATCCGCACCTCCCCATTCTACATACGTGGGTACGTCAGAAGCTCTCACAATGATGAGCTGAAGGTCTTTTTTGTTTGTTCTAAAAACTAATTTTCTAGATACTTCTGGATCCTCTTCACATGAAATTCCCAACTTATTAAGTATTGGCATTGTTTCTGTAAAAATTCTTCCTTTTGATAATGCTATAGTAATCATTTAATTTAATCTCTTTATGTTTGCGCCTAACGCATTAAACTTAGCTTCTAATTTCTCGTAACCACGATCAAGATGATAAATTCTCTCAATCGTTGTTTTGCCATTTGCAACAAGGGCTGCAAGAACAAGTGACGCTGAAGCTCTTAAATCAGTCGCCATCACATTTGTACCCGTTAACGTATTATTGCCTTTCGTGATTGCTGTATTTTGTTTGATATCAATTTCTGCTCCCATCCTTATAAGTTCTTGTGCATGCATAAACCTATTCTCAAAAATAGTTTCTGTAATCTCACCTACTCCATTAGCAATCACATTTAATGCCATAAACTGCGCTTGCATATCTGTAGGAAAAGCTGGATATGGTGCTGTAATAATTTTAACACTTTCTAATTTTTTATTCCCAGTGACTGAGATGCTATTCTCACTTGTCTCTACTTTAGCTCCGCTTTCTTTAATTTTTTGTGTGATTGATTCCATTTCTTCAGGGTTCACATTATTACAAACAACATACCCCCCTGTCATAGCGGCTGCCGTCATAAATGTACCAGCTTCAATCCTATCGAACATAATTTTATAAGAAGCCTTTTTTAAAGATGAAACACCCTGTATTTTAATTTTATCGGTGCCTAGGCCATCAATAATCGCTCCCATCTTGATAAGACAATTTCCTAAGTCAACAATTTCCGGTTCTTTTGCGGCATTTTCTAAAATTGTTATCCCTTCTGCTAAAACCGCTGCCATCATCAAATTTTCGGTACCTCCAACCGTAACTTGATCCATAAAAATCCTACAACCTTGGAGTTTTTTATTTGGCAGTTGCGCTGTTGATGCGCTTATGTAACCCTTATCGATAATTATTTTAGCACCCATCAATTCAAGCCCTTTAATATGAATATCTACAGGCCGAGAACCAATTGCACAGCCACCAGGTAGTGATACTTTTGCTTCACCATATTTTGCAAGTAGGGGGCCTAAAACTAAAATGGATGCGCGCATCGTTTTCACTAAGTCATAGGGTGCATCAAAATTATTCACATCATTTGCATCTAAAAAACATTCGTTACCCTGACGCTTTACCCTTACACCCAGTGCGCTTAAAAGATCTATACATGTCTCAATATCTTGAAGGCTAGGAACATTTTTTAAGTTAAGTGTTTCGTCGGACAATAACGATGAAATTAAAATAGGAAGGGCTGCATTCTTAGCACCAGATATAGTGACTTCTCCTTTTAGGGGAAAGCCACCTTCAATAAGGAGTTTATCCAAAGCTATTATTTAGAAATTGTTTTTGCTAACTCGCCAGATTCATACAGTTCACGAATAATGTCTGCGCCACCAATGAATTCACCACGAATATAAAGTTGAGGTATTGTAGGCCAATTTGAATATACTTTTATGCCCTCTCTAATCTCTGGATCTTGCAATACATCAAACGTTTCAAATGGAGCATCTAGTGCGCCCAAAGCTTGGCAAGCAACGCTGGAAAAACCACACTGAGGAAAAGTTGGGTTACCCTTCATGAATAGAAGAACTTCATTATCGTCAATCAATTTTTTTATTTTTGCATTTGTAGTCATAAGTTTTAACCTTTAATATTGTTCTTTTGACTCCATTCATCCGGAGTATATGTTTTGATCGAAAGTGCATGAATTTCACCTTGCATCATATTGCCGAGCGCTGAATAAACTTGCTGATGTTGTTTAATCATAGATTGGCCATTAAATACATCGCTAACAATAACTGCGTCGAAGTGCGTTCCATCATCACCATTTACTTTTATAAAATTACAATTTAAATTTGCTTCTATAATTTTTTGAATCTCAATAGCTTGTAACATCCTAATTCCTTAGTTTATATCCGGATTTTAACATTCTGATAGTAATAAATGACAAAATAATAAAAAATGATAAAACGATCATTAAACTTAAATAGGGAGATGTATCAGACTGTCCAAAAAAACCATACCTAAAACCATCTATCATGTAGAAGAATGGATTAAAGTGAGAAATTTTTTGCCACACTGGAGGCAACGAATGGATAGAATAAAAGACTCCAGATAACATTGAGAGTGGCATAATCACAAAGTTTCCAAAGGCTGCCATTTGATCGAATCTAGTTGCCCATATACCTGCAATCATTCCAAAGGCACCCATAAGCCCTCCCCCACAAAAAGCAAATATAAATACAAACCAAGGATGTTCTACAGGTAAATCAACATAAAACATTGCAATAACGTAAATACAAATACCTACAAACATGCCACGAACTATAGCGGCTATCAAAAATGCGAAAAAAAGTTGCAGGTAGCTTAAGGGGGTAAGCAATAAAAAAACAATATTCCCCATAATTTTTGCTTGGATCAAACTTGAGGAACTATTGGAAAAAGAATTTTGTAAAAGTGACATCATGATTAATCCAGGTATCAAAAATACCAGATAGTTAACACCCTCATAAACCTCTAAACGATCTCCTAAAACTTGAGAAAAGATGAGTAAATATAAAATCCCTGTGATGACTGGAGCTGCCACTGTTTGAAAAGCAACACGCCAGAACCTTAATAGCTCTTTTTTAAGTAATGTCCATGTGCCTATAAATTGATCTCTAAAGGTATTCATTTTTAAATTTAATTTTTACTAGTTAGTTTAAGAAAAATATTTTCTAAATCAGATTCAATCAACTTCAAATCTAATATTTGTATTTTTAATGAATTTAATTTTTCTATGATGTTTGATGCATCAGAAACTTTTTTTAATTTAAAGATACACCAGTCATCCTCTTGATCGAAAGGAGTCTCTTTCAAAAGAGTAGTGATTTTTTTAATACTATTTTTTTGCAATCTTACTTTTAAATTTTTTAGAGAAAACTCCTTTAGCAAATTTTTTGTTGAATCCAATGCAACAATTTTTCCACTCTTCATCATGGCTACACGATTACAGAGTGCTTCAGCCTCCTCAAGATAATGCGTTGTTAAGACAATTGTATGTCCCTCATTATTTAATTCCTTAATAAAGCTCCACAATTTTTGCCTAAGCTCAACATCAACACCTGCAGTTGGCTCGTCTAAAACAATCACTGGCGGTCGGTGAACTAAGGCCTGTGCGATTAAAGCCCTTCGCTTCATTCCGCCAGAAAGCTTTCTCATATTCGTAGATGCTTTATCAGTTAAATCTAATCTTTCAATAACTTCATCAACCCATTTATCATTTAATTTATCTTTGCCAAAGTACCCAGCCTGGAATCTCAACATTTCCCTGACATTAAAAAAGGGGTCGAATACTAATTCTTGGGGAACAATACCTACTGAATGCCGTGCCTCTTGATATTCTTTATTCACGTTAAAACCCATCACATCAATACTGCCATTAGACGGCTTTACCAATCCTGCCATCATATTGATTAGTGTTGATTTACCTGCACCATTTGGTCCCAACAAACCAAAGAATTCTCCCTTTTCAATTGTCAATGAAATGCCATCAACAGCTTTTAACTGTTTGTAATTTTTACTTACATTTTTAAAAACAATTGCTTTTTTCATTATTTTAAAGACTTATATCTTGAGAAAAAATTCAAGAGGGTGAAAAGATTTATTATCTTTAGATTAAATCTTCTACCCCATAAAGTTTTGCGAGCTTGAGCAAATTTTTTGGTGGAGTGTTAATCGTTACAATTTGATTATGCCTTTTAGCATTTCTTTTAAACTCAAAGATTAAACTTAACGCTGAAGTATCTACATGTTTAACTTGAGATAAATCAATCTGAACTGAATCGGACCAATTAAAGTTTTTTGTTTTTTCAATTACGCTCGGGATTTCGTCATATGTTATAGATCCTGACAATTTCCAGAGATTAGATTCAAATTCTATATTAAGCGGCATTATTTTTATTTTTTAACTCTTTTAAAAGTCCATCAATACCATTTGTTCTTACTGAGGTTCCAAACTGACCACGGTAGTTAGTTATCATACTGACCCCCTCAATAATTAAATCTATCACTAACCATTTTCCAGTACTGTTCGACAAGGCGTAGTCAACATTAATTGGCTGCGAGCTTGCTTGAGTAATTTCTGTTTTGACAGTCACTATACTGCCTTTTTGTTTTTTCATGGGAAGCACAGTTATCTTCTGATCGGTATACTTTGAAAGGGCGACAGCATAAGTTCTCAATAAAAGCATTTTGAAACCAGAGCTAAATTCTTCTTTTTGCTCCGCTGACATTTTCCTCCAATTCTTTCCCATCACAAGACGACAAATTTTATTGAAATCAAAACTTGGTAAGATTTTTGACTCTACAAGAGCATATATTGCCTTTTTGTTTCCAGCTTGAATATCTTTGTCAGACTTAATAGCGCTAATGACATCATCCGCAGTTTTTTTAACTACCTCATCAGGGCTTAATTCAGCAATTACTGCTCCCGAAAAAAATACCACCATTAATGCAAGAAACCATTTTTTTAAACTAAACATTTTCAATTATTATCCTTATCATCATCACCAGCACTATTATATAAAAATTGGCTGATTAATTTTTCTAAAACTACTGCATCTTGTGTATGAACAATTAAATC
>ERZ1046740.2389-NODE-2389-length-12137-cov-6.370800_pt1 | contig 12137 bp, 11 predicted proteins | sample MGYA00383093_ERZ1046740 | MGnify/ENA primary metagenome ERZ1046740 (study PRJEB29581, sample SAMEA5548363) | metagenome | biome: marine; feature: coastal; material: water | depth 25 m | study: Short-term variability in the microbial, nano- and picoplankton...
CAAGACCAATGGCGCTGGACCCGCTTCCATCACACGGCCACGGTTCAGCACAGTCACCGTGTCGGCCATATTGGCGACGACACCAAGGTCATGTGTCACCAAGATCATGGCCATACCTGTGTCACGTTGAATTTCTTTGATCAGACCCAACACTTGCGCCTGTGTGGTCACATCCAATGCGGTCGTTGGTTCGTCTGCAATCAACAAGTCAGGCTTGCCGACGATCGCCATCGCAATCATCGCGCGTTGCCGCATGCCACCTGAGAGTTCAAAAGGATAAGATCCGTATATGCGCTCAGGATCTTTGAAACCCACACGTTCAAAGGTTTCCATGACCCGCTTGCGCGCGCCCTGCCCTTTGGCCGTACCATGCAGGCGAAGAACCTCGATCACCTGATTGCCAATTCGATGAAGTGGCGACAAAGATCGCATCGGTTCCTGGAATATCATTGAGACACGATTGCCACGAACATAGCACATCTGGCGTTCAGTCAGCCCCATCAAGTCACAAGGGCCATCTGGTCCGTCTAATATCACCGCACCACTGCGCACTTGCGCAACAGCTGGAAGAATACGCAAGGCCGCACGACAGCTAAGTGTCTTACCAGAGCCACTTTCCCCAACAAGGGCAAGGGTTTCGCCGGGAGCAACGGAAAAATTGACATTATCCACAACAGGAGGCGCCTTGCCAAAACCAATGGATAGCCCCTCAACCTTCAATAGTGCCGTCACGCCATCTCCCTTGGCTCAATTATTCTGGTATTCACCGGTCTAGGTCATTGAATTTCGCCCAAACGCGGCCCATTTGAGCTCGCAAAGAGTGAAGCACGTTTTGTCGCACTCGGGCAAGCAGCTTCATACGAAGTTTGAAAAGGATGTTCAGAACTTCTGCGTGAAGTAGTGGCAGGGTTGTCAACGGTATAAAAACTCGTCTAGGACGAGCAAGGATTTATCTATTGCGAGGACACCCCATGAGCCGACTGGACGTTTTCATCAACCGCATGGTGTCGCAGCGTGCTTGTCTGGATTTCGCGATCGATGAGACAAAAGGAATGTCAGGCCCGGTTTTTGAGATGGGGTTGGGTAATGGACGTACCTTTGATCACATGCGTGAACGCATGCCAGAACGGGACATTTATGTTTTTGAGCGCAAGGTTGAATCCAACCCCTCCTCAACCCCTGACGAAGACATGACCATTCTCGGCGATGTGAATGAAACCCTTCCATTGGCACTTGACCGCTTTGGTGCAACTGCACAGCTTGTTCACGCGGACCTTGGTGGGCACAATCTGGAAAAAAATGTTGCCTTTGCACGCAAGATTTCGCCGCTAATTGAACCTCTTCTTGCCATTGGAGGGCTGATGGTTTCCAGTGACAGAATGTTCTTTGAGAGCCTATCCGAGTTGCCGATACCAGACACGGCAATCCAAGGGCGATGCTTTATTTACCGACGCGATATTTGATGTGTCCGAGCCTTTTGCGTTCATAATGATCCCGGTAACTGTTTAGAATTTCACAAAAGAAATTTCCTGGAACCGACATCTACGTTACAAATAGAGACTGTAATATCTTTTTGTGAGATTTTAATTTTTTGGTCGGAGAAATTCATGTCGTCGGAAATCACAAGTTTCCTGACATATGCCGAGCCGCGCTTCCGACTAAGCGGGAAATCCATGATTGAAAATGGACACCCCTATTTTGTTCCGACTGACACTCTTGAAGACGTCTCTGCCCAGTGGCCCGAGGGATATCTTAGCGTATCGCCCTACGACTATCTGGGATTGATGCATGACCCTGAGACAACGGAGGCCGCTAAGAAAGCGATTGATCGCCATGGCACTGGAGTTGGTGGATCTCGCTTGGTGTGCGGTGAACGTTCAGAGCATCGGGTATTTGAAAATGCCATGGCTGAATTTCTTGGTGTGGGCGGCGTTCTTACCATTATCTCAGGTTATTTAACCAATTTTTCGCTGATCGGTCATGTGTTGGGCTCACAAGACCTCGTCATTACGGTCGAGCTATCGCACAATTCGATCATTATGGGCTGTGAGTCTGGCAAGTTTGATTTCCAAACACACCCCCATAACGATCTTGCCGCACTCGATCGTTTCCTAACCGAAAATCGAGCAAAGTACGCGCGCGTGTTGATTGCCACAGACGGCCTGGTTTCAATGGACGGTGATCTTACTGACTTACCAGCTTTGCTGGACATCAAGGAACAACACGACGCTTGGCTGTTACTGGACGAGGGGCATTCCTACGGTGTTTTGGGTCAAACCGGGCGTGGTCTGTCTGAGCATTACGGAGTAGACCCCAAGCGAATCGAAATGACAGTTGGGACCCATTCCAAAAGCTTTGCCTCCTCTGGTGGGTTTATTGCCACCGAGGCGGATGTGATTGAATGGTTGCGCTTTACCCTCCCTAGGTTTGTGTTTTCTGTGGGTTTGCCGCCAACCACAATTGCTAGCGCCCATATGGCGCTGGACAAGCTGCAAGAGGAACCGTGGCGGGTGGCACAATTGCGCAGCAGCTCTAGATTTTTCGTTCAATTGCTGCGCGACTAAGACTGCTTAGAAAGGTTAGAATGATAACCGGATCGCGGGCGACACCGCTGGCGATCAGCAAAAACCGCAAAACCGCCGCTCGACGGCTCATCAGATTGCTAAGTCCGTCATCATCAGCACTTTTCACTGGTTTGGATGTCGTCACAGGGTTCTACTCAACTTGATTGGTTTTTTAACTATCGGCTTTCCTCTACCTTCGCCAGTCATTGCAGATTGCTTCCACCAACGCGCCAACGGTCAGAATAATGCCGAATGCCGATAGTATTACTGCGGCTTTCTAAATCACCGCCACCATTGTTCAGTTTCGCCAGCGCCGTGTCTAACAAATGGCTCCGTCCTTTGCGGCGCAGAAAACTAAGGCCACGGACAGGGATGACCATCTTGGGAACCTTGCACAAAGCGCTAGTACGGACATCATCAGCCAAAAAAGCGGCACGTGGGGTTTGGCCAAAGTCGGTCATCTCTTCCACATCGAAAAAGAGTGGACGAATAGCATATCCAAACACGCCCAGAACAATATCAATTTCAACCAGCTTGCGTGTACGGTGACCCCGCACCGGAGCCGGTGGGCGTTTGAACCGGTTGGCCAGGGCTGAAGTTGGACGATCCAAAAAACCCTTGGGGACAACCCACCCGGCGCAAGCTAGAGCCTGATCTGGATGTCTGACCGCCTGCTGCTCCATGACCTCCAGCATATCCTTGGGATAAATCCGGTCATCATCAGTGACGAGGATCAATTGATCCGAATCTTCCGACAATAGAGCAGGGATCACCTTGGTCGCAGGCCCCCAGTCTTCGCAGCGGCGTACAATGACACCTTTTAAACCCGTCAAAAACGCCGGTACTTCATAGGCGCAGTTTTCCCTTTGCGACCACTCAGGCACATTCAGATAGATGCGCTTTGGTGGGCGTGATTGGTCTAGAAGACTTTTTAGCGTGGTGTCGATCACGCCAATTCGACTGGGAATGGTGGTCAGGCTGACGACAATGTCAGATTTGGTTTGGCTCGCTTGCCAAATGCGATCCCGTTCTGAAAGTGGCGTTCGGCCAAGTCGCCATTCGCGCAACACATCACGCAAAAGGATTTCACCCTCAAAGAGGTAGTGAAGCCAAAGCCATAATCCAACAGCACTTGTGGCAAAGAAAACCAGCCAAACCATACCTGTTTCTTAATGTTATGAGCAAAATTTACCAGCGCGCTCCCGCGAGGGCCACAGCAGAGTTTCAACATCATTCAAACCAAAGGGTCCGTGCGAAATAGCTTCACCTTCAATCCACCATGGGCCACCACTGGACCCGGCGGCAACAAAGGCAATCCAGTTGCTCTAGCGAGTCCTGCATCGGTGGTCACAATACCAAAACGCCAACCGTGAAACCTCTCTTTCAAAGTCTTTCCTAGCGCGCCGTAAAGACCAAAAAGCGCCTTCTTGTCGCCAATCCGTGTACCATAGGGTGGGTTAACGATAACAAGGCCATTGGGTCCCTCAGGGGGTTTCAAATCACTCAAAGCTTGGTTGGTAAAAACGGTTAAACCGTCAATTCCTGCCCGCTCTGCATTTGCTTTTGCGCCACGGATAGCACCTGCATCTCTATCAAACCCTTTAAAGCGCACGTTCACATTATGATTCACATCGTGACGGCGCATGTCAGCAAAAGCTTCTGCGTCAAAAATCGCCAACTTTTCAAATGCAAAATCTCGATCTCTGCCGGGTTGCAGCCCTGCCGCAATCTCAGCGGCCTCGATGATGAACGTCCCAGATCCACACATAGGGTCAATGACAGGCTCGGTTCCGTCAAAACCACACTCCCGCAAGAAAAGGGCCGCCAGTGTTTCACGCATTGGTGCTTTGCCGGTAAAGGTTTTGTGTCCTCGTTTGTGCAAAGAGTCTCCCGAGGTGTCGATGCTCAGTACGCAGCGATTCTCTTCAATACGCGCCTTGATGCTCACACCACCTTCTTTAGAAATCGGTGCGCCCAGTTCCTGGGAAATTGCGGTTTCGATGCGTTGGGCCGCCGCACCTGCATGGTAAATTTTGGATTTCTTGCAAGTCACTTCCACTTTGACCGGCACGTCCGGTCGCAAAACTTCACCCCATTGAAACTGGCGAGAACGCTTGTCGAGTTGCGCAAGGTGGGACACACTAAAGGCTCCGATACGAGCCAATACGCGCGTGGCACCGCGCAATTCTAGATTTGCGCGCCAAACATCGGCCCATGTCCCGCGAAACGAGACACCACCAACCAAGTTGCTGGATCTCTCAAAGCCCTTTTCACGGACTTCTTGACCAAGGAACTTTTCCATTCCAGGTGCTGCAACGAGAAATATTTCGAATGTATTTTTGCGGCTCATGCGTCTGCATATCGACAATACCCGGATGCCGCGAGCCTAAAACGTAACGCAGGCTAAGCGACTTTGGACATTACGATCTCGTCCAGCGCCCACTGCAGCAAACGGTCGGGTTCTGCTGGTATAGGTTCTGCAATGCCACCGCAAAACTCAACCAATGCATCCACATTCAGCTTATTTGCGCCGACAAGGACCGGAACACCCAGTTCCAAGGCGCGCGCAATGGTGTTGCGAAAACCGCGGCCGTCCGCTTCGTGTTTGCCAAATTTATTGACAATGAGCAGGTCAGCACCGTCATCCAACGCCTTTTCTGTCAGTGCCACAGCCTGTTCCAAAGCTTCAGGATCCAGACGGCAGCCACGGGACGCTTGGCCTAAGGATTGCGAAATGCGTATGGTTGGACCACCAGGAAGAACAGTCACATCCATATCGCATTTTTCATTCTTATCTCGGTCGATATCAATCTGGACTGTGCCGCACAGTTTGACGCCTCGGGTTTGTAATTCACGCACCAGATCAGCAACAATGATGTTGGTTTCGCCTCGTCCCGAGGCCAACGTATAGGCGATTTTCATAAAGCGCTCCGAAGGTTGGATCGTGGATAGAAACACTGTCCGCAAGGCCATCAAAAAACAATGGTCTTGCGGCGCTTTCGGAAATTTAGGCGGCCTTAATGCTGGTCAGCCACCTTCTTGTAGGCATCTAGGCAACCTTCAGGCAAACCATGCGCGATACCTGGGTGGCAAGCGATACAGGTCTTTCCCTGATCCAACGCTTGTTGGTGGTTTTGCGCTGCGCGGTTCTCTTGCATTGTAAAGTCCATATAGTCGAACTTGTGACAGTTCCGGCATTCCCGCGAATGCGTCTTTTTCATCGCGGTCCAAACCCGTGACGACAATTCAAGGCGATGCGCGTCAAACTTCTCAGGCGTGTCGATCACACCGGTAAAAAAGTGGCCATAGAGCTCTCTTGAAGCTTGAATTTTGCGAATGACTTTTGGGCCCCATTCTTTGGGGACGTGACAATCAGGACAGGTGGCGCGGACACCAGACGAGTTGTTCTGGTGAATGGTACCTTCGTATTCGGCATAACCACGCGGCTGTGGTAGCAACTGTTGTGCGAGTTTGCGAATACAGGTATTTAGAAATTCCAAGTTTGCGCTTTCACAAAGTTTGATGATTTTCAGTGAACAATCTGGACAAATCTCTTCTGAATTCACTGTCGTCTTTCCGGCAGTTGAGTGCTGATCAATTAAGGCACGTCCTTGACCTTGCCAGATTGCGTCGTGTTCCGACCGGAAAACCCGTTTTTGAAGAGGGAGAGGACGCCTCGCATTTCTTCCTTTTGTTGGATGGACATCTTAGTGTTGAACGACTGAATACCGAAGGCGACAAGGTCATCTCCCTTCATATCCCCCCGGGGCAGCTTTTTGGACTGGACCGAGCTCTTGGACGCGACACCTATCCAGCAAGCGCGTACGCAGCGGTTGAGTGTATTGTTCTGATTTGGCCCATGTCGCTATGGGATGATTTTTCAACTCAATACGAAGGGTTCGCGTCCGAGGCCTACAAAGTCGTTGATCAGCGGGTTTCAGAGATGAACAATCGAATTATGGAGTTGGCTACACAGCACGTCGAACAAAAGGTTGCCAGCGCCGTTCTAAGGTTGATGGAGCAACATGGCCGCAATACTGACACTGGCGTGCAGATCGCTTTTCGAGTGACCCGCAAAATTATCTCGGAGATGACAGGTAGCACGTTGCACACAGTCAGCCGTCTTTTGTCCCGCTGGGAGCGTCAACGCATCCTGCGTAGCGCACACCGCCACATCCATGTTCTAGATCCGGTACGGCTCGAAAATCTAACACGTGAAAGTGCGGCTGATCAAAGGTAAGTGTTCGCCTGCACCAAACAGAATCTCTAAGGAAAAATGATGACCAGTTTTGCCGCGCGTCCAGACTTGCTCCAAGACATCCGAAGCCGATTTCATCATGTAGAATCCTGTCCTTTCTCTGGCGAACGGATTTTCTTTGAAAACGCTGGCGGTGCGCTCACATTACGCTCGGTTGTAGAGACATCCGCACGCCTCGCTGCTGTTCCAGACAATCAAGGGCGAGACAACATTGCGTCTCAGAAGTTGGTTGAAATCATTTCGCAGGGCCGCAAAGACGCCAAAACTTTCTTCAACGCTCAGGACGGTGAGATTATCACAGGTGAAAGCGGCACCGAGCTACTGTTTCGGCTAATCTCGACTGCAGCGCTTGCGGGTAAGGCACCGGGACGAGTTCTTGGTTCAACCCTAGAACACCCCGCGTCTGTTTCTGCGGCGCGTCGCTGGGCAGAGGTTGCAGGTTTAGAGTATTGCTCCGTGGCCCATGACGACGCGACAGGCACTGTCAGCGTCGATGCCTATCTACCGCAGATCACCCCGGATACGCGTGTTGCCACAATCATCCATACGTCGCCTGTCACAGGAATGAGTGTGGATGTCGCATCCATCAGCGCAGCTATCCGCACCGTGGCACCGGAGTGCTTTATCATAGTTGACGGTATTCAACATGCAGCACATGGGTTGATTGACATCGCAGCTGCCGGAATCGATGGCTATGTCGTGTCTCCATACAAAGTATTCTCGCGACACGGCTATGGGATTGCCTGGTTGTCAGATCGACTTGTCGAAGTACCGCACAATGCGCTTATTGGCGGTCCAGAACGCAATTGGGAAATGGGGACGCGCGATACGGCCTCTTACGCCACATTTTCGGATGTTGTGAACTATCTGGATTGGCTCGGCGGAGAAATGTCGACAAAAACCGACAAACGCACACGTATCGAGGCTGCGGGCCATGCCATTCACGCCCACGAAGGGGCCCTGACGGATGCAATGCTGAAGGGAACAGGCAATCTGCCTGGATTGGCCGATATGATTGGTGTGACAATTGTCGGTGGCGTAGATAATCTAGCCCGTGAGGGTCTTGTGTGTTTTGCATTGGATGACATTTCGGCGCCCGACATCGTCTCACGCTTAGCGGAAAACAGAATACGAGTGCACGTTCGCAAACCCGATCACTATTCCGGGAATATTTTGACGCCGCTGAGCCTTGATGGCTGTGTGCGTGTATCTCTCGCGCACTACAATACGTCAGGCGAGGTCGCGCAGTTCCTGACGGCAATGAAGGATATTTCTGAAACTGGATAGCTTGATCAGATATGAACAGGCACTAGTTTCGTTGCCCAAATCTCAGACATGTTGTTTTCCCAGTAAGACTGCACTTTTTGCCGGGCATTGATGTCATCCCAACATCCGGCCGGCGCTAGGCCTTTGGGGGATACCCAACAGCCACCAGCACAAAGAACATCGCCCAATCGTAGATAGTTTTCTGGAATTTCCAGACTTACCCTACCAATCGGCAAAAAAATGATTTGTGACAACGAGTGCCTAATTGCTCGAACGCAAGTGCGCTTTCCGAAGTTTCGACTGAAAACCGCTGGAAAAAATGCGATTTCTGGCCCCCTAACCGAGACCGGGGGAGAGCTGAAAAAAACGGCGGATGAACTGTCGATTAACTCTGTGGTACTCGGCTAAAGTTCAACTTTGCATGCACAGAAAATGCTTCAGGGTGTCTTCACTTATTCTAACTCGCCTGGTAAATTGTGACTTGAAAAGGAAGCGTTTCTGAGACGTCTAAACAGAAAGTGTCGCGAAATTTTTGGGTGGTTTGCAAAAGCTGTAAGCAATTTGGCCAAGCCTTTGCTCTACATAATATCGGACTTTTATCGTAAGTCAGAAAAGAATGCGAAGCGTTTCGCGCTGCCTTACAAGCTAGCCGGACGCCAGAAGAAAGGAAGACCAATATGAAAAAGGCTCTGATTACAGGTGTGACCGGGCAAGACGGTTCCTATTTGGCCGAGCTTCTGTTGGAAAAGGGGTATGAAGTTCACGGCATCAAAAGGCGTGCCTCATCCTTCAACACTCAACGCGTCGACCACATTTATGAGGACCCTCAAACCGATCATGCGCGTTTTCGCTTGCACTATGGCGATCTGGCCGATTCATCGAACCTTACGCGTATCATTCAAGAGGTACAGCCGGACGAAGTCTATAATTTGGGGGCCCAGTCCCATGTCGCCGTCAGCTTTGAAGCGGCCGAATACACGGCTGACGTGGATGCCATGGGCGCCCTGCGCCTGCTCGAAGCCATTCGGTTTCTAGGGCTTGAGAAGAAGACACGCTTTTATCAGGCGTCAACTTCAGAACTTTATGGCTTGGTTCAGGAAACTCCTCAGACTGAAACCACGCCCTTTCATCCACGCAGCCCTTATGCTGTAGCTAAGATGTACGCATACTGGATTACCGTAAACTACCGCGAAGCTTATGGTATGTATGCTTGCAACGGCATCCTGTTCAATCACGAAAGCCCGCGCCGCGGCGAAACGTTTGTAACCCGCAAAATCACGCGCGGACTGGCCAACATTGCACAAGGTTTGGAAGATTGCCTGTACATGGGCAACATCGACGCGTTGCGCGATTGGGGCCACGCCAAAGACTATGTGCGTATGCAGTGGATGATGTTGCAACAAGACGCCCCAGACGATTTTGTGATTGCTACGGGGGTACAGTATTCTGTGCGGCAGTTCATTGAATGGTCCGCAGCCGAACTTGGTGTCACGCTCACCTTCACGGGCTCTGGTCTTGATGAAGTTGCCACAGTGACCTCGATCACCGGTGATAATGCACCGAGCTTGACAGTCGGAGATGTCGTGATGCGCATCGACGCGCGTTACTTCCGTCCAGCTGAGGTTGAAACGCTTTTGGGTGATCCAGCTAAAGCCAAAGCCGTCTTGGGTTGGACGCCGGAAATCACGGTTCAGGAAATGTGCTCTGAAATGGTCGCTGAGGATTTGAAAACCTCCAAACGCCACGCCTTGCTAAAACAACACGGCATGGACGTGCCTGTTTCAATCGAGGGGTAGTTCCATGAAGTTCTATGTAGCAGGCCACCGTGGCATGGTTGGCGGTGCCATCATGCGCCAGCTGCAAGCGCGTAAAATTGCTGGCGCGGATATCACGATCGTCACACGCACTAGTGCTGAATTGGATCTAAAAAATCAGGCGTCCGTTCAAGATTTTATGCAATCTGAACGTCCCGATCAGGTCATTCTCGCCGCTGCCAAAGTTGGTGGCATTGTCGCCAACAACAGTTATCCGGCCCAATTCATCTACGAAAACCTTATGATGGAATGTAACGTCATCCATCAGGCATACGCAGCAGGCGTCCATAAACTATTGCAGTTGGGTTCAAGCTGTATCTATCCGAAACTTGCTGACCAACCGATGCGCGAAGACGCATTGCTGACAGGCGTGCTCGAACCTACAAACGAGCCTTACGCCGTGGCCAAAATTGCAGGAATTAAGCTCTGCGAGAGCTACAATCGGCAGTACGGCGTCGACTACCGCTCTGTCATGCCTACCAATCTATATGGTCCGGGGGACAACTTTCATCCAGAAAACAGCCACGTCCTGCCTGCATTGATCTGCCGTTTTCATGAGGTTGCGCAATCCGGTGCAGATGAGGTCGTGATCTGGGGCACTGGCACCCCAATGCGCGAGTTTTTGCATGTAGACGATATGGCCGCGGCTTCGCTGTTTGTGATGGACTTGGATGCAAAGACCTACAAACGCGAAACTCAAGAAATGCTCAGTCACATCAACGTTGGCTCGGGTACCGATGTGACCATCCGAGAGCTGGCAGAAACGGTGGCAAAAGTCACAGGATTTAAGGGCAAACTGTCGTTTGACGCCTCGAAACCGGACGGCACACCACGCAAGCTGATGGATGTCAGTCGTCTGGCACGATTGGGATGGCGCTATTCCATCCCATTGGATGAAGGCATCCAAGGAACATACAAATGGTTCTTGGAGCAAAGTGGCGATACGTTGCGCTCAAAATAGGCATCGCTACCCAAGATAAGCCTTCAGCGCTGGAGGCGGATTATCCAGTAAGTCCGCGGTTTTCGACGGGGCAAAAGCCTCGCCATTTGCGACCAACACGGTCAATGGTGCAATGCGACGAGCGTCTTCTGGATCATGAGACACCATCAGCAGACCAGCTCCAGTTTCGTCCAGCACGTCGGCCACCAAATCAAGCATTTCAACCTTGAGCGCTGGACCCAGCGCCGCAAACGGCTCGTCCAACAAAACCATCGGTTTGTCTTGTACAAGAACACGCGCCAAGGCGACGCGACTTTGTTGCCCACCCGAAAGCTGTGCAGGTTTTCGAACTTCCATGTCCGACAAGCCCACCCGGTCTAGTGCTTTGGCAACACGAAGTTTCTGGCCTTCATCCAAACGCAAATCCGGGCGAACACCCAGACCGACGTTCTGAGAAATGCTGAGGTGCGGAAACAAATTATTGTCCTGAAACAGCATTGCAAAGGGGCGCTTGCCCGGTGCGACATTGGTAATGTCCTGACCATCGTACAGAACACGTCCGGAATCACATGGCAAAAAACCCGCAATCAGGTTGAGTAGGGTCGATTTTCCTGCACCCGAAGGTCCGATCACCGCAGCCCTTTTTCCAGGTTCCATCGCGAAATTGGCGCGCAAAGAAAAGCCCTCTTGCTGGATTTTTACGGTCTCAAGACTCAGCACGCCCGCGCCCTCCCTTGTCGCATATCCAGAACAGACCGAAACTCAGGCCCAGCAACAAAAGCCCAGCCCCAGATGCGGCCTCGATCCGATAGGCGCCCATCAATCGATACATCTGCAAAGGCAGTGTTGCCGTTTCCGGATCTGCAAATAATGCAATCACACCAAGATCCCCCATCGACAGAGCCGCGGTCAAACCACAGGCAAAGCCCAGCGCAGGCCGAACACGGGGCAGCAACACTAAACGCAACCAAACAGTTCCAAACATGTCCAGTGAACCGCTCAATCGACCATAGTTGTGCATCACATCCCGCACAGGTCCGACTAAAATGCGCAGTGCAAATGGCAATGCCATCACTGCATTGACCAGTGCTGTCACGGGAAATGCAACGGCAAAGGGGTCAGCAATTGGAAAAATCAAAATGAAAAGCCCTGTACCAATGACCAAAGGCGAGGCCGCAATTCCTAAAAGCCCCACAGCCTCGAGCCAGCGGTGTTGCCCTCCGGCAGAAATCGCGATTGGTAAGGCCAACATCAGCATTAAAAGGGTCGAAACGAGGGCAATGATTACGGACACA
>ERZ1046740.2390-NODE-2390-length-12134-cov-4.434804_pt1 | contig 12134 bp, 11 predicted proteins | sample MGYA00383093_ERZ1046740 | MGnify/ENA primary metagenome ERZ1046740 (study PRJEB29581, sample SAMEA5548363) | metagenome | biome: marine; feature: coastal; material: water | depth 25 m | study: Short-term variability in the microbial, nano- and picoplankton...
TGCACCGACAGGTTCAGGCTGGGCAAGTAGTCCCGCTCACCATCACTCAGGGTAGTTAAAAATTCGTGGAACAGGCTGAGGTTATACGCAAGACTCCAGTAATTCTCGCCCTCGGGCGTAACCCCGCCGCTTACGATAGTCTGGCCCGAGGCTTGTGCACCCAGATGCTCAGCGAGCCAGAGCGGTTGTGCGATGCAGTCGCTGTCCAGAAACACTATCAGCTCACCGCCAGCCTGTGCGATGCCTATATTGCGGGCTGTAGAGGCGCTGACTTCCTCATGGGTATCAATGAACCGCACTTTTTCCCGACGACCGATCAGGTTCCCCTGGTCCTTGCCTACAACCAGGATTTCCCCAATGGCATCCACCTCATTCTGGGCCAGCAGAGAATCGATGACACTCGCTATTATCGGCGAATTAAGGCTTGGGATAACAATAGAGGCTTGCATGGGGCAATACTACCAGATTCGAATAAATCACCAGACGGATACCGACGGCTGCCGATTCTATCAATTACAGCGAGTTAAGTTGTCGGCACCCGGAGAGGCGTGTGGCAATCACTTTGCCCAGTTGATAGGGTGAAGGGTGTATCGGCTGCATCACATTCAGATTAGCGCACACTGAAGAAGAAGGCGAAGAAACTAGCATGGACAACATACTGTACGGTCAGTTTACCTTGTCAAAGGGCCGGGTGGCGGCTCCCTCTAATTTCTGCCTGCACCACTGCAACGACTGGCAGCTGCACACACATCCCGGGCTACCCGTCCACGATCTCCTCGATCCCCAAGGGACTCGAATCGGTTTTATTCTGGGTTTTATTTTTACCGATGGCCAGTTGCTGTTCCGCCCTTCGTCGATATTATTTCCCCATGTTGCTGACCTTGATGATGGCTACATTGAACAGCGCTTGCGGGAGATGGGGGGACGTTATTTACTGTTGATCCTGCCCAAAGAGCCCGGGATACCTCTGGCTTATCCAGACCCCTTTTCGTCGCTGTCATCCGTGTACTCCTCTGCTCTGGGGATCCTCAGCTCAACCACCTCAATGCTCTGTTACCGTGAAGGCTGCAAAACAGCGTATCCGCTCGATGTTTATCCATCCGGTGTAAGCAATCAGTTTTACCCCGCCGGCATGACCGACATTGAGGGCTGTCATCGCCTGCTCCCGAACCATCGATTGGATCTCAAGACATGGCAGACGACGCGTTTCTGGCCGCGTGAAGCGTTGGCGCCCGATCCAAAAACAGAGGTGGATCGCCACGTCAATAACGCCGTCGAGCGACTGAGAGGCAACCTGCTGGCGGCCCAGGCAACCGGGCTGGGCATGTATAGCCCATTGACCGCCGGGCGTGACTCACGAGCCATTCTTGCCTGCGCTTCGCCGGAGGTAAGAGCAGACACACGCTATGTCACTCTTCGTTTTCACAGCGGGGCCTACAAGCACAAGAAGGACTTGCACATCAGTCGTCTCCTCGCGAGGCGACACCACCTCAACCATGAGATCGTGAGCATCCAGGCTGCATCAAAGGACGACCAGGAGCGCTACTTCTATAACGTTGGCCGGGCCGGGGGTGCGGGCAAGGCGACAAAGTTCTACCGGACGCCGCTGCAAAGCCTGGACATGAATAAGATCTGGCTCACTGGGCATGGCGGGGCGGTGGCCAAACGGGTCTACGCGAAAACGGTCGACCGTTGCTATAGGCCCACGGCTGCCAGCCTGCTTGCCCGGGCTGGTCTCCCCCAAAGGGAGGACTTCCTGGCCGGCATGGAGCGTTGGCTTCAGAGTGTGCCCTCCCATAGCTCGAATGAACTCATAGCAGATTTGTTTTATATGGAGATGCGGCTTGGCGGCTGGGCTTGCCCACATCTGTACGGCACCGCCCCTTTTCGGGTCAATGTAATCCCCTTCTCTGACCGCAGGTACATTGAGACCTGCTTCGCGCTACCCTACGCAACTCGCCAGAGCCTTCGTGCCTGTGCGCGCATCATCGAGAAGGCCGATTCCAGGTTATTGGATACGCCTTTTGAACGGCTTACCGGAGGGGCCAGGATCAGGCATTTTCTCTCACTGGGCAGGCGATAGATTGTCAGGCAGGTCCCATGGAAAATAGTGGTGCGCCTTGAGCCAAAACAATTCCTCAATTTTCGCAATCATTGCTTGAAGGTGGCGCTCGACAGTCATTGAGCATCTCGATATTGTTCAGGTATGGAGTATATGAAAAAGCAGGTTCGAACCAGCAATTGGCGCCTGACGGTCATAGTTGTCCTTGCAGTTTTTTTGTTTCTTTTGTTGTGGCATGTCGCCGTCTTTTTCTGGGGCGTCGGTTCCAACGAGGTCTTCGGCTATTCGGTAATGCGCCTGAACGGCGGCAACCCCATCGTGACTCGGGGTATGTTCGCTGAATTGGGTGTTCCCGAAGAGGGGGAGAACATCAACGGACCCTCCGTAATTCGAGTTCCCGACTGGCTGCCACGCGACGAACGTACTTCCCCTAAAGCTAATTACTACATGTATTTCGCCCGTCATGGCTCAGACCTGGTGGGAGATTACATCCGCTTGGCCTGGGCTGAAAGTATCGAAGGGCCCTGGACACTTTTTCGGATCGGGGCGGATGTTTCCCCTGGAGGCCGGGGCGTCCTGGATACAGGTACCGATGGAACCATCGAGATTCTGGGGGGTCGTGATATTGCTGGGTCAGTGGGTTCACCGGATGTCATTGTGGATCATGCAAACAGAAGATTTGTCATGTATTTCCACGCACAGATGATGCCCAAGAACCAGGAGCCTGGAGGCAGTAGACCCGTAAAGCTCAACTCGGCAGCCCTCGTGGCTACTTCGTGGAACGGGCTGGATTTCAATCGATCAGATAATGACAGCCAACCCGACCACGGTATACGCCCACACTCATTAGGTCGTTCCTATTTTCGTACCTTCGAGGCGAACGGTTGGCTCTATGCTATAGCAAATACCGGGACAATGTATCGTGCGCCGGCACCTGGAATTCTGTTGGATTCGGAAGCTATCTGGGCTCAGGCCTGGGAGCGCGATGACGGGCCTTTGCAGCGTACCTACAAAGCGGCATATGCGAAACAGGGATTGCCGCCGCAGTTACGATTCAGGCATTTTGCTGTATTGCCTGCAGGTGATGAACTTCACATTTTTTTTTCGCGTAAGGCGGATATCCATGAACGAATTCAGATGGCGGTGGTCGATATTTCCGGCAATAACAATTGGAAAGAATGGCCTGTCAGTTATCCGCCACTGGAAATCCTCAATCCTGAAAAGGAGTGGGAGGGGGTCAATCGGCCCTTAAAGATTTCCAAAAAAGGGGGCGCGACAGGTGTACGGCAGCTCAGGGACCCTTACATCCTGAAGGATGAAGACGGAAGCCTCTATCTCTTTTATACCGGGGCGGGCGAAGAAGCCATTGGAGTCATACAGTTGTTCTCCGAGTCCTGAGGGTGCCTGACAGATTTGAGCCGTCGCATCCCTCGTTCCCTGACCCTGGTCGCCTAATGCGATTGCTAGGCCCGATTATTCTCATACTGCTTCGTACTGTGAATCGTCTCTGGTATAAGCTCCCGGTGAGCAACGCCATAACTGCGCAGTTTGTCTGTCATGATCTTCCTGGGTTCATCACCATGGCTTCGTAGCAAGCGCTTGAAGAAGCGTTTTGCGGCTGTGACGTCAGGCTTGGCCTGGAGATACACATCGACGACTTCACCATCCTGATCCACGACCCGCCATAGATAATGTTGCTTGCCGTTGATTTTGACGAAGACTTCATCGATGTAGAACGTGTCGCCGGATTCTCGGTGCTTTCGTTTCAATCTTCGAGTGTATATCGCTCCGAATTTGATACAGAGCCTGCCCCATGAGCGCAGCGAGTGCTTCGCCTAAAAGCGCCTACTTTTGGCGGGCACCAAAGGCGAATCGCTTCGCGACTAACTGTGATGCCCCGTTATACGAGGAGGTCTTCAATATCGCGATAGTTGAGGTTGAATCTGTAGTAGAGCCAGACGGCGTATGCGATATGTCTGTAGGGAATCGGTGTTATTTATATATTCATGCGTCGATTCTAGCAATTTCGGCGAGTTTACTTGCCAGTTGTCACCGGGATAGCCATCGCCTCAGCGGCGCCCCTATGAGCCACCATGCGAGATAGATCAAGGGGTTGGCATTAGAATGCCTCATATACCAACGGCGACCTGCCAGGGGCCTGCCGGCGAGAATCTCTATAGCGGCGGCCCGGATTTCAGTTGAATCCATTGTGCTGGAGCTGGAGCTGGAGCTGGAGCTGGAGCTGGAGCTGGAGCTGGAGAGCCGCCTGCTTACCCCTCCCATAGACGTCGGCAAACAAGTATCGAGAATTTGCAGGGCTGCCAGGGCAAGCGTATAAACTCCTTGCTCCTCGAATGAATCCCGTAGTTCCTGCCAGTTTATATTCTCCTCAAAGGCCACCAGAAAGGCCTGGAGATCAACAAGGCTTTTTGCCCTGACCGCACCTCGCTCCAAATCACCACATAATGAGAGGAACATAATTAGCAGGCAATCCTGGGGAGAAGGCACATGAATCCTGATGCCGTATATTTCCTGTTGAACGCTGTCATTGATTACGCGTTGGGTATCGAGTTTGTACCCAGGGCGCACGCGCAGCGTGTGGTGCGCATCTATCGATATCTGCCCCCTTTGCCAATTGCCCGCGTGTACCAGTCTCTGGTCGAGGTTAAAGGGTAGTTTGGAAGTTCTGCGGTATCCCAGTTGGCGCAGAATGCTCTGGAACAGGCCCATTTTCTGCGGAGAAACCAGCACATCGATATCCCGGACCCAGCGGGAGCCCAGATCTCCATAAAGCAATTGAGTGAAATGCAGGCCTTTAATTGTGACCAGTGTGAGAGCTCTCCCATTGGCGGCACTGGTCAGTTCTTCTAGCGCCTCCGCGAGGCTTTCGCTACGCAATTTGGCCTGTTGCGCTGCTACCATTAGCCCGAGCAGAAGCTCGCCAGATACTTTGTCGTTAACCCCGGCTCGCATGAGCAAGCAGTACACAGATGGAGCGAGATCGTTCCAGGCGAGAAATTTCAATAGCTTCTCGCAGTACTCATTATTGGACTTGAGCTGGATGGAAACTTCATCCCATCGCTCACAGAGTATGGCATCGATAACTGGCAAGAATTGTTGCCAGTCCTGCCGGTGGCGGATCCAGGCTCTCACTATGGCTACCCTATAGGTTATTTAAGTAGTGGCTTGGCGCTCCTTGACGCCATCTGACCGTATATCCACTCTTACAACTGCTCCAGCCCTGTTCCCAGTGCTATGCCTGTCGCTGAGCTTCGATTACTTTCCGGCAGATAGACGCCGGTGCCAGTGACCACTATCACTCGTTCAGGTATGACTCAGTTGAGCTCACTGGCAGCGAGCCTGGAGTTGGCCAGATGCAATTTTGTACGCAATTCAACACTGTCCGGGTTTGCAGACAGCGCACGGTTAAAACATCGGGCGGCCTTGCTGTCACAACCGCGGGCAAGCTCGCAGCTACCCTCCAGGGCCCAGGAAAATTCCCCAAACAGGCGTCTGTCATAACCCAGTTCTGCGCCTGTCGGGCCCTCAGGCCCCAGTGCGACTAACTTATTCAGTTTTTGGAGCGCAGCATCCGGCTCGCCCGTGGTCAGGAGCCCGCGCGCGCTGTACCAGGGGATCAGCGGGTCCTCGTTATGCTTTTCGCAAGCCTCTTCATGCAATGGCTCCATGTCTACCAGTACGGGAGTCTCGTCATTAAATTGCATACTCATGAGATCTGCATAGATCAGGACATCACCTGGAGCACTGGAGCCTTCCCGAACAAGTGCGAGCCCTCGACGCCATGCCTGCTGGGCGGCATCGGAATAGCCCAGGCCCATATAACACTCTCCCAGCGCGTGCCACAGGTAGATTCGGTTGGGATCTTTGGCGGTGGCTCGCAGTAACATATCCTTGTTGCGTTCATGCTTGTGGGTGAGGTCACCCTCGTAACCATAGTGTTTTAGGCTGTATGGCGTGCTGGTAACTGTCGCGGCGTGATCGCGCTCTAGAATGGCGCTAATCGCGGGACGAATAGTTTCGTGTATAACACTCTGGAACCGCAGATCAGTGCGGTTGCGAAAAAGGCGCAGTTCATCGTAGGGCGTCAGTGTCGCGGCAGCCTGCAGAGAAACGGTGGCCGCTATTGCATGGGGATTGTTGAGGCAGGATTTGTCGGCCAGGTGGGTGTCGAATTGTTCATCGGCGTCTATATAAAGAATCCAGTCGCCAGTCGCTTTGTCCAGCCCCAGATTTCGGGCGAAAGAAAAGTCTTCCCTCCAGGCAGACTCAACAACACGGGCACCATGGGCTCTGGCAATGTCTAAAGAGCGATCAGTAGAACCGGTATCTACAATAATTATTTCGTCGGCGAAGCCGCTTAAACTGGAGAGACAATCATCCAGATATTGCTCTTCATCTTTAACGATAAGGCAGGCGGACAGGCGCATTCAAAACGGCAATACGCGGGCTGGAAAAAGGTCCGCTTAGGGGGATTGGTTGCTCTGTGCAGCCGCGGGAGTGGCCATAAGGCCGGACATCGTAAATGAGCCCACCACAGGAGCGATAAAGCCGGCTTTGATAGACTTGCCAACAAACGCCCTACGGGTCGGCGATACCGTTTCAAGGATATCTTCTTTACTTTTCTTGGACATTACTGTTTACCCACTGAGAGGAAATCTCTGCCGAGTATAGCCGACAATGGTTATAAAAACAAAGCGCCCTGGTCTGCCAAAGACTCCAGTTGCACGATGGCATCTCGCGGCTGGCCCAGGGCGAGTTCATAGCCGCCGGGACGGGATATTTGGGCGCAATATCGAAAAACCTGCTCTTTTGATTCTCCCCAGCCAAGATAGCCCTCGATTAGATGCTGTAGTATTAGCAAGGAAGACAGAGGTGCCAGTGCTGTCTCCTCGCCATGATTGGGGCGAATCCAGATAATATGGTCTATAAGGCCGGCCCGTATCACCCACTTATACCCCAACTCGGTGGGGTCCAGGGCGCGTAATACCTCGGTTCCGGCGTAAGCAGTGGGAAATTGTGCAAGAAGCGGCGCCAGTTCGGGAACCTGATTTTCTATGCCGTTCTTGAGGTGTAGCCGCCGCGGGCTGGCCATCGCGATGGTGTCACGTAAAAGAACCATTTCATCGCCCTCTACCTCATGGCCGGCGAAGAGTAAGGCGCTGGTCAAAGTGGTCTTGCCAGCCCCCTTATTCCCCAGTAACAGCATACGTTTGCCATTGATGCAGACCAGGGCTGCGTGTAAGCCGATCCAACCGGCAAGGACATAGCGCTCGAAAACCCGGCGGTATATCCTGCGATAGATATGGTACTGGACGTCGGCAGGGCTGGGGGCACAGGCGAGTAATTGCCCTTCCTCATAAATTTCATAGGGCCCGGTGCCGTCTACCCGATAGGACAGCGTTACGCTATCCTCAAAATCCTGCTCTGCAGCTACCGCTATATACTCACACTGCCGAGACAGCAACGGATCTTTAAATTCGATGGCTACCTTGCAGTTCAGTAGCTGAAACCGCGTGCATAGCACCTCAGGTTTCATTGACCTCTTCCAGCGCTCCCTCTTCAACCAGTTGCGCCAGCGCTGCACGAACAGCATCGGTGGGTGGTTCTTCCAGCTGATACAACTGCTGCACACTGTCGATCAGGCCAGAGACTGATTGCGGCTGCCCACAGAGCTCAAACAAAACACCCGCAGTCGGGTTCAGATGATATACACGGTCGGTGCCGGCATTGAACATTATCAAGCCGTCCTCCGCCTCGTGAACTTCCAAACCTTGAGCCTGACGATAGCAATATTCTTCGGTAGTATTCATGGAGCGCTATGCTAACACAGAGTATCAGGAGTGGCTCAAAAGTCAGGTCAGCTTCCCTGCCAGGGCAGCCATCCGCTGCGCCAGCACCCTGGGGCTGTAGTGATCGCACACCAGCTTCCGGGCTGCGGCAACCTGTCGGGAGCGCAGCGTGGAATCTGTTTGCAGTTGCAGGATTGCCGCTACAAATTCACTATCGGTTTCTGCCAACAGCACGTGAACTCCGGCCTTCACTGACAGGCCCTCCACGGCCCTGGTCGTGGCAACTACCGGCACCCCGTGTGCAAAGGCTTCCAATATCTTAATGCGGCTGCCGCCGCCCACCTGTAGCGGCACGGCAACAACACTGGCCTCACGGTACAAAGGTGGCAGTTGTTCGGCATAACCCAGCCAGTTTACCCCAGGAATCTGTTCCATCTGCAGACGTTGTGCCTCTCCCCCGCCGCCTGCGATCGACAAATGAGCACCGGGTAGTACTGCTCGCAGCCCGGGCAATATGCCTTCCACAAGACGGCCAAGGGCATCCCTGTTGGGCTGATAATCCAGGTTACCCAGATACAGCAAGTGAGGATCTGTTATATCAGCTTTTGCTATGTCATCGACGGGAGGCGCTATCACATTGGGCAGAACTACGGGGTTTGACTCCAAAGTAAGGCTGGTGGCCTCGGTATCACTGGCACAGGCAACTGTGTCAAACCATGAGTAAGCCGCCTGCGCAAACGAATCCTGAAGTTGGGCCTCGCCTCTATACCTGGCGGCCTTTTCACTGTCACCAGAGGTCTCTAATAGTTGTGCCTGTTGCCGCGTAACCCTTGCGTCTACCTCATCAATATCCAGAACAAAGTGAGCCCCGGGGTAGCGCAGTCGCAGTGGCAGTGCTGCCCCCGCCAGATAGAGACGCAGTACATAGACCAGATCGTATGTGTCCTCATCTGTCAGCGAATCCATGCAGGCCGGCGCTCCCACCCTGGCCCGAGCAGGCAGACTTTTCAACTGTTTCAGCAGGCTACGACTTTCGGAATGGCGCAGCCAGCTGGCTGCCGCAATCTGAGGGTCTGGAAGTTCCAGGTATTCAAATTCTTCTCTGGGGGGGGGTGACAAGGATTCTGCCAGCGGCAGAACAACTGTGCGCAACTGCGTGCAACTTTGCAGCGCCCTCATGGTGGCAAAGGCACGCATTGCCAGGCCATTTCCCGTAGGGCTGGGGGCGATGGGCAGCAGCAGTAGAGACCTGGGTCTGGCGGGTGTTAGTATGACGAGACGCCTCTATAGAGCACAAAGTTGCAGCAACCTTTTCAGTTCCTGATTAATCATGATGACTAAAATTCCTAAAATCGTCCACTACGTCTTCGGCATGCGGGAGCAGGTAGAGCCCTTTCACCTCTTGCATTACCTGGCGATCGAGTCGTGCCGGCGGGTCCTGCAGCCGGAGCGTATCTACCTGTACTACGACCATCTTCCCTATGGGGTATTCTGGGACATGATTCGCCCGCACCTTACACTTGTTAGAGTTCCACCGTCCCCTGAGATCTCCAGCACAGCCTACCGGGAAGATCTGGTACCCGAGCGCTACCGCTACGCTCATCATGCGGACGTGATTCGCCTGGATGCGCTTATTGAGCACGGGGGAATTTATGCTGATATTGACACTCTGTTTCTGCGCCCCCTACCAGATGCATTTTACTACCACCCCTTTGTTATCAGTCGCGAGGCTCCCGTCAAGGATGAGTTGAGTAGCGAGTATGTTCCCTCGTTATGCAATGCGGTCATGATGGCAGAGCCCGGTGCTCAATTTGTCCGGAGGTGGCGCCGGGACATGACTGAAGCGTTAAATGGAACCTGGAGCAACCACTCGTGCCTGCTCGCGCAACGGCTTGCCGAGCAGTTCCCGGAGGAGTTGCACGTGGAGCCCGAGGAATCCCTACTCGGTATTCCCCTCTCTGCCTCCGGTTTGCAGGCCCTCCTGGAAGGTAGCGACCTTGATGTCATTTCCAGTTATGTCATTCATCTGTGGCAACACGTCTGGTGGGAGGAAGCGCGCACAGATTTTAGTACTGTGCACGCCGGCGACCTGACCCTCGAGTATCTACGGAGCGGGGATGCCTCGTTATGCCATTTGGTTCGCCCCTTTTTACCAGACCTGGATGTAAAAGCATTGGGACCTGCTGCCCTGTGAGTAGGCGGGGACTGAAAAGCGTCGCCCTGGGAGCCGGCTGTGGTTATGGCGATGCAACCTGTGCCTACCTGGCCGGACTTGATGCTCTGGGCATCCCTGTCAGCTGGCAACCGATAGACGGAGACCTCGCTAGCCGGGGAACTCGCTCCCGGTTTGTCAAAAATGTCCCTGAAGCCATTCGTCCGCAACTGAACAAATTATGGCAACGCAGTATCGAGCACGACGCCGCGCTGATAAGTATTCCACCGATTCAGTGGCACAAAGAATTTCTGGAACGCGAGGTTGAACATCGACGCTTCTGTTACGCCACCTGGGAGCTCGAACGCCTGCCGCCGTCCTGGGCGTCAGTGTTCAATCACTTCGACGGTATTTTCGTGCCTTCAAATTTTAATGCACGAACATTCAGGACAGGCGGGGTAAACACGCCAATCAGTGTTATCCCCCATGTCGCCCGGGCAGCTCTCACTCCTGCATCCCGGCCAAACTGGTTAGCGCAACTGGAAGGCCTCTATGTTTTCTACACCATAGGCACTTGGACTTCACGCAAGGGCATGGAGGACACGGTCAGGGCTTACCTCTCAAGTTTTAAGGGGAATGACGATGTTTGCCTTGTCATAAAAACCGATGCGCTTGATCTCATCAAATCTGAATTCTGTCATCGGGACGACGATACCGATCGACACTGCGCCGTCTGGTACACCCTCGCCAAGGTGCTGGCAGATTACCCCGACCCAGCGCGAATACACCTTATTGCGAAGCGCGTTCCCGCAACTGAGATCGACGCCCTGCACGCACGAGGCGATTGCTATGTCAGCCTGACTCACAGTGAGGGTTGGGGGCTTGGTGCTTTCGACGCCTTGCAGTTTTCCACGCCTGTGATCATGCCGGGCTATGGCGGCCAGATGGATTACCTGGGCGAGCAATATCCGCTGTTGGTGCGGCATACGATGGAGCCTGTGAACTCTACACCTTCCGATGGCTACTTCGAGGGCATGGAGCAGGAGGAATGGGGTCGGGCCTGCCCGGATCACGCTGGTGAATTGATGCGCATGGTCTATGAGGATCGCGACACCGCCGCAGAACTGGGGCGTAAGATGCAACAGGCCATAGTGACGGATTTTTCTCCCCATCGTATTTGCACCAATCTGGCAAGTAAGCTCGGACTTTCGCAATCATGAGTGGTGCAGGCCTCAAGCTAATCAGCCTCATTCCAGGCAGCGGCTATGGAGATTCAGCTTGCGAGTACGCCGCCGCTATTGCGAGGCAAGACATTGCCGTCAACTGGTATCCAACACGCGATGATAGCCAAAATCTACTACCTATAAGGCAGGCCACTGCCGATGTTGCCACGCCGCTTCTCGAGCAGATGGCTCATCTGTGGAATCAGCCCGTCGATGCGGAGGCTTTTTTACTTGATGTCCCGCCCTGGCGTTGGCACGAGTACTGGTTGCAACAGGAGCCTAAGCTGCGGCCGTATTGCTATCTGGCCTGGGAGGTTGATCGAGTACCCGTACCATGGATCGCGCCGTTGAATCACTTTGAAAAAGTATTTGTGCCCTCTACATTTAACCGCAATACCCTGGTCGACGCAGGGGTAACGGTACCTGTAGTAACCGTTCCCCACATCGCCCGTGACATCAGCCTGGTTAACGACGGACCTCAGGTTACGCTGGAGATGAAAGATGTGAGAGCCGACGACTTCGTGTTCTACACTATCGGCGCGTGGACGTCGCGCAAGAACATGGAAAGCACCATCTGTAGCTATCTCGAAGCATTCACCGCAGATGACCGGGTTGTACTAGTGATCAAAACAGAGCCCGTCAACCAGATAGAGCGTTTTCGCCAGCTCAATTCCCCGGGGACTTCTCATGCTCCCCACACGCTAGGAACAGCCTGGGCGCTTGCCGGGATAATTGCGAGGTACCCCAACGCGGCCCGTATTCACCTCATCGCCGAGCGCATTACACCCGCGCAAATTGATCAGCTGCATCGGCGCGGGGATTGCTTTGTCAGCCTGACTCACAGCGAGGGTTGGGGGCTGGGAGCTTTTGATGCGGTGCAGCACGGC
>ERZ1046740.2396-NODE-2396-length-12110-cov-5.200332_pt1 | contig 12110 bp, 8 predicted proteins | sample MGYA00383093_ERZ1046740 | MGnify/ENA primary metagenome ERZ1046740 (study PRJEB29581, sample SAMEA5548363) | metagenome | biome: marine; feature: coastal; material: water | depth 25 m | study: Short-term variability in the microbial, nano- and picoplankton...
AAGACCGTGTCGGGTGATTTTACCAATCGTCTGCACGATTTCCCGATTTTCGAAGAAGTGGTGGCCACCTTTGAAGCTGAGTTGACGAAGGCGACTGCAGCGGTCGCACCGTTTAGTGAACTGGCTCCGGTCGACGCGATGCAGAAGATCGCGGAGCTCGTTCGCGCACAGTTGGGGCGGATTCAGTAAACATGAATGTTCTGTTTGTCTGCTCGATGATTGTTGGATTTCTGTCGTGAGTTATTCGTAGCTTGGGCGGGAAAACTGAAAATGAGTGTTGATCTTATTGAAAGCTGCTTTCATTAAGGGCGTCTTCAAAATATGGAACAGGCTCATACAGAATGCATGTCACGAGGGTGGCTCGACAAAATCGCGATTAGTATGGCGGCGGTCTGTGCCGTGCACTGTTTGTTGACGCCGGTGATCATCGTGTTGCTCCCGATCGTCGCGACTTCGTTTTTTGTGCATCAGGATTTTCATCTGTGGATGCTTTTTCTGGTGATCCCTACGACGGCGATGGCAGTCGGTATGGGCTGTCGCAAGCACAAGGATAAATGGGTCGCAGCGATGAGCGCAATCGGGTTAAGTATTTTGCTGACCGCAGTGGTTTACGAGCGGCAGCAACCTGCGGAGGCTGGGGCCGATGGGGATTGCTCTACCGTGTGCCAACATTGCACCGCTGGTGTGGCTGAAGCTCCCTTTCACGCAGCTGCGTGGATCAATGTTATGGGCGGCTTATTCTTAGCTGGTGCGCACGTGCGGAATTATCGCCTCTGTCGTAAGGCGCGTTGCGAGCACGAGCATTAGTGCTGTGTGTTGGCAGTTGTTGGTTCTTTGTTGGTGGGGAGGCGTTCAACCAGCAACTAACAAGGTTCAGCTCTTTTCACACTTATCGCACAGCCCGTAGACTTCGAGCACGTGCGTGATATGGGAAAAGCCCTTCGCCTTTGCTTTGTCTTTGACGCTGCGGCCAATGCACACGTCCAGCCGTTCTGCTTTATGGCAATTCCGGCAAATCAGGTGGTGGTAGTGCTCGCCAGGAGCAGTCAGTTCGAAGAGGTGGGTGCCGTTCTCGAGTGGGATGCTCTGTAGTGCCTGTATCGATTGGAAGGTTTCCAGGTTACGGTAGACGGTGACGAGATCACTTGGAGGGAGCTCGGCACGTTTCCGGATTTCTTCAGCGGAAGCGGGCCGGTCAAAGGTCATTAGCGCATCCAGGATTCGCTGGCGCTTCTGGGTCATGCGCGCTCCTTTGGCTTTGAGCAACTTAATGACTTCCGGATGAATCTTGTCTTCAGGCACGGGCGCAAGTGCAAGTGACTTTCGTTTCTGGATCAACGGTATAATAAGGGCGGTTGATCTACACAGGCTATAAACGGTGTTGTTAGTGAAGGGCGGATCTCTGTGTTCGCTGTTCGTCAGGTCAGGCCAAGTTGTTATCCTTACTATTAAATGTGTTGCAGCTGTGACGGAGCACAGCTCCTCCAAGCGGAATGGTTTTGTAGTGATATAAAAAAGGCGAGGCCTCGTGTGAAGCCCCGCCCGATTTAGCAATTCTCAGAAGCGCTTAGAATGTGAGCCGTGCACCCAGAGTGAAGTTACGTCCCGGAAGCGGGGCGAGGTCCTTCAGGAACGAGGTGTGGTGACGGATGTCCTCGTCCAGCAGGTTATCGGCCCGTGCGAAGAGTGTCAGGTCGACACCGTTGTCCAGGTCAAAGGTGTAGCCGAGGTCGGCCTTCAACTCGGTATAGCCGTCAGTTTCTGTCTCGAGCGGAGCGGTGTCGTTCTGCTCGAAGGCGTGGCGAAGCAGCAGTCCGGCGTCCCAGTTGCCGTAGAAGGCGCGCAGCCTACCACCGATGCGGAGTGGCGGGATACGCGGCATGTCTTCGTCATCGTCGCGATTTTCTGCCTGCACGTAGTCGGTCAGGAGACCGATGCGAACTTGGACGTCGTTGGTATCGACGAGGAGGTGTTCTAACTCGGCCTCAAAGCCCCAGAAGGAGGCATCGGCTGCGCCGTAAGCGAAGACGGGAAGTTCATCTTCATCAGCCCCAGTTGCGGTCGCATAGATGTGGTCGTCACAATGGATGTAGAACACGGAGAGCTTGGACTCCCACTTCTCGCTATTGTAGCGATAGCTCAGGTCGATGCCATAGTTGGTTTCCAAATCGAGGTCGGGGTCGCCAACTTCGTATTGGCGGGTCGCGAGGTGGGCTCCGTCGGCGTAGAGCTCGGAGGAGGTGGGATGGCGTTGTGAGCGCTGGAGCGAGAGGGCCAACGAGCTGCTGTCGTCTATGTTGTAAACGAAGCCCGCAGCCAAGCTGAGGGCCACATCGTCGTAGTCGTCCGCGCCATCGGCGTCGATTTGTCGTGCTTCCAAGCGGCCGCCAAACTCATAGTGCCAGGCGCCGTTGTGGATGTGCTCGCTGATGAAGATCGCTTGATCGCGTGTTTCGGTTGGAGGGCCGAAAGCAGCTCCTTCATCGCCAATCGCTTCGAAGTCCGTATCGGAAACTTGGATGCCGAACACACCGGAGTCGATGAAGGCCCATTCATTGTGCGCGGCTTCCGCACGAAGCTCCCAGCCTTCACGGCTGAAAATTGTGGGCTCATGTTCCTCGTGCTCTTCTTCGTCTTCCTCTTCTTCCTCGTGACCAAGCTCACCTTCCGTGTGTTCGTAGTCGGTGTAGCCGAAGCGAACGCGGACAGCTTCAATCCAGTCGGTTACGTCGAAGAGTGCGAGTTCGATGTCGAAGCGCTTACGCTCAAGGTCGATGGCGACGCCGTCGTCAGCATGTTCCTCGTGATGCTCTTCTTCTTCCTCTTCTTCCTCGTGGTGAGCGTGGCCCGGAACGCCGTAGAAGCTTTCATACTGTGAGAAAGATGCTCCGATGTAGTTCTGCTCGCCGAAGAACCATGTGCCACCGACTGAGAGGTAGTCGTTTTCGACGAAGCTGTTATTAAGCGTACCGCCGGACTCTTCCTCGTCGTGATGCTCTTCTTCCTCTTCTTCGTCCTCGTCGTGGAAGACTTCGTCTTCGCCGGGGATTTCGTAGTTTTCGGCTTCACGGGTGAGGCCGCTCACACTGAGTGCCCATTTTTCGCCGCCCACTGTGCCGTAGCCGAGATAGGTTTCACCTTCTGAGACGGTGTCGTAGCGGGTTTCGAAGGCACCTTCGTAGCCTTTTGGATCGACTGGTTCGCGCGGGATCTCCTTGCCGATGACGTTGACGACGCCACCGATCGCGGAGCTACCGTAAAGCAGCGTAGAGGGGCCGCGCAGGATTTCAACGCGGTCGGTTAGAAGCGGTTCAATCGAGACCGCGTGGTCCGGGCTGGTTTCGGAGACGTCGAGCGAGCCGAGTCCGGATTCAAGGATGCGAATGCGTGGGCCATCAAAGCCGCGAATGATCGGGCGGCTGGCACCACCGCCGAAGCTGGTTGCGCTGACACCGGGTTGACCGTCAAGAAGCTGGCCGAGGTTGCCGCCATTTTCGCGACGAATGGCCTCACGATCGAGCGAGGTGAAAGGGCTGGCAAAGTCCTCGACCGGCCGGGCGAGTGGTCCTGCCGAGACGACGTAGTCATCCAGTTGGTGAACGGCTTCTGAGTGATCCGTTTGAGCTGATAAGAAAGATGCAGTGGTGCATAGAAGTGCACCACCTTTGATTAGAAAGTGATTCATTAATTTGACTGTAAAAGTTGTTTGGTATCACCACTTGAGGCGGTGATGGCTTGAGTTAAACAACGATTAGAGTCGGTGGGCCGCGCGCAGATTGAGGGAGGCTGGGGCGTTCATACCAAGTGGGCTCGTGTGGGCTCGCTAGTGGTATGATGAGTGCACCGCCCCGTTGCGGTAGTTCCGCTGGTAATGAAATTGTGGTGCCTGAACTGAGTAGTGTGACCGCACAGTGGTGATCGTGTTGCTCTTCAGGCTGATTTGTATCGGAATGTTCCGGTGCGTGGTGTCCGTCGTCGCTATGGTGATGTGCGCACTCAGTCTCGGCGTGCAACCAATCGTGAAGGTTCGGGCTGACGCTGGCGAACGAGAGCAGCAATACCAGCATCGCCAATGCAGCCGCTACCACTCGATAGTGGTAGCCTGTTGCATTGGCCTTGGCTTGCTGAACTGTCATGCGCACCGCTTTCTGTTATTGAGCAGACAGTGTTTGTCAAAGGCTTTGCCCAGAATTCATTACTTTCCTGCGTTCGCCGCTTCCCACGCCTGGCGGCGCTCATCTGAAAAGCCGGGGATACGGCCTTCGTCGAAGTCGATCATGTCCATCACACTGTCGACTACGCCGATCATTTCCGGATGGCCCATGTTGGTCAGCGATTCGGCGAGAAATTCGCGGCCCATTTCGGTTTGCCCCTTGTGGGTGACTTCGCGGTTCCATTCGACGGCGTTGAGGTCTTCTGGGAAAAATTCTCCGAGCAGGCGGTCGAGCTCGATCTCGTCATCGCCCGCAGCTTCGACGGCGGCGAGCACTTGCTTCGGGTCGATGCCGAGGTGCATCGAGAGAAAGCGGTCAAAGCCGCGGCAGAAATTCTTTTGATAGGATTTCGGCAGCTCGCCGGCGAGGTGTTTGCGGCACTTGGCGATAAAGCGCGGCAGATGCAGTAGCCCACATGGGTGGGCTTCGAAAGGAGAGGGAAGGTCGAAACAGATTTCGCCGGTAGGTCCGAGGTCTTGGTCAGTCATGGATTGCGTATGAAAGTATGAAGGTCTGAAGGTGCAAAGGTAAATTGAACCGTCAATGCACGTCAATGAACGTTAATGTTTGAAGAATCTGAGGAGACTGTCACGCCGCTGAATCCCTCGACATCGGATGCAGGTGAACGATGTTCTCTGGGTAAATTTAAATCCGTATTAACGTTTATTGACGTGCATTAACGGTTTTAACCAGAATCGGCAGTGCCTTGTGCGTCTAGTCTCACTCGCTGTGAATCGATTGTTGGAATAAGTTCTGGGTCTGGCATATCTGGTAGGGTAGTGATGTCTCTACGCTTTATGAAAACACGTGTTCTCCTCTTTTTCCTGTTCGGTTGGTTGGTCGCTGGTTCGGGTGCGCTGCGTGCCGAAGCAAAGGCGGTGGGGCCGGTTGCGGTCGAGTTGATTGCGGAGTACGAACAGATTGTTCCGGGGCAGACCTTTTATCTGGCGTTGGATTTCGAACTCGAAGCACATTGGCACATCTATTGGAAAAATCCGGGTGCCAGCGGGTTGCCGGTGGAAATCGAGTGGGACTTGCCCGAAGGGTTTGTGGCTGGCGAAATACAATGGCCGTCGCCGGAGCGGATCGAGCTGGCGGGCCTGATGAATTACGGTTACGAGGACGCGGTGACTTTGATCGTGCCGATGCAGGCTCCCGCGACACTGAATCCGGGCGAGTCCGTGGCGGTGCAGGCGGAAGCATTTTGGTTGGTGTGCAAGGAGATGTGTCTGCCGGGGGATGCGAGCTTGAGTCTGGAGCTACCTGTGGCGGCTGAGGCGACAAGCAGCGCGAAGGCACCGGCGTTTGAGGTTGCACGGGCGCGTCTTCCAGAGTCCGGTGCGCCTTGGAACATCGCCGCCGCGATTGAGGATCAGGTCTTGGTGTTGACCATCGAGCAGGGCGCGGCCGCACAGATTCCCGGCGATTTGTATTTCTATGCGGCAGTGGCGGGGATCATTGATCCGAGTGCGGCGCAGTCATTCAGCTTTGTGGCCGAGGGCGAGGCCCGTTTGGAGGCTGAACTGGATGTGGCGCAGCTCGACGATCCAGCGGCATCGCTGGCGGGGGTCTTGCAGTCAAGCTCCGGCAACTGGGCGGTGGAATTTGGCGTCGGTGCGGAAGTGCAAGCCATCGCGCAAGCACCGGTTGGCGGCTCGGTTCCGAGCGCGGTGGGCTTTGAAGGGAAATTGTTGGATTTGGGGCTGCCGGGCTGGCTGATCTTGGCGTTTCTCGGCGGTTTTATTCTCAATGTGATGCCCTGTGTGTTGCCAGTGTTGTCGCTCAAGGTTTTTTCGCTGTTGAAGCATTCCGGGCAGACGCGGGGGCAGGCACTTCTGCATGGTGTCGCCTACTCGGTTGGCGTGGTGGCGAGTTTTCTGGTGCTCGCTGGTTTCTTGTTTGGCCTGCGTGCGGTGGGTGAACGGATCGGCTGGGGCTTTCAGCTGCAGAGCCCGAATTTTGTGGTGGTGCTGACGGTGGTGTTCTTCCTGTTCGCGTTGAATCTGATGGGTGTGTTTGAAGTCGGCACCAGTCTCGTTGGCGCGGATACCAAAGTCTCGAAGCGCAATGATACGCTGGGATCCTTCGGCATGGGTGTGCTCGCGGCGGTGGTCGGTGCGCCCTGTATGGGCCCCTTGGTGGCATCGGTCAGTGGCATTGCGATTCAGGTGAACACGGCGACCGGTTTATTGATTTTTGGCGTGATGGGGCTGGGACTCGCCTCGCCTTTTTTGCTGCTCTCTATTTTTCCGAAGTTGGTGGCGTATCTACCGAAGCCGGGCGTGTGGATGGAGTCGGTCAAGCAGTTCATGGGCTTTCTGCTGATGGCAGCGGTGGTCTTTCTTGCGTTGGTTGCAGGGCGTCTCGGTGGAGTGGACGCAGTGATCGGCATTCTGATTGCCCTGTTGTTATGTGGATTGGCGGCCTGGATTTACGGGCGCTGGTCGGTGCCGGTGAAGCCGAAACGCACGCGGCGCATCGCGCAGCTTTTGAGTCTGGTACTTCTTGTGACTGCGACACTCTACGCGATTACCGAGACCAAGGCGGCGTATCAAAATTACGAAACCGGTTCGTCGGTTTCTGAGGACGGTCAGTGGAGCGCCTGGTCTTCGGAGCGGGTGGAGGCCGAATTGGCGGCAGGCAATCCGGTATTTATCGATTTCACCGCGAGCTGGTGTCTGATCTGTCAGGCGAACAAGAAACTGGCGCTTAAGACAGACAGCACCACGGCACTTTTCGAGGAGCGCGGTGTGGTTGCCTTGGAAGCCGACTGGACGCGCTATGATCCGGCGATCACCGACGAGCTGGAACGCTTCGGCCGCTCCGGTGTGCCGCTCTATGTTCTATATGCGCCCGATGGCGAAGTGACGGTGCTACCACAGAGTTTGACCAATGGAATCATGCGCAGGGCGGTTGAAAAAGCGTTGAAATGAGTTTTATTGTATAGGCTCAAGATTCACTTCAACCCCATGAGTGATGAAATATTTCAAATACCTCCTTCTCGGGCTCGCCGGGCTGCTGACTGCGCTGCACGCTGCAGTCGAAACCGGCGCGGTTGCACTTGATTTTACGCTGACAGATACGACGGGAACTGAGCACAGTCTGTCTGATTTTAAGGGGAAATATGTGGTGCTCGAATGGACGAACCACAAATGCCCTTTCGTGGTGAAGCATTACGGTCAGGGTGCGATGCAAGCGTTGCAGAAAGAGATGACCGATTCGGGGGTGGTTTGGTTGCAGGTTGTCTCCTCGGCAAAAGGAAAGGGCGGCTATGTCACCGCCAAAAAAGGCGAGTCGCTTCGTCAATCCAAAGGGATGCACTCGACTGCCATGCTGCTGGATGTTTCGGGCGAAGTCGGGCATCTCTATGCTGCGCGCACCACCCCGCATATGTTTCTGATTAACCCCGAGGGCGTCGTGATTTATCAAGGTGCGATAGATAGTATCAAATCCACCAAGCCCAAGGATATCGCGAAGGCGACCAACTATGTGAAGGCCGCGTATGCCAGCGCCATCGCCGGAGAGCCGATTGAAAAGTCCACGACCACGCCCTATGGCTGCGGTGTGAAGTATTGAGGGCAACTTGCCCTCGTTGACATAGTCCTCACCGCTGATGTGGGCGAGTCGCCCACGCTCCTGTGAATCGGCGATGCGTCACTTCTTTCGCCGTAAGGCAGGCCACTCCAACAGTCGGCGATACCAGTGCCATTTGAAATAAACGATGCTGGCTAGGAGCGCGCCGAGGGTGTCGGCGATCCAGTCATCCAGCTCGACGGTGCGACCGGCGGTAAAGGATTGGCGGTACTCATCGAGCACGCCGTAGAGTGAGATCAGTGCGATGGTGATGCAAACCCCCCGCCAGCCTTTGTTGAAGAAGCGGGGGATGCGCAGCACGGCAGTGGCGAGCAGCCCGAAGACCAGGAGGTGCGCGAGCTTGTCGTAAGAGAAGTCGAAACCGAGGTCCGGAGCGGCCAAATCTTTCGTGCCCGAGGCTAGGAAGATCGCGAGTGCGATCGCGAAGGGCCAGACGTGGTGACGTTTAAAAGGGTACCGATACAAGGAGTTGAAGCGAGTCTTCATAAAGTAATAATCGCTGTCGGATTTAATGTAGCACAGGCATCCTGCCTGTGAATGCTCGCTTTGATAAATACAGGCAAGATGCCTGTGCTACAAACTGCCGATAAACATCTATTCTGAATCATTGATAAGCGGTGGAGGCGGTTGGGCGCTTTCAATGCGAATGCGCGGGCAGCCAGAAGCGGAAAGTGCTGCCTTCCGGCGAAGATTCGACGAGTGCGATGTCGCCGCGGTGGTCGCGAAGGATGCGTTTACTGATCGAGAGGCCAAGCCCGGTGCCATCGGGTCGCTGGGTGAGGAACGATTCGAAGATGTCGGCTTGAATGTTTTCCGGAATGCCGGGGCCATTGTCACGAATGATAAAGGATGTCTGTTCGTCGTCGCCTTCGGTTCTGACTTCAATGCGTCCACCGTCGGGCATGACTTGTGTGGCATTGAGAATCAGGTTGAGCATGACTTGTTGGATCTGGCCTTTGTTTACTTCGACGAATAAACTTGTTGGGGTTGGCTCGTAGTCGATCTCGATCTTCTGCTGATGCAGTTTGAGCCGAACCAAAAGGATCGTGTCTTGAACCAGTTGGTTGAGGTCGTAGCGGGCGTACAGGCCTTCGCGCGTGCGGCCGAAGCTCAGTACGCGGCCGACGATTTCTTCCAATTGGTTGAGCTTGTCGCCGATTACCGAGACGTCGGTCTTGCGGTCATCCCCGGGCTCGAATTGTAGATCCAGTGAATCGAAGAGCAGTTTGATGACGGTCAGAGGGTTGCGGATTTCGTGCGCGATTTCGGCCGCCAACATGCCGAGCGTGGTGAGCTTCTCATTTTTACGCAGCGATTCTTCGGAGCTAAAAATGCGCGAATAGAGGCGGGCGTTTTGTATCGCGATGGCACCGAGCCCGGTGAGTGTAGCAAAGACTTTTTTCTCGTCGTTATTGAAACGGTGCTGATGACGCGTGTAGGCGTTGAGCACGCCGATGACTTCGTCGTTAAAGACGATAGGGGAGGAGAGCATGGAGACGAGCCCTTCGCGCTGAACGACATGAATGAAACTATTTTCTTCCGTGAACGGAAGGTCGGTTACTTCGATTTGTTTGCGGCGGTGAATCGCAGCTCCGATCGCGCTGTCTTCGATGGAAAAGCTGACCTCGTTATGAATGGCCCCGTTGCACCCGACCATGGTGTGAAGCGTGAGGTTTGTTTTGTCGGGAGTGAGTAAAAAGAGCGCGCAGCTATGGCAGTCCATCAGTTGGCGGCCTTCCTCGGCGAGTGTGTGCAGCACTTCATCCAATTCCAATTCTCCAACCAGGCCTTGCCCCACATTCACCAGCGATTCCAGCTGGTGCGCTTTGGTGCGGAGTTGCTTGATCAGCCAAAGTCTGGAGACGACGCGGCTGGCTTCATTGGTCAGGAGCGTGAGAATTTTAAGTGCCTGATCGTCGAAGGCATCGAGTTGTTCGCTGTCGACATTGACCACACCGATCACTGCGCCCCGGTCTTCCATGGGGACGGCCATTTCGGAACGAATATTCGGGCGGACGCAGATATAGCGTGGCTCTTCATTGACGTCCGGTACGATGAGTGAGCGGCCGTGCAGCGCGGACCATCCGGTGATGCCCTGTCCGAGTGCAAGGCCCATATCGCTCCAGTCTTCGGGGAGTCCACGCGAGACTTCCAGTTCGAGTCGCTGGGTGTCGGGGTTGATCAGAGAGATCGATGCACTGCTCGGTTGAAGCACGTTGATGATCTCTTGAAGGATCAGCGCGAGGGCTTCTTTGGGCTCATCGGTATCGGATACGAGGCTACTGATCCGATAAAGCGAATCGATGGCAGTGTGCTCGGTGTCATGGTTTTCCATTGCGTCGAAGATTCAACATTCAGCGTGGAAGGTCGAACTTTGAATGTGGGAATTACAGCAAAAACAGGGCGACCAGCAAGGATGTGATGCCTTCATGATGAGTTCGTTTGACCGCTGTTCAGCAGAACGCTTCAGTTCTTCTCGTGTACGATGGCGTCCAGTTTTTTACGCAGTTTCAATAGGTCCTGGGAGCTGATCGCTTCTTTGGTGTTAATCTTCTCGATATAGAAGGTATCCATCGCGATACCACGCTCGGTAGCGATACGTGCGAAGGTGATATCGAAGCCCCTCAAGTAAATATGGCGGGCGAGCCCGTACAACAGGCCGATGCGGTCTTTCGCTTGCACTTCGACAATTGTGCGGTTCAGCGAAAGCTCATGGTAGATCTCGACCTGCGGGGGAAATGGCGCATCGAGCATGCCGCTGAGTTTCTTCTTTTCGCTTTTAACTTTGGCTTCGAGGCGTTCGATTTCGCCAGTGAGGCGCTTGCCGTGCATGAGTGTTTCTTCGATGTGTGCTTGGAAGACGCTGTGTGCTTTTTTGTCGGACACGATCCCACCTTCCGGATCCATTATGTAAAAAGTATCGATGGAGATGTGGTCTGTGCGGGAGATCGCTTTGGTGCTGATGATGTTCACACCCGCGAGGGTGAGCGCGCCGGCTAATTTGTAGAAGAGTCCGGCGCGGTCCCAGGTAACGATGTTGACCACAGTCATGTTGAGGTCGATGTCGTCACGCCAATCGATGATAGGAGCGAGGGTTCCCGTTGATTCGGTGGTCTGAATTTGCGTGAACAGCTGGTTGACCATGCGCAGGTGCAGCTCGATTTCATTCGTTTTGGTGTTGATGAAATAACGCTCCGGAAGCAAGTGGAAGTGGGCCTCGATTTCTTCTTCTGAAACACCTTCGATCGAGCGCTCTAGTATTTGTTTGTGCAACATGGATTTTTGCTCCCGTCGCTTCTGCTCGACTACATCCTTGTTTTCGAACTGCTCCAGAGTCCGCTTATAGAGGGTCCGGTGCATCGTTTCTTTATAGTCGTTCCATAAGGTGGGAGCTGTGCCGCGGGCATCGCAGTAAGTATGGACGTAGAGGAAGCGGAGTTTTTCCGGGTCCTCGATGAATTCAGAGAAGGAGAGTGCGGTTTTGGGGTCATCGAGATCAAACCGTTGCCAGATGCGTGTCATTCCCAGATGATGGCGGATAATAAACAAAATTTGTTCCTGTTGCTCGTCGCTAATTTCGAAACGTGTGAGAATCGGCTGGGCGATGCGGACGCCATTTACATCATGACCTTTCACGCCTTCTGATTTGCCGATATCGTGCAAAAGCAGGATCAGATACAGCAGAAGCGGGTCGTCGTTTTTACGCAGCTCTTTTTCGTAGGCGGTATCGATCGCCGTGTCTTTTTGAAAGACCTCGTCGAGATGCTTGATGGTGCGAAGGACATGTTCATCGGCGGTGTAGCGGTGGTAGTATTCGTGCTGCACCATGCAGGTGAGTTGTCCAAACTCCGGGAGGTAGCGTCCGAGCACGCCGAGGTCGTGCATGAGCTCGAGGATCGGATAGACTTCGCCCGGGCTGCGCAGAATCGAACAGAAGCTTTTCGCCGCGGACGGGTTATTGATCATTGAGTGATCAATGAGCGGCAGCGATCGGGAGATACGAAACTTCAGGTCGGGGTGCAGCTTGGCTCCGAACTGTTGCATCAAGTGGAAGATGCGGATCAGGCGCAGGGGGTCTTCATTGAATACGGTCTTCGACTCGGGGGAGAGGACTTTGTCCTGCAGGATGAAGCCATCGACGCGTTTCATCGGAATATGCTGATGCGCGCGGAGTGCTTCCCGGAAAGTAATGCGGCCGGAACTGCGCGGATCGTTCTCGCTGGAGAGTGCGAGGCGTTCTTTGAGTAGTTCGCTGGTGTGATAGATGGTGCGCGCGGCGGTGTAGTAATCCTTCATGAACGC
>ERZ1046740.2397-NODE-2397-length-12108-cov-9.597196_pt1 | contig 12108 bp, 8 predicted proteins | sample MGYA00383093_ERZ1046740 | MGnify/ENA primary metagenome ERZ1046740 (study PRJEB29581, sample SAMEA5548363) | metagenome | biome: marine; feature: coastal; material: water | depth 25 m | study: Short-term variability in the microbial, nano- and picoplankton...
CTGTTGCCAACAGCATAATCAACTTACCGGAAGCGCGATAAGCTGAATCTTTAAATTTAGTAAAGGTGATTTTCATAAAATTATTACTTTTTGTTCTACTTGTTTTTTTAAAAGGACCTCAAAAATAGGGATTCTTATAGTTTTAGACACACGCGGTTATCGAAGGTTTCAAGAAAAGTTTGCTGTATATATGTGCATAAAACACAAGTGCCTAATTTACAGTGTTTTAATTATTTTTCATGACATATATTTTACATTAAGACTATGGGTCCAGGAATGGCCTGGTTAATCTCAAAAAAAAGGTTCCTAGATAATTCATCGAGGAACTCTTAGCAACTAACATGGGGAGCCTGACATTTTACAGGCGTCTCACGCAGTCTTTACTTTTAACAATTACATCATTACAAAATCTGATATTTTTAAAGCTTATAAACCTTATATCGCTGAATCTCAGTTCGGCTTATTGCTTCTAAGATGTAGTATCCAGATCTAATCAAGGAGTTTAATTCAACAGAAACCTGTTGCATTTCAGGTTTTATTTCAGATGTCCATATCTCCTGACCCTTCATATCTATTAGTCTTGCGGTATACACTGTTTCTAGGTTTAAACAAGAAAAAGTGAAGTTGCTCTCAAATGGATTTGGTGTAACCACCAATTGCCCACTTTTCGTTTGCAATTTTACATTTGTCAAATACTCCTTATACTTTCCATCAAAATCTACCTGCTTCAGTTTGTAATAAAGACTTCCTCCAGTATTAGTTGGTCTTATATCACTAAAGCGATAGTTGGTAATTTCATTGGTTGTACCCCTTCCATTGATAACCCCTAAAACATTAAACGAATTGCCATCTATACTGCGACTTAACTCAAAATACTTGTTGTTAAGCTCTGAAGCCGTTGTCCAATTTATCACAACCTCACTATCCAATTGCAGAGCTTTAAATTCTATAAGACTAACTGGCAATACAAGGCAGCCTGCACATCCCTCCGCGTCATCTGAGGCTGCAGCATAAATGCCAATTTCCAAGACGGACTGAGATACATGTATTCCGGTATCTGTGCTAGAGCAAGGAATTTTAACATTATATACCAGTGTAAATGTATCACCCGCATCTACAACGTAGGTTTTGTAAGGAAATTCCCCTGTTGGTTTTCCTTTAAAATAAATCTTTCCAGTATCACCATTACTGGGAATTATAGCTGAGTTGTTCTCATTTATTTCGCTTTTCGTATCAACTCCTATAAATTCATACCCATATGGGAGACTATCTACTAGCTGATCGAAAGACGCCTTTACGTTACTTGTGTTAATAATATCAACGGTAAATTTTATAGTGTCACAGGCTGATGCAACGGAATTATGTAGCGTTCTAACAATAGTAAATGGATTTAGACTGCTAGGAGGATTGATGGTATCGCTACCGATTCCTGTACCATAATTTGAAGTGTACTTATCTCCATTTCCACTTTGATTATAAGCGTATGGTGCAATCACTGTGGTGCCAGTTGCAATTTTATTCACATAATAATAAATCACAATTATCAAGTGACTTGTTCCAGTATACTTTCCGGTATCGTTAATGAAATACAATTGATTTTTTACACCCACCGGTACTATTAATGGCATATCACTGTAGTATACTTCCGAGCCTACCAGAAGAAGGTCATCCGCTCTAAACAATGAATCACCATTTGGGTTAAAAGAAACATTATCACCGCTTTTAGATATGTTCCCGAAATCGTATGTTACGGTATCAGTCATGATTGAACCTAAAACATCAGCAGTACCAACTGAACGGGATATAAGGTTGCCACCAGCGGCTGCACTTTGCATACTCTTAGTTGTCACTACAGTTGAGGCTGAAACTGTATTAGTGTCATCATCAGAAATTGAAAAATTAAAAGTACTAGCAATATTATAGTCACAAGGAAATGTAAAATAAAAATAGGCAACACCCGTATCTCCTGGGTTTAAATCGCCAATAATTACGGTAGAGTCTAATGGACCCAAAAGTTTTAACCGAGTAGTATCACTATAAGATGAGATATAAACTTCAACATTGGAAAGCGTATCATTAGAAGTTGTATTAATTAATCTAATTCCGACATGAGCAGCGCTTGGTCCTTCTTCGCAGGGTTTGTTACTATCTAGGGTAAAAAGAGGTGCTGTGGCTAGCTCGACTTTGACTTGCAAAGAATCGAGAGCATAGGATAAATTTGAAAAAAGGCTTAAGGATAAGACCACGAGGTTAACGAAAAGTGACTTTTTGTTCATCATGAGCAGAATGTTGCCTTGCACTAATGCGAAAATACTTAATTTCAAGGTTTAAATACAAAAAATCGTTAAAATGCGAGTCTTAGATTGTAAATCGTTGTAATTAGGGGTTAAGTGGTTTTAGATACAACGTTTACAAAATGTAATCGCAAGATTTAAATAGCATCTTGCTTAAAAGACCATTCCACATAAAATTGCTACCACAATATACCAAGGTGATTTAATCTTGGTTTAATAGAGTAAGACTTCCACGTTTGCAATAATCAGGATTTCGAAATAGTTTATTGCATCTGCAGAAAGTAGAGTGGTATAATGAAACTTACCTTCTTCAATCCAATTTAAACCAACAGGTAAGAACATCAAATAGGCAGCCGCTATAACTAGCCCACAAGTTGCTGCAATAACACCAGGCAATGCTTTAACCACCACAGGGTGATGCTTGATTTGTCTCCAAACTGGAAAAACAAAAAATATAAGTAATGCTCCTGGTAAAAAGATATCACGTGCACTGCTAAAGCTACCAAACATCTGCTCAGCTACTGAAAATCCATGCATAGCAATAGCACCAGTAAAACTAGCAATAGTAAATATACTTTAAACGGCACTTCTTTCATGAAGTATGGCTTACTTTTGAATTTCAATGGAAAAAAATGACGTTTTAGACCTACTAAACCACGAACAAAAACTAGCAGTAAAACACATAGATGGTCCAATAATGGTAATCGCCGGACCTGGCACCGGAAAGACCCAAATATTAGCAAGTCGGGTGGCTGAAATATTGTTAAAAACTGATGCTTCAGCACAAAATATTTTGTGTTTAACGTATACCGAAGCAGGGACCATTGCCATGCGCAAAAGACTGCTCAAAATGATTGGGCATGATGCACATCGCGTTGCCATTCATACCTTCCATGGTTTTTGCAATCGCGTGATTCAAGACAACCCGGAATACTTCAATTACAAAGAACTTGACCCAATAAGTGACCTCGAAAAAATCGAATTACTCACAGATTTAGCCTTAAGCCTTGATGACGATCATGCTTTAAAAAAGATGAAAGGGAACGTGGGTTTCTTGGTAAAATCGCTTGCCAATTTGTTTGATTGGATGAAAAAGGAAAACGTATCCATCGACGACATTGTTAAGGCTGTTGCAAAACAGAAACTAGCCATTCTTGAGGATGAAGATTTTCGGTATAAAAAGGCATTTAGAAACTTTAAGAAGGGTGACCTAAAGGCAGATTTGGTAAAAAAAACCGAGAAAAAACTAAATGATTTAGAAGCCGCATCGAAGTTATTTGAAGTCTACACTGACAAAATGCTTTCAACCAATCGGTATGACTATGCGGACATGATTTTATGGGTAATTGATTTGTTCAAAAATGAATCAAATGTCTTGGTAAATTATCAAGAGCAATTCCAATATATTCTGGTTGACGAGTACCAAGATACCTCAGGTGCTCAAAACTCTATCTTAATGCATTTATTAAGTTACTGGGACAAACCAAACGTGTTTGTTGTTGGTGACGACGATCAAAGCATATACAGATTTCAGGGTGCAGAAGTTAAGAATGTCCTTGACTTTGCAAATGAGTATAAAACGCACTTACGATCAGTGCTATTGAAGCAAAACTACCGCTCCACACAATTCATTCTAGAAGCGGCTAAAAGTGTTATTGACAACAATACGGGCAGATTGGTTCAACTAATGGAAGGGCTTGACAAAACACTTGTTTCTGCCACTGGACAAAATGGACACAAACCTAGAGTTGTTGCCACAAACAATCCGTATTCTGAAGCTATGTGGATTGTCGAAGACATTAAACACAAGCTAAAACAGGGTCATGTAGCAACTGATTTTGCCATAATCTATGCCAATCATGCCCACGGTGAACTCGTCGCCAAGTTGCTGCATCAAGAAGACATTCCTGTCTACCTTAAAAAGGGTCAAAACGCTTTCGAATCTGACCTTATAAAAATGCTTGTTCAAATTTTAGTCTATATCAACAAAGAAGTGAAATTCCCTTTTTCCAGTGACTTTGAACTTTTCGAAATTCTGCACTTTCCTTATTTCGGTATCCCAAGCCTTCAACTTGCTCGACTCTCCTATTTTATTAACAGAAATAGAACGCTGCATCCAAGCTGGAGGAGTTTTATTGCAGATATTTCAAACATCGATTTAGAAGCATTTCACATTGATTCTGAAATTAAATCCAAGATTATAGCAGCCAGTTCAACCATTGAAAATTTGGTCTCTTTTTCAGCCCAACATTCGCCGAATATGGTGGTTCGAAAAGTGATTGACACATTGCGATTAAGTGAATCTTCTTTTGATAATAAGGCATTTCCGTTTGAACTAGAAAGCGCGATCACCTTCATCAACTTCATTGAATTAGAATGCGCTAAGCATACACATGTGACTTTGGCTGAAATCCTATCAAAACTTGACTTGATGGAGAAACATCATATCTCTTTAAGTAAAGAGAGCATTGTCTACGATAAAACGGGTGTTAATTTATTAACCGCACATTCGAGTAAAGGTTTGGAGTTTAGGAACGTTTACATAATTCATTGTATTGAAAAAGCCTGGGAAAAACGAAGAAAACAAGGCTCACCATTTGGCGTAAATGGGCTCTTTGGTAGTGACGACCAAATGGCAAAAGAAGAGGAATTACGCCGGTTGTTCTACGTCGCAATCACTAGAGCAGAAGAGACCTTAACCATGACCTACTTTGCTGAAGATACCAGCGAGAAAGAACAGTCGAGAACCATGTTTTTAGACGAGGCGTTAGCCTCTAATTCTATTGAAGAAATTGAAGCCGAAGTCCCTGTCAAAACAAGTTTGCAAAAATTAACCGACCTGTTTATAAAACCTGTCGTTCATGAATTTGACCTACTCGACCCGCCATTCCTAACAGCCTATTTAGACACCTATAAACTAAGTGTAAGTCATCTAAATAGTTACATCGAATGCCCAACTCGGTTTTATTTTCAAAACATACTTAGGGTTCCAGCACAAAAAAATGTCTACATGAGCTTCGGTATTGCGATTCATAATGCTCTAGACCACATTGTTAAGGTCTTTAATTCCCGTCCTGAAGATTTTAATGCTAAGACGCTTCAAGACCTGTACACTTTTTACTTAAAAAAGGAACAGTCCGTATTTACTGAAAAGGAATACACCGACTTCACAACTTTAGGTAAATCAGTTTTGAGCCTATACTTAGCGGACAAAAGCGATAGGTGGAAGACGTACGACAAAATTGAAACGGAAGTATACATCGACAGAATTGAAGTAGACGGTATTCCGATTAAAGGTCAACTCGACAAACTTGAGCACATGGGCAAAACCGTCAATGTGGTTGATTACAAAACTGGTGATGCTGAGAAGGGGTCTAAAAAGCTTACCCCACCGAAAGTTGGCGCCAGTTCTGACGACACGATAACAAAACGATTTGGTGGCCCTTACTGGCGCCAAATTCTCTTTTATTCTTTACTCGTAAATAACGACAAGACCACCGATTTTTCAATGATTAGCGGCGAAATGGACTTCATTGAACCGGATGAATCTGGTACTTTTATATCGAAGAAAGTGTTTATTGATAATGAAAACACAGACCAGATTACTGAAATAGTTAAAAGCGTTTATAACCAAATTAAAAACAAGCAATTCTCTGAAGGCTGCATGAAACCTGACTGTCACTGGTGCAATTTCGTTTCGGACGTTTACAGAAAATAAATTTTTTCATAAAACTTAATCTAGTCTTGTTGGTTATTTTTGTACCCACTGTTTTAAGAAAATGACTTTAGACGAAATCGTAACTGTATATTCAGAAGCAACGCCAAATCCGGAATCAATGAAATTTGTTTCTAACCGGATGATTTTACCAAATGACAGCATTGACTTCCGATCAAAAGACAAGGTGAAAAATGCTCCCTTAGCTGAGGCTCTTTTTGACTTCCCTTATGTAAAAGGCGTTTTTATTATGAACAACTTCGTTAGTATTACTAAATCAGTAGACTACGAATGGTTTGACGTAATACCTACTTTAAAAAAGTACATTCAGGACTATTTACAGGACGGTAAAGAAATCGTTACTAAAGTAGAGGTTGAGCTAACCGAAGAGGAAGAATCTGAAGTAGTTAAGAAAATCAAGCAATTGTTAAATGATCACGTAAAACCAGCCGTAGAAATGGATGGAGGAGCCATATCATTTAAAAGCTTTCAAGATGGCGTAGTAAACGTTGTGATGAAAGGTTCTTGTAGTGGATGCCCGAGTAGCACCATGACATTAAAGGCAGGAATTGAGAATTTACTTAAAAGAATGGTTCCTGAAGTTGAAGCGGTAGAAGCTGAAGCTGGGTAAACTCAATTAACGCATAATCGTTAGCGTTCCACTCTGATATCTTTTCTCGTCTGGCAAACAAGGTGTTTTTAGAACAGCATACCACACGTATGTTCCGCCCGGTACTAATGCTCCTTTCCACATACCATCCCATCGATCCGTTAGGCTTTCACTTGAATATACTTGCTCGCCCCACAGATTATAAATGGTAATCTTAAAGGTGTCGACTTCACTTAGCCCGAATTGTACCGAAAAAGACTCATTAAGTCCATCCATATTGGGACTAAATGCATTAGGAACGTAATAGTCCAAGGCTTCTGATAGAAACAGAACATTGCATTGATCTGAAGCGATGAAATTACAAATCTTATCTGTAACCGTTACATCGTATAAACCTGATTCATTTACTGTGATGGCACCAACTTCATCTCCAGTATTCCATCGAATCGAGTACGTACTGGTATCATTAAGTTGTGTCGTTAAACGAACATCCTGTTTTTCGCAATATGAAATTTCAGGTGGCCCGATATCTACATCTAAAGATGTGCGGTTTGTAATCGCAATAGTATCTATGTAATGGCACACACCCAAATCTGCTCTCAACCAGTAATTACCAGGTTCTGTAACCCGCATAACACCATTTTTAGAGCCATCAAACCAAGTAAAATCATCCGCGTTGATATTCGGTTTAATATCTAAATCAATATCACCACAGATCAATGTATCCGTGCCGAGACTAAATACAGGCACAGGTATTTCATTGATTTTAACGGTATCACTTGCTGTACACCCCGAACGTGTGACCTCTAGCCAGTATTCGCCAGGTTTATTGACAACAAGTGAAGGAGTTGTATCTCCTGTAGACCACTTATAGCCGTCAAAAACTCTATTTTCAACTTGCAATTCGCGGTTCACTTCATTACCACAAATCAGCGTATCCTCCCCTATCGAAATCTCTTTAATTGCTGGAAGAATATTAATTTCATCTTTAAACGAACCGCATTGTGTGAACACTTCCACCCAATACTTACCGTAACCACTTGCCTTGATTTGTTGAGTCCGTTCACCAGTAGACCACAGTACTTGTCGGGTAGGATGACCCGCGTCTAGTGTTTGCACAAAGTTTTCAGAACAAAATGCCGTGTCTGATCCAATTCCAGTTTTATGCTTAAAACTCTTACTCCCTATAAACACCCAAGAATCAAGGTCTCTGTCCCCAACATCAGCGATAGCCAGTTTTATCGTATACCACTCACAAGCAACTAAAGTCAAGTTAGCTTTCAATACCAAAGTTTGCGCATTGTGTTGTAAATATTTATAGGAATTGGAACCTGGCTGGTCATTCATTTTGAAAAACTGTGCATTTTTCTTGTGATTCACATTATCGATGGTCACTTCGACATTGGTCCCCGGTATTTTAGCCACGTTTTGCTCTCCTGTAATTCCAGGACCGGATATAAAGAAACCAAACACGTCGTTAAACCCTCGATCAACATATTTTATATACTCTTCTGAAGAAAAGATGTATTTGAACTCAATTTCTTCCGTCTGTGGTTTAAAATCAAATTGTAAAACACCGGCATCACCTGTTTGCAAGCCTGCGATTTTGTCAAGTGTTTTATCTCCGGGATAACCCAAATCTTGAGTGTTGTCTAATGTATTATTTGGCCCTTTGGACTCCGCTGCTATGCCAGAAGAAATAATTATGCCTTTGTCAAGACCTAGCTCTGCATCGTCTCCATTTTCAAATAATGCTATAGCTCTGTTGTGACCCGTATAGGAGGTATTTCTTGTTTGTACCCCGTCACCTACTAAAACATTACCCACCAACACCTGTGCAGAAAAGCCTTCTCCTACAATAAATTGTGCATAGCTTGGAATGCTTCCGATAAGAATAATCAGGAGCATTGTTAGACATGGCGCATGTAAACGCGGATATGAATGTCTCGTTTTCAACTTATGCTGAATTGGTAGTAGAGTGCATTAACACACAAATTTACATAGTATTAGCGTCAAATAAATGACATGATTTGGTACAATTATGCCGGTCGCGATTCAATATGTTGCTTTTTTTCTTCATCTTGCGACCTGAAAGTTCGATATATACATGAAAAAGATTTTAGCATTATTCGTATTTGGTTGTGTAGCTAGCTTAAGTTATGGCCAAATTACTTGGGATCAGGCAATAGCTGATACCGCTCGTGGATTTGAATCCAATCCAGACATTGAAACGCACAACGTTGTAACGTTTGCAAATCCAGGAACTTACCGTTGGGTAAGATCTTACAAAGAAAATTGTAAGATTAAAACTGCTATCTGTGACAAAAATTCATGTTACCTTGAAACCACTGATTCTGCAGACTTTACTGTTACTGCCAATGAATCATTTGATATGATTTGCCATTTTTACCCATACGACTCTTGTTGTCCTGAAGGAGCAATGGTTAGCTTATATGTGTATAAAATCGACGAGCTATCTGTAAACAGTACGGCAACTTATTATTTAGATTTATGGTGTGAAAGCTTGAGCGCTTCCTATACAACTACTGCTCAATTCATCTTAGCGCCGAATCCGGTAACAGACAAGGTGCAGCTTATGAACACACCTGCCAACCTTGAATCTATAAAGGTTTTAAATATTCTTGGCGAGACTGTTGCTACAAGTAGCATTAATGCTAGCTCAATTAATGTAGCTTCATTGAAATCTGGGATGTACTGGGTAGCGATCAAAAGCGCCGGTGTTACGTACACACAGCGTTTTATTAAACAATAAGATTTAAAAACATTTAAAAAAGGCCTTACACATGTGTAAGGCCTTTTTTTTGTTAAAACTTCGTGGTTAATGTAATGACCAAACTGTTTCGTTTGGCACTGTTTACAGCCGTTGGAACTATTCCAGCATCTAAGGTGTAAGGTTGAATGGTTTCTTTGCCCAATTGTTGTACGACAGCCATGTCAAGCGACCATCTTTTGTCTTTTAGTCCGACACCACCAGTAATATAGTTACGGGTTAAGTTGTCATCAGCTGCTGTTGCCAATGGGCTGCTGTATCGCGCTAATCCGCCACGTAGCCGAACCATGTTTCTAACGTATTCTCCCCCTAGCCTTATATTGACGGCTTTCCCGTATTTACTGCTTATTCTGTCGTTCGCCACTTCGAAGGCGCTATTGGCAGGACGTAGACGCATCGTTGAATAATCTACAATCTCGATGTCTGATGAAATAAAACCGTTTTTCCCAAATAAGTAAACACCACTCAATGTTGTTTTCAAAGGACTGAGTATTTTATACTCATAGTACCCTTCCATGGTTTTAAACTCACCGTAGGTACCATCATCGTAGTCGACCACCAATTCGTCATTATACTCATCCCTTAAATCATATAACGTTGGTGTTTTTAAGGCTGCACCGACGCGCACATTTGCCGTAGGTTTAAATATCACACCAACATTGGCACTAACCCCAACGCCTTTTGTCAGCACATTTTGAGTTAATGACCAAACCGACCAGTTGTTATAATTTGAGCTTTCGTCCGTTTCTATAAACCTGTTCTGTTCCTTATACCTTACTGTTGTTACGTTCAACCCTCCTCCTATATAGAATTTGTTTTCATAATTTGATGAAAGGTGAATACCAATTTCGTGTGTTCCGCCGTTGGTTGTAATTACGTTTTTTTGATTCAATTGATTGTTCAAAGGATCAATCGCAGCACCAAATGTCCTTAACCCAACGCTATCTATTAAGTAAGCATCCCAAGCCATTGTTTCAATATCGAAATACCCGGTTTCAAGCTCTTCACTGCTTGCTGAAATCTCATTTACTGATAATCCATTTGCCCGCTCAGCGAAGTAGTCTAACATTGAGTTGTCATCATTGGTACCTGAATAGTTCCGAATACCATTAAAGTTATTTGTTCGATTTACGGTTATAGAGAAGTTGGTGTTCACCCAACCTTTGGTTGCCGGTTTCCGCTTGTCATATTTCCCATTATAAAAGACCATTCCAACACTTGGTAAAGCCAAATTAAAATCAAAGTCTTTTTTGGTATTGTCTTGATAAGCAATGTTGCTTTTTGTATTGATCATTGAGCCTCCAAAAGTGAAGGAGTTAGATCTAAACACGGCCAATCCAGCTGGATTTATTACCGCACTTGAAAGATCCGCGCCTAGTGCCCCGTAAGCACCACCAACTGCCATAGATTTCGCCGTTGACCCTATTTCATCTTGCGAATAACGTAAGGCATCTATATCGCCTTGTGCAAATGCTCCCTGGCATACCAGTAGCATTAAAAGTGAATTTATCAGCTTTTTCATAATGTTTTCTTTAGTTGTGATTAAGTACTATCTAGTTCTTCCTCCTGACCGTCTATTTGACCCTGAAGACCTGCTTGGAGAGGTGCTTCTTGAGGGAGATGTAGAGCGGCTTGGACTTGATGAGCGTGTTCTTGTTGGTGTAGTCGTTCTGCTACTTCTAGAAGGACTAACTTGTCTGCTTGGCGTTGTACTTCTTGAAGGAGACGTTGTGCGACTCGGACTCGATGAGCGTGTTCTTGTTGGCGCAGTTGTTCTATTACTTCGTGATGGACTTACCTGTCTTCTAGGCGTTGTGCTTCTTGAAGGAGACGTTGTGCGACTCGGACTCGATGAACGTGTTCTAGTCGGTGCAGTCGTTCTATTACTTCGCGATGGACTTACCTGTCTTCTAGGCGTTGTGCTTCTAGAAGGAGACGTTGTGCGGCTTGGACTCGATGAGCGTGTTCTTGTTGGTGTAGTCGTTCTATTACTTCGCGATGGACTTACCTGTCTTCTCGGCGTTGTACTTCTAGAAGGAGACGTTGTGCGACTCGGACTCGATGAACGTGTTCTAGTCGGTGCAGTCGTTCTGTTACTTCGCGATGGACTTACCTGTCTGCTTGGCGTTGTGCTTCTTGAAGGAGACGTTGTTGATCTTGAAGGTGAACTGTTCGTTCGACTTGGAGAAACATTTGAGCCACTTCTAACTTTTCGTGTTGTTGTACTTCTTGGTTGAGTCGTATGGTTTGACCTTGAAGGCGTCGTACTTTGACTAGGCGTGTTGCCCCTTGTGCTCGAACGTGTTGTTCTGCTAGTAGTAGTTGTTGTATTACTTGGCTGCGTAACCTGTTGCTCTTTCTGTCGCGTACTTGATCTCCCAGACTGTCTTACTGTTGTACCTGAGGTCGGCCCTTGACTTGGTGTTGTTCCTGCAGTTCCACTGCGAGGCGCTTTACGTCCACCTGAACTCGTATTTGTAACGCCACCAGAACCTTGCGAAGGCGTTCTTCCAGAAACAACCTCTCCTGGTTTTCTTACTTTACCTCCAGATGGTATTTCCATTTTTCCTGAGCTACGCGGTTTTACCTGAGTTTGTCTTCCACGGGTCGTCGTATTTGTTCGAACCGTTTCTCTAGGTCGATTAATTTTCCCTGTATTTCTACCTATACCGTTACCTCCTGTGTTATTGCCACCTGA
>ERZ1046740.2401-NODE-2401-length-12101-cov-8.401295_pt1 | contig 12101 bp, 16 predicted proteins | sample MGYA00383093_ERZ1046740 | MGnify/ENA primary metagenome ERZ1046740 (study PRJEB29581, sample SAMEA5548363) | metagenome | biome: marine; feature: coastal; material: water | depth 25 m | study: Short-term variability in the microbial, nano- and picoplankton...
ATCGCTTCATCATATAAACTCATAACTTACACCTCCTCGTTAGATGTCCAATCAGCAGTAGCCATTACCTCTAAAATCTCTTCGTGGGTAAATGGTGCATAATCTTCCAATTCAACAGGTGTTTCTCCTTCGTATTTTAGCACTACCCGATCAATTCCTTTTATTGAATGGCGCAATGAATTAATATTTGATTCAACAACCAAATCCATTATTTCATCCGTAACTTCTATAAATGGTACTATTATATATGTTCTCATTTTATATATTTTATTTTAATATCCCAATGATCTCAAAAATGCAGCCAGGCATTGTTTTGATTCTACTTTACCGCCATCATCCAGCACCCTGGACCTGTACCGCCTAACAATTAAAAGCTGGTTATTATTATAAATTGATGGCAGCTGTTTAATTAACCCTATCATTATTCTGCTGGTTCTAAATAAATACGAACTGATCCGCTTGTTAACTTTATTTTTTCAATCGGATATTCATTTGTTCTTACAATAACATCAGTATCTGTTAGTGATACACCGCTTAAATTATATGCTGAATCTGCATTTGCTGTTGTAATTACATTTGATCCATTTATCCAAAGTTCTTCAATTACCGCACCGGAATCCCTGGGAATAACCACATTAATATCCAAAGTATGTGATGATGTATCTGAAATAATTGATGTGCCATTTCCAGCACCGGTTAATGTTGCCAAAAAAGCATTGTTTGTTTTTAATTCCATTTTTTATTAATTTTTTTAAATTCTGTCTGTTTTTATAATTGTAGCCCACTTTATATCATTTATTCCTGTATTATGAATTTCAACAACATCAGATGCTGATAATGTAAATGATGATGATCCGCCATTAATATCATTTGATCCATCCGGTGCAATGGTTAATGAATTGCTGGATGATATATTGATTATTTTAATAATTTGATTTTGTGTTTGATCATAATTTGGTAATGTAATTGTTAATCCAGCAATCCCAGGATTACAATAAATAATATTATCACCATCACCAATTGTATGGTTGCCGGTTATAATCGCTTTGTTTCCCAAGCTGCTGGTTGTTTTCATTATTCCATCCACTTCTTCCCGCAAAATGTTTAATGAATCTTTTACACCGCGATCCGGTAAGTTTTTATCAATTGTATCATCTTCAACAACCGGGTTGTTGTTACGATCAACAGAAATATTAACCCAGCCGCCTTCACATGAATTAAAATTAGCATTAAAAGATCCATTTTTAAATGCATATTTATTCCCACCGGAAAAAACCAAAACATCAGTTGGATTAATAACTGTGCTAATTCCACTTACCATTCCATTGTATAATTTAACTGGTATTTTTTGTGCTGCAACAGCTTCAGTAACTAACAAGCTGTTAATTTGCCCAGTACCACCACCACCACCAATTGACCATTGCCCATTTGAATTTTCCCAGTTTGCAGATGTATTTAATATTTCTATTAATCCACATGAATAGCTAAATGGACCATCACCGGTAAAGGTATTTTTAAATGTTAATTCTTCGGATGATTTGACCGCAACATTGCTTGCATTTCTGTTTGTTGCTTTATGTCTTTTTTCACCTGGATCAACTAAATTTGTTTCTGTGTAAGTTAAATTGAAATTTTGACATGTATAGCTGTAAGTAACATTTGCGGGAACAGATAATGTTTCCCCATTCATATCAATAAATTCAATAAAATCAAATTCAAATGTACCCGCACCGCTGTAAAGAATCGGTAATGTTTCAAAACTTGTTAGGAATGTTCTTATATATTCCGCTGGGCTAACTCCAAAAGGCAAATGATAAACATCCGACAAAACAACATATCTCGCAGAACTGTTTGTTGTCCATTGTTCAACCCCGTTTTGATTTGTATAGTAATATGAGCCAATTTGCAACCGCATGTGAAATTTCCATTGATGAAATTCATCAAATGCTGTTGGGTTGTTTGTATCTTTTAATGTGCATCTAACATTTCCATTAAATAAAACAGTTGATCCACCACCACCGGCAACATTCCCAAAACCAACCGCAGTTTCATAGTTTGTTTGGTCCGGCAAAAAGTTATTATAATTTATTGCTTGCTTAAAATCATATGTGATTTCAGCGCTGGCTAAAGCTGGCAAATAACTCCATGAACCTTGTTTTTTAAATGCAGTTTCCAAAACCAATAATGATGCGCTTGCTGATGTATCTATATATGTACCATCTTTTTTGTAATTTCTGATATTTAAAGTTGATGGGTATAAATTATTTGTTTGCAAAAAACTAAATGAACCATTTGATAAAATTAATGTTGCATGCCATTTTATGCAAATATCTTGCATCACATTCCAAGCTGTTTCATTTTTTTCATTGTTGTACTTATCAATTTTTATATATGCGCTATTGGAAACCCTGGAAACCGCCAATGGATCAAGTGTATTTGCTGGTGATGATGTAAATTGATCATCTTCATACCAATCAACCCCGGTTTTTAAAAACAGATCATCAGTTTCCCAAAATCTATTAATACCACTTTGGGTTAATATATTAATTAGATATTCAATAAATGTTTCAAACTCATCAGCAGTTCCATCATAATCAACATCTTTCAACAAACCTAAACCATCAGTTGCATGTAAAGAAAATTTATATGGTAATGCAATATCTTCAATTTGAATCAAATCCTGTAAAATTAACCCCGCCCAAAATAATTTGTATGTTGTATCTTTTAAATAAATAGCAATATAAAATCTTTGTTCCTGTGCTTGCACAATATCATCAATAAAACTTTCAAACGCTGTATTATCAGCAACGCATGAAACTACACATTCAGATGTAATTACTGGTGAAAATCTTTTATTATCTTCACCGGAATAAGTTATTGAAAAACCATCCAATGAATCCATCCCAATTTCTAAATTATTGGGTGATCCATCATAATCAACATCAATGATATCAACGCGATATTCAAACCCATCAATGGATTTCCAGTCAGCTCTATATCTTATATCTGCCATTTAAAATTAATATCCTGTTGTTCTATTTCTATCCGCTTTTGCTTTGTCAAATACTAATAATAAATCCTTCCCACTTATCCGGGATGTTCCTGTAAAATTCATATTACCACCAGCACCCATCCCCCCGGATAATGGAATTGGTGAAGGAACAACCATTTCCCCGGATGTTAATAATGCTGGATATGTATCATTTGGAAATCCACCCGGCACAATTCCGCCATCTTTCATTTTAGCACCTTCCAACCCTTTTTTATTCATGTTGCTGATAATTTTAGCTGCTGCAACTGCTGCAATACCAACCGCAATTGCTGCCCCAGCGGTCCAGGGGTTTGAACTTAATATAGTAAATGCCAACATGGTTGTGCCGTAAGTAATTAAAGCACCACCCAATGATTTTAAAAATCCACCAATTACTTCCAATATCCGGCTGCCAAATTGTGGATCAATGCCGGAAATCATATCCCCCAAACCTTCCCCAACTGTTGTTGCCATTTGAGCAAATGATGCTGAAAATGATTGGTTTATTGAATCTGTTGCATCATCCCAGTTTTTAATTGTTTTTTCAGCATATTCATCAAAACTTGGCGGAATTGGTTCATTTGACCTATCACCACCATCAGCCATTGATGTATCATCCCCAGTTTTTTTGGCAATCATGGATGATGTTTCAATCTCGGTTTGAATTTTTATTGTACGGGTTTTTGTTGCGCTTTTTAAATTACCTTCAAATAAATTTAAATAGCCCATTACATCAGATAAAACATTTTTTACTGAATCACCAAATGATTTAAATTCTGTGGTTATATTTTTGGGTTCGGTTTTTAACCCTTCTAATTTTTCAACCATTGGCGCAACAAAATCATACCCAAACAATTTTGCAACTTCATTCATAAAAAATGATGATGCTTTTATTATCACTATAAAGGCATCTATGGCAGCATTAATCAACCAATCCCAATCTGATAATCTTTCTTTAAATGCTTCAAAATTATCATAAACATAAATAAATGCTGCCGCTAAAGCTACAATTGCGGCAACAGCTAATCCAACCGGACCAAAAGCAGCTGTAAAAGCTGATCCAATCGCCCCGGCTGACATTACAAATAAACCCAACACCATCATTAATGGACCAAGGGCAGCAGCCATTAAGCTAAACATGACTGCCATTTTTTTACCCTGTGGGCTTAAACTTCTAAACTTTCCAATTAATTCCTGGACCACCTTAATACCATCTTCAACAACCGGTTTTAATGTTTTTCCAAATTCAATTGCCAAACCTTCTAACGCTGATTGCACTTTTAAAAATGAACCTTGTAAAGTGTTATCCATTATGCCAGCCATAGATGCCGCTGATCCGGATGCATTATCAAATTTAACAGCTAAATTTCCCGCTTCTTCTGTATTTTCCGCCAGGATAGTTGCAACTGTTGCCCCCCTTTTTCCAAATAAAGCTAATGATTCTTTATTTTTATTACTTGCATTATTTATTCTACTAAATGCTTGTTCTAAAGTAATGCCATCTTTTGCCAGGGTTAAAAATATATTCCTTAATGATGTGCCGGCTGTTGATGCATCAACCCCGCGATTAACCAAAACCCCCAGCATAGCAGTTGTTTGTTCCAACGACATCCCGGCATTTTTAGCAACCGGGGCAACTGTTGCCATCGCGGTTTTAAATTTTTCCAAATCCAACGCGCTGGATGAAAAACTTAACGCCATTACATCGGTAACCCTTTGCATTTCGCTGGCAGATAATTCAAAACCCCTTAATGTTGATGCTGCAACTGTGGCACTTTCTGCCAAATCTGAACCAGTAGCCAATGCCAAATTTAATGTTGCATCAGTAACCTTTAATATTTCATCGGGTTTAAATCCTAATTTTGAGTAATTAAGCTGCAACGCGGCAACTTGGCTGGCAGTAAATCGGGTTGATTCTCCCAGCAGTTTAGCATTTTTTGTTAAACTTTGAAATTCAGCATTTGTTGCACCACTAACGGCATTAACTTTTGCCATTTCTTGTTCAAAATTGGCGAATGTTTTAACCGATGCAGCACCCAGGGCAATTATTGGCGCGGTTACATACATGGACATTGATTTGCCCATATTTTTCATCTGACCACCAACCCGCTTCATGTCCCGCGACATTTTCCGCATTTGCGTTTGGAAACCTTTTATATTTGCTCCAACCAATAAAGTTAATGAAGATAAATTTCTTGCCATGTTTTATTTATTCAAAATCAATAAATTGCTTCAATTGATTTGTATTTTTTATTGTGGGTTTTTTATTTCCTTTTAAGAAATCAGCAAACGATTTTGGTTTTTTATTCTCTTTTATATATGGATTATTCATCATAATTGAATAAACCAAATAATTACTGCGTTCCCATTCTCGTTTTTCGGTTTCTTTTTTGTGATCAAAAAACCCCATCATTTTATTAAAGAACTCGCCCAACTCAATGTTTTGGTAATCATCCAAATTTAAATTCAAAACCCCCAACGCTTGCTGTTCAATCCAAACCCAGGTTGTTATTTCTTTTTTTTTGTTTGCTTTGAAACATTTAATGATTCACCGGTATCCATTGATAATTTTAATATTGTAGTTAATTTACCAAATTCATCTGCATTTTCAAACGCCATATCAATAACATCATCAACATCAACATCACAATCAATATCACTTTTTTGGCAACCCCTTTGGATTCCTGTCAAAAGTAACTCACCCATGTTTTGAATTGATTCAAAACTTCCATCTGATAATTTTGCAACCCATTTATCAAATTGTTCAATTGTTTTTAAATTTTTAGATAATGCAAAGGATTTGATCCTACTTAATCCGAATTTCACCGGATATTTTTTATCATTAATTATTACTTCATTCATTGCTTTTATTTTTTAATTTTTAAAAAAAACCCCACCCACCAAAATAGCAGATGGGGTTCAAAGTATGAGAAAAAATTACTAACTTGCAGTTCCTTTTGTTGGTACACCACTTCCAGCAAATGCATAACTGATTTTACTATCTTCTTCAACACCAGCTTCAACATCAAATTTTGTTATATAAGCTGTTCCGGTAAATGTTGTATCACCGGAAACTTCAGTTGAAAATAATAGTGTTAATGCAGTTCCATTTATTAAAGCTGTTGATAATTCATCATAACCTTCAGTCGCATCAAATGCTGTTTCAGCATCTCCGGATGCTTCCCATGATTTTTTTCCTGGTCTTTTAGTTCCCCAGCCACCATCATCTTTTGTTATACTTTCTCTTGGTTCATGTGAAAAACTAAATGATGCTGATAATTGTTTGTCTATTTTTGTGCCGCCTATGTAGATCGCCAAAATAGTTCCGTTTATTGTTCCCGTTGTTGCCATTACTCTTTAATTTTTATTTTGTTTTGTTTATCAATTTTTTTTTCTAAATATCCATCACTTTTTAATTGGGTATAAAAATCCCCAGTTACATAAAAAGTTCTACCCGCTGGGATCACCTTCCCATCTAAACGCTGAAAATCCCTGGTTAATGTTACCTGGTAGCCCCCGCCAATATATTGCGGATCAGATTCTTGTTTTTTCTTTGCCATGTTTATATTTTTATTCTAATTATATAATCCTGTTCTTTTCGGTAAAAATCATTTTCAATATCAGATAAATCATTTTCATCTTCAAAAGTTATTATATCAACATCATAACCGCTATAATTTCCCGTTTTATATGATAATGCATCAACAACTTTATCAGATATATTTGTTACTGATGAATATGTATTTCCAATTATGTCAATTTGAAACCTAATGGCTTTTAATGATATTTCCCGGTCCTTATTTTTATTGGGTGATGTTGAAATCACTTGGTATGTTATATATGGCAATTCAGTCCCCTGGGTTGCCATTAATGGATAAATTTTTGTGCCAACCAAACCGGTAACATTTGAATCATTTGAAAGTATATTATAAACAATATCCCCGATCATAATTTTTTCAGATTTCTTTGAATTACCTTATCCAAATATTTTGCAAAATTTTTAGTTAACAAACCACCAATATTTGATTTTTGATTATCAATTGCTGGGCGCATAAATGGGCGCGCTGGTTGATCTTTTCTATATCTGCCGCCTTTTTTTATGCCAGCCACATAACCGGCATAGCTATTATCTTTTGCTTTTTTAGCACTCCCACCGCGGGATTTTTTAATACCTTTTACACCATATTCCACCCACGCGGCATAATAACCAATATACTTCCATTTGCCTTTTATTCTTGGACCAACATAAATAATTGCGTTTTTACTTTTGGCGGTTATGTTGCCTATACTTTTTGCAAGTGATGAGTAATTTTGCCCATGACTCAACAGCTTTGATTTAGCTGTGTTAATTAATGGGCGCGTACTTTTTCTTAATATTGGCAATATTGTTTGCCTTTGCAGTTTATCGGGTAATGCATCCATTTGCCGCCTAACGCGTTTTAAATCTTTTATTTCAAAAGTTATGTTCATTACTCCACAAGTTTTGTTTTAATGATTTGGTATCTTCGCCCAATAGTAATTATACCAACTATATTATAATAATCGCTGTTATAAACCACCCGCATTTTTCGGTTTATCCCGGTTTTTGTTCTGATGTAAAAATTAAAAGTATCATCAGAATATAACATGTTGTTTTCAGCTTTTTCATTAACTTTATTTACCTGGATCGCTGCCATTGTTGACAAAAAAACACCCCATGATTTTACATCTTCACCATTTGACTGTTTTGTTAATGTTGGCGATTCAATATTAATTGAATGATAAAATGCACTAATATTTGGAATGTTTTTATTCATAAAAATCAAATGATTTATATGGATCAACTAAATGATAAATACTTTTTGGAATAGTCCTATGCCCTTCATCACCGCGGTTTTCATATAAAAACCCAACCAATAATAATATTGCCGCTTTAATTGCACCAGGTACAGAATCAGCATCTGCATATCCGGCTGTAAATTCAATTGTTACGGCATTGTTTTGGGTTTGTGTAGTTTTCCAGCTTTCGCCATAAACAGGGTTTAATCGCGCTGGTTCACTTTCTTTATCCAAAGAATATAATGATGATGATAATGTTTGTTCACTACCATTTTCATCAACATATTTTATTGAACTTATTGCAGTTATCGGGCATTCTTTTATATAAATTGTATCACTTGGAAATACATCCAAAAACAGTTGCCAGGTTGATGGCATAAGCTGCCTATGCATATAGCTTTGCACATGCATGCGCGCAGCGGTAATTAATGATCCTATAAAAGTATTATCATCACTTACTGTAACTTGCAAATGTGCTTTTGCTTCTGTTAATGTAACCGGTTCTGATGTGGCTGCTGTTTTTAGCTTGTAAACCATTGTTATTTATTTATATACTCAAGAATTTGTTTTGATAAAACTTTGCCAATCCCCTGGATAATTGTCAAATCTTCAACTTTGGCAATTTCATCAACTGATTCAAAACCCGCTGTGATTAATTTCTGATACCCTGGAATGTCAAAAGGTAATGATCCATCATTTGGCACATCACCATCATATTTTTCAACATAACCCATATCAAACAGATCATCATAAGCTGGCGGATTTAAAAAAGCAACATCATCTTTAAAATATGCCAATCCAACACCGATTGCATTTTTTAAAAAAATTACTTTTATTTTATCATTCATAGTTTTAAATTTTTAAAATAGCCCCGCGCAAAATTGCGCGGAACTATCAAAAAAGCAATAATTTGGTTGCTTATGTAGTAACAGCATCAACCATTGCTGCAAAACTTTCCGGATGGCGCAATGCTACATCCCACCATGAATTGGCAACAACGCGCAACATGTTTGTTGTAGCCAATGTATATGGATCAACAACTATATCCAAACCACCCCATTGTCCTATCATTAGATCATTCCAATTACCAAATATTATTGCGGATAATGCTGTGCCTGATCCCTTTGTTAAATCGCTTGGAACTTGGGTTGAAACCCCAGCTTTATATCCCATTAATTCATTATTTGACTGCATAACAAATAGACCACTACCGGAATCTAATGCTGTGCCTTTTAATTTTGCTCTTACTTTTGGATTTGTTAAAAATGCCAGGTTACCCAAATCAGCATTATCAACCGCAACTTCTCTTTCAAGGTTTATAATATCAGAATATGTTGGGGCTGCTCCATTTGTTCCACCAGCAACAGATCCAATTCCAGTTGTGTTTAATATTCCAGTTGGTTGATTTGATGAACCACTTCCATTAATAGCAGCTGAATCAATTGCCAAACTAATTGCCATCATAAGATCATTTCTTACAAAATTCTCAACATCAATTGATGATTGCATGATAAGCTGTTTTGAAATCTCTGAATATCCGCCCAATCTTTTTGGGGATAAACTAATTTTTTCAAATGTTGGTGATTGCTCTGCGTTTGCATCATTTTCACCTTCCCAAGCTGCTGAACTTGCTGTTGCTTGTCTTGGAATATCAATGTTGCCGCTTAATCCTGTCATTAATTGCCCACCCAATTGTGTAGTTAACATTTTTGCGCGTAGTGCATCAATAAAACCATCAACGGCTGTTGGTACTGTATAACCGCCCTGGCTATCTGTTCCAGCTGTCAAATCTCTTTTTTCACCTAAAACAAGTGATGGAATACCAATGCCGCTAACAGAAACACCATTTTGTTGTGCTTCGCGTTTTGCTTCATCATGCATTTCTTTTTCCAATCCATCTAATTCACGACCTTCAGCTTTTGATCTGATTGCGCGAACAAATGAATAATTTCCTACTTCTTTTTTTTCTTGTTTTGATGTTTCAGAATTAATAAATGATCCAGCCATTTCAATTTGTCTTTTTTCTGTGGCTTCTGCTCTTTTTATTTCAGTATCCATACTGTTCATTTCTGAAAGCAAACTGTCATAATTTTTTATTTCTTCTGTGTTCATTTCGCGTTCTTCTGCTTTTGCAGCATCAACAAGCCCCTGGGCGCGTTCCCATACGGCAGCTTTTGATTCATTTAATGATTTACTTGTTTTCATAATAATTATTAATTAAAAACTCTTTTATTTATATAGTTTTAACTCCTGTTCTTTTATTTTTCTTTGCCATTGATTCGGTTGTTTTCTTTCGTTTTTAGCAGCTTCAAAATCACGCATATCTGCGCTGGCTGTGCTGTCCGGATATGCCGGAAATGTTACCGGTCCAACATCAATCAAATTACTGATTTCAGTAATTGTTCTATCTTCTTCAATTCCATCTTGATCACTTGGTTGCCATTGTGTTGTTTTAGGAATAAACCTAAATGATGATCCAACTATATCACCCCGTTCAACAGCTGCCAAAATATTATCTCCATTTGGTGATTTAGGTGCATCAAATTCATAGCGCAAACCAATTTCATCAATTGAAAGATTTAATGTTTTTTTATTCCTGGCTAAAATGATATTATTATCATGGTTAAAAACCGCAACAACATCATCATTTAAAACATTATCAAATGCCCGCGCATCAATTTTTTCCCTAAACCAGCCATCCATTCCCAGGGGATTGGACCATTTGTTAAAAACAGCTGCATATCCTGTTATTTTCCTGGTTTCTTCGCCATCTTCGCGCTGCTCCACTTTTATTTCACAATCAGAAAAACGCTGTAATATTTTGTTTTTTGTTTCCATTTATGATTTGGTTTTATCATGTATTTTTTCTAAATCATTTGCTTCTGCCATGTTGGTTTGCAAATAATATTTATCACCGCCAACTATTTTATTTCTTTCTTCCAATGCTCGTATTTCATCCCGGTTTAATGCACCGATATAAAACATATCCTTGTAATATTCCGCCCTGGCTTTTGCATCACCGCGTAATAATCCTTCCAATGTAAATTTTGAATAATAATCTGATTTTTCAGATTCATTAAATAATTTCCTGTTAACTTCACTTTCCCAGGTTACCAGCCAGGGTGTCATTGTGTATTTTATAAAATCAATTGCTCTTTGTTCTGCTGATGCATAGGTTGGGTTTTTATCGGTTGCCAATAAATCCATGATCAAACCAAAATACCTTGCAATTTCATTAACTGAAAATTCACGCGATCCAATAAATTGCGCATCTTCCGGATTCATTCCAATTTCCTTAACATCAAAACCACCATCAATTAATGCAACATCATTTAATTTGTTTGCACCGCCATAGGTATCATTCCAACTGTTTAAAATGTTTTTACGCGCATTTACATCTTTTACAACACTATTGTGTGTTAATGCAACCCGCTTTGCCCCACCATTTTTAAAAATAGTGCCGCCATATTTCTGCATAGCTAAAGCTGATCCAATGCTTTCCCTGGCAACAGTTAAAACTGATTTACCTTGTATTCCATCAAATCCAATCCCGCGAATATGAAAAACATCATCTGCCTGGAAAGGATTATCATAACCCTTTATTTTATAAAACAGATCATCATTATATTCAAACGGCTGCACATCATCCGGGTTTTGAATTAATTTTAATTCTGTTGGTCTGTATGATCCGTTTCTTTTTATTATTGAATATGCATTTCCCTTTAAAGTAGCATGTGATTGCATTACTTGCCGCCAGGTAAATGCAGACATTATTTTATTGGGTTCTGAATGAATTATTGGATGAATGGGATGTTTTGGTGAATATTGTTTTTCTCCATTTGATTGTTTATAAACACCAAATGGCAGCATGGCAACTGTATTTGATAAAATTCTAACACATGCCCAAACTGCTGAAAATGTTAATGCAGTTTGTTGTGTAACTGCAATACCGGTTGATGATTCACCGCCCATAATATCAACTAACCTGGATGATGGATTTTTATAAGTTCCTAAATCTGAACTTCGTTTTTCCCATACAGGAATGCCAAAAATTTTATATTTTGTTGATGCCATACTTTTTTAAAAAATGTATGGCGCAAAAATATGGCGGGATTAAAAATTTGTCAATGTAACTTGGTTACCTTTCTATCAACATCATGTTACCTTTCTTTGAACAACCTTTGTGGATAACTTATAAAATTATGTGTGTTTTTTACACCATTGCTGGATTGCATCAATAAGATCATTAATT
>ERZ1046740.2405-NODE-2405-length-12084-cov-10.189126_pt1 | contig 12084 bp, 16 predicted proteins | sample MGYA00383093_ERZ1046740 | MGnify/ENA primary metagenome ERZ1046740 (study PRJEB29581, sample SAMEA5548363) | metagenome | biome: marine; feature: coastal; material: water | depth 25 m | study: Short-term variability in the microbial, nano- and picoplankton...
CTTGTTTAAGTCCTGAAACATCGTATTCTTGAGACGCAGTATTCCAATCTAAATTAAATAAATTATTACCGCTTGTAGAACTAAATGAATATGGTGATGAAAATGCACCGTAAAAATCTCGATTCATTTTAACCTTACCCACTGAGGGTGATGGTTGTTCATACATAATTGTCCCTAAGTCACTTAAAGGATCAACTTGTAAGACTTCCAAAAAATCAAATTCTTTTGGTGATATAGATATTGTATCATCAGGGAACTCAGTTTCGACACCACAAATACTCGTTTCTGTATTAACAAATAATACTTCACTCACGGCATCGTTTACAATTCTTTTAGAATCTTTTACTGTGATACTTGCAGACTGTAATGCGTATTTTTTTATTTTATTCTTAGAAAGTAATTTATTATTAGATTCTACTTTTGCGTTTGTATCATTTAAAAAACCAGATGCAATATCAATTACGGCACTAAAGATATCCCCTTGGTTATCTTTTTTCTTTCTTGCAAATTTACCAAGTAATGCATCTTTCTTAGTTGAGAATTTTTTACTTAAGTCATCGACTTTTGCATCAAGATACAAGTCATAAACTTCACCCCCATCTATATCGGGCATGTCGTTTATTTTTTTAATTACCTCAATCTTCGACTTTATTTGATTCCGTAATTTCTTGATCTTACCACTCATTACATTTCGTATTTTTGTGACTCACCGGTTGGTTCATCATCTTCTTTCATTAGTTTCTCGAGTAGTTTTCTATCATCTTCAGTCAATTCTAATTTACCACCAGCCGCGGCACCACCACTTGTGGTTCCTGACTGTTTTAATAGGGTACTTTGTAATTTTACTAATGAAATTTTCTTTTCAGTACAGTCGTTTAATATTTTTTGTTGTTCTTTAATGACAGGACCAAGAACACTCATGTCCTCAGCCTCTTTCATAAAACTTAACATTTTTTTAGTTATTAAACTTGCAGTTTGTTTTTGTTCTACAATATCATTGTATATTTCCTGCATTAATGCAAGAGCGGAATCGGTGTCTAAAGACAATAAATTTTTATTTCTTCTCATACCAATAAATAGTTGTTTCTAATTATTTATAAATCCGATCTTCAGTACTTCATAGAGTTTTTTATACTTTTTCATAGCAACTCTTATTTCTTTAGTACTTAAAGATGTCATTTCTCTCAATGCTAAAAGAATTAAATTCTTATTGAACTTATTACCTTCTCCAACTTGAAAGACTTGTTCGAAATTTGAAAACACTTCAATAAGTGCGTAACCTAACTTTCTTTCATTGTCGTTAAGGTCTTCCTTTTCAACAAATTCTTCAAGATCGGTAGTTAGTTTAATGACAACTTTCTTATAATCAATAATATCTTCATCGATTATATATGATAAATCCGCTCGGTCTTCTAATCTTGAAGAAATGTCTTCATAAGATACCGAACGGTTTTGTTCTTTATGGTCCTTTTGTATTGCACCCATCAAGTAATTCTTACAGATGGTTCCAAAATAGGAGTATGCCTTATAGTTTTTTGTTGTGTCAAATTTATTAATTTTAGTAATTAAAAATGACATTGTATCAGTATGGATCTCTTCAAAGTCCATATCTTTTCTATAAAGTTTATAACGGCGAATTATGCTTTCCACCATTATTTTGAGAGGTTCTCTTAAATATTCGTTGAATATCTTATTCTTTTCATCGTCGTCTTCGGATTCTAAGTATCTTACTACCGCTTGTTCTTGTTCCTCCCCAAAGTATATTTTTTGGGTTCTTTTTCTTGGCATTAGTTATTATCAGCAAAAGCTACATCTCGTTTATTTTTAAAGAAAAATTCTTTTTTAGCAGTATCTAACCAAAACGTTGCTTCATTGGTTGCTAACCTACTCTTCTCATCATTTTTATATGACCAAAATAATGAATCCTCTCTGAAGTTGACATGTCGATACCCAATCTGTGGGATTGACATAATCTTGACTCCGTTATGTGTTAATCTTAAAAGAAACTCGTAACTAAAGGTTAGTTTAATATTATCTTTAAACTGTCCATTTTCTTTTATTACTTCTGTCTTATAAAAACCACCACTCGTTTGATAGTTTTGATAATCTAAAAGAACTTCATTCTCTAACACACCTTGTGTTTCTGTGAAACCATAAGCCCATACAGACTCATTAGTAAAATTTAATAACTTACCGTCAGTGTTAACATCCTTTACAATTGGTAGAAACACTTCAACATCTGAGTGTACTTCTTTATATTGTAAAAACGGTTTTAACCAATTGTTAGTTAACTCGTCGTCTATTTCTAAAATAGAAAACCATTCAGTGTCACAACTCTCAATCCCAAGATTTACTTGTGAACAGAATCCCGTGTCACCACTATTTGTTACTATGTTAATATCTAATTTATCTGACAAACCCTTTGATGTGATATTTTCTACAACATCTTTAGGTGCAACAATTAATAACTTTACGTCATCGAAGAACTGTTCGACGGACTCAACCGCCTTAGATAACATTTCATGATATAGATCATCTAACTTGTGTACTGGTAGTATTACTGTAATATTTTTCATTATGCTTCAATTTTTGATTTTAAATTAGTTAACCCCTTTTCAATTGTTTTAACTCTTGAGTTCTTGAGTGAATTAAATATTGAAATAACGTTACTATCAATTATATCCTCAGTGTATGGGATTAATGTTTCAGACATTTTATTACTAACTTCATCGTTGATTGTAACACCTTCTAACCATGCCAAAACATAAGTTCCAACGAGTTCAACAATTTTATTTAAATCGTATGTCCATAAACCGTTTTCGTTTAACCACTCAGGTTCGGTTGTTGGTATTTTACCAATTACTGGTACATTACATTTCATAGATTCGAGAGGAAAAGTCCCAAATGTTGAATCGTCATCTAACCACACGGAACAAATGCATTCTTGTAGTTGTTTTGCAAATTCCTCATGTGACATTTGAACCATATCTTTAAAAGTGACCCATCTTAATTGTGGATATTTTAAATAGAATTCTGAGATTATTCTCCTATGTTGACCTCTATCTCTCGCACTAATAGCAATAAAAGGTTTGGTTAGTGACTCACTTGGTTTAAATATCTCACTGATTTTTGGGGGGTTAACGTAAATAACTGATTCGGGGAATACCGATTGTATATACTCCTTAGAAGATTTAGTCGTTGTAATTACTTTATCAAAACCATAATCACTCCATCTACTACCAACCTGTAAAGTTTCGAAAATATATTCAGTTTGTTGAACCAACATCACCTTAGTACATTTTACATCTTTAAGTTGTTCTAAAACATTAGAGTAGTATTCGGGTACTACGATTACATCGTCAATACCCATTTCAATTTGATCCTCCTTAATTGTTACAATTGGTAGATCTTTATACTTATCTCCCATCCATGATTCGACACCAACATACGTTTTATCTTCAACTAAAATATGTGCGTCGAGACCTTCGTTTCTCAAAGTCAGTACGGTGTCGTATATGTATTTAACCGCGGCTCTTGCATTGTTCTTAGTGTCATAAGTCAGAAAGTAAAGTTTGTATTGGTTATTTTCCAATCTATTGAAAGCACTTTCTAATTTTTCAATATTTTCTTGTATGTTGTTACTCATTTTCGTGTTTTAGTAAAATTCCGTAATTTATTAAGGTGTTAAATGCTACTTTAAAAGGTATTGATATATCCGATGCGAGTAAACCCATCATATCGTCACCACCACCACTTTCTGTTAATATAGTATCGATACATTGTTTTACAATGTCGTACTTAAAAACATTTATTGTTTGATCATGTCTTGGTGTTGAATCTTCCTCACCCTCTTTGGGTTCGACAGTTTCAACAATCAACTCACTCGCTTCAGTAACTTTGTCCAAGTCGATATAATAATATTCTCCGAAGATTTTAACCATTTGTTATCTATTTCTGTTAAGTTATGTATTTCTAAGGAATTTGTAAAGTGTTGATTGTATTCTGTATTGAACTTAATAACCTTTTTAGATTTAGGACACTGTTCAATAACAGAATGATTATCTGTTAACCATATATCACACTTTTTCCATAAATTCGGTATCTCAGATGACATAGTAAATTTTACGTTATTTCCCATAAATCCGTTTCTCGATAAAAAGAATAATGTGGACGCCTTAGATTTACCCAGTTCATCTAACCCTACAATTGTTACATTGTGTTCTTTGTTGTTATAAATAAAATTATTTAAATCAAAAAACGTTTTAGCATATGATGGAGTTGCGTGACCAAATATCTCAACCGCATAATCAATGAATGTAAAATTCTCAAATTCATCTTTGGATTGAAACATGTAACTCTCCATTAAGTGGTTATTTCTTACAGGTTCAATCACATCATATTTATAACCTTTTTCATCCTCAGGTAAGTCCTCAGGATCAGAATCTAAATAATGATCTTTATAATGGTAATCAAATTTTGCAATTGTGTTACGTAAGACTCCGTCTATACTAATGTAAATTTCCATATATTAAATATAATAGTAATAATGTTATAAGTAAAGTCTATTATTCGTACCTCTTTAGGATTTTACCGATGATAGGGTTTCTTACAATATCTTTATTTGAGAATTCAAACACACCAACATTGTTTAAATCTGTTAATCTCTTCTTCGCATCATATAAACCACTCTTTGTTTTATCCCTAAACTTATCTGATTGTTCTAAATCACCCGAAAGGAAAAACTTTGAGTTGTACCCAATACGAGTTAGGAGTAGTTTAATTTGTGCTGGTGATGCATTTTGTGCCTCTTCAAAAACAAGTATTGTATTGTCCACGTTCCAACCTCTCATATAAGCGAGTGCCGCAACTTCAATATATCCCTCATCTTTTAATTTTTCGCGTTGATCCTTACCAATAATCTTATTTAAAAGATAGTACGATGGGAAGATATATGGATCAAGTTTTTCTTCAAGACCACCAGGTAACGAACCTAACTTTTCTTCCGCTTCAACTGCCGGTCTAACGATAAGAATTTTTTCATATTTATTATCTTCTTGCCAAAGTAATTCAATTGCTCTTTTCATTGCAATGAAGGATTTACCAACTCCCGCAGGTCCAAAACATAATGTTATTTCATTATTACCAAGAATATCCCAATAGTCTTTTTGGGAATCGTTAAGAAATTTTTCTCGGGGTTTTTTTATAATCTCTTTAATCCGAGTCTTATGTGATTTCTTAACTGTTGTGTTTCTTTTAGTCATTAATATTTTTAATTAATCTTATTCTTTATTTACCTGTTGACCCAAAACCACCATTACCTCTTTCGGTTTCTGACAGGTCATCACTTAAAATGAAATCGATTTTGGGGTAGGGTAGTATCATAAGTTGACATATTCTATCTCCAACCTCATATATCTCATTAGAATTGGAATTAGATCGGTTAAAGGTTGCCATTATTTCACCTCTGTACCCACTATCAATAACACCAACTGAATTTGTTAAAGATAGATTTGTTTTTCGTATTGATGAACGAGGATAAACTAATCCCACGAACCCAATAGGTATTTCTAATGATACACCAGTACCATATGTTATTTGATTAGATTCTTCATCAACAACGACAGTGGTTGCACTTAAATCAAGACCCGCATCACCAAACTTACTATACTGTGGTACAACCGCATCAGGGTGAAGTAGTTTAATTTTACAGTTGAGTGTTGCGTGCATATACGCATCATCCTTATTAAATGTGAGGGTGTCTTCATTTGGAACTGTCAAATCACTGTTTTTGAATTGTTTACCTATTTCTTCATCATGTGCTAACGAATCCATTGATAAGTCAGACAACACTTTCGCAATTTCATTAATATATGCGTCGTCTACATTTTCCTCGTCTTGACTCAGTGTTTTCTCAAACCCCTCTAATTTTTTAAGGTATTCCTCTAAACTTTTTTTATCCATTTTTTTGTTCAAATATTGCCAACTCAAATCCTTGTTTAACAATTTGAGCTAATGGTGTCGAATGATATTTTGATTGTAAATCATCATCTCCTTTATCTGAGTTTACGATTGTCTGATATTCTTCTTCAGTTAGTGAAACCCCATACTTTGAACAGTAGTATGCTGATCTTTCACCAACTTTCATTGATACTAAGTCATCACAAAATTCATACATTTTACCAAGTTTATTTCTATGCCATTCACTTTCGTTTGGTTTGAATAAAAATACCTTTCCTATTTGGGAAAGAATAGTACACTTTAGAATACTTGAGATGTCTTGTTGTAATGACTCAGGTAAAATACCATTTATTTTAACCGCGTATTTGGATGATATAAAAATGTGTTCTAATAATCCACCAGGATACGCACCATACATATCTAACGAAGTAGATGCGGGTGCCACAAATAAATCTTCACCTAAAAACTCTAAAAGTGGTTTACTTAAAACACCATACTTTTCAGAAGTCTCAATAAGTTTTGATTTATTTTTTTCGATTTGTTCTTTAGAGATCATAATTTATCCTTTATAATATTGTGGTGTAAGATCTTTCGCTATGATACACTCGATTGGCATCTTTGCAATTGATACACTTTGACTTGATCTCATGTCCTCTGAACGGTACTTCGTTAAAACGATAGTTGCTTCTTCAATTGACTCCGCCTCTACGACGTATTTGACCTTTGTGATTCTTGGGTTACCTTCACGGTCTAATTGTTCCATTTCGTAACCTACTGTTGCTAAATAATACATAATTTATCTATTTTTAATTAATAATTGATTTAAAAAATTCCACTCTGTCTTTAGAAACAGTAGAGAGGGAATATTTGTCTTTTACTGTTTCGTATAATTTCTCACCTAAATCTTTGACCATGTTAGGGTTGTTTATTAACCTTTTCATATGTTGATGCCACTGTTTATGGTTCTTACTCGATGACACCAATAATGAATTACCTTTTGGGTTTATACCACCACCTTTCTCCACTGAAGATATCAGATCAATAAGATACGGATTTTCTTCGGTTGCAATGATTGCTTTCTTATGAAATCCAGCTTCGATAACTTTTAATTGTGATTTGTTCATATTAAAATCTGACTTAACAAGAGGTGCAAGGGAAATGTCAAAGTAATTGTAGTTACTTGCGTATTTGTTTACATCCATTGTCCACCTTCTTACATATGGTTGATTTAATTCACCATCGAAAGGTATTTTATTAAAAGTTTTTAAATGTTCTTTATATTCAGGTGACAATGACGTGAAATTACCAGTGAATAAATTCTCATATCTTGACCATACAGTTTCTTCAGGTCGTATTGGTCGTTCAACAGTTTTACCTGTATTACGATTAAATTCTCTCATGGTTCCTCTTAAATCAAACCCACACAACACAAATTGTACCTTACCTTTAAATTCTCTGTGAATCCTTGTAATTCCATCACCCATAAGTGATAGGTCATGTTCGTGTGATGATCCACCTAACCACCCAAAACGTACTAAATCAGATTCAATTGGTTTTGATTGAAATTGTTTTTCTTCTTCATTAACTGCATTTGGGAATACAATAACATTATCCACATTCAGTAGTTTTTTTATTGTATCTCTATAAACGGGTGTTGTTGTTGTTATATAATCTGCAAGTTTTAGTAGTTCAGATTTTCTTTGAGATAATTTATTTCTTTTGAAATTTTCGTGATTTGGGTGTCGATGGTCAGTTTTCCAAAAATCATCAGTATCCACAACAACCTTGATCCCATTTGATTTTAACCACTTAATTCTTTTAACATTATCTTCATGACTTGATTTGTGTACAAAAGAGTGAAGTACTACAATGTCATAATTTGAGAAGTAACTATCTTCGTTAGGTACATTAAAAACGATGTCCACGTGTACGTCTGATGAAAATTTATCTCCAATGTACGTAAATGGATCCAACATTCTAAATTTACCAACCCCATGATTATCTGAAGGGATGGCTAATATCCTAATCTTTGACATATATTAATTGTTATATATCAAAAGATAAAGAAAAAAAGTTAAGAAATCAATAGTTTACTTGGTTTTATTTACCCCTGTGATTTTACCTTTAAAGATAGAATCCCCCACTTTAAGAACAAGATTTTCATTAATTGATGCGGTTTTAGAAGCATTCAAAAGTAGGTCTAATTTCCTATCAACAATTTCTTCTAACGTATCTTTAATTGTTTCTTTTATAATTGCACTAATATCATGTGGTGCAGATACCGCTTGTGGTATTGATTGATTTTGTACTATTGGTTGTTGTGTCACTTGAGTTGTTTTAGTTAAACCCTCTTTCTCCATTAGTTTTTTTGCACCATCAAGAAATGACATATTTAATGACGAATCTAAACTAATAGAGTCTGCTTGTGGTATTGGGTTGTTAATCATTGCCTCTTGTATCGCTTTAGGTAGTTTAGAATTTCTGATTTTATCAGCATTGACAGGTGTTGAGTTTGTTTTAACCGAACTTGTTTGTTGTTCTTGTGGTGTATTTTTCTTCATTAATTCTTCAGGTGAAGTTAAAAAATTACTTGGGTCAATATTACCAGTGGTAAAACTTTTACCATCTACTTTATTCATAACTTTTTTTGCACCTACCAATTTTTGCATTAAGTCGTTTTCATTAATTCTTGCTGGTTCTGCCATGTTTTCTATTTTATATAAAATATAAATATATTATTTTGAATTATAAAGTAATTCTTTAATTCTAATAATACTTTCGTTTAAATTATCATAATTATTGTCATCTTGACCCTCATCGTCATCGTCATTATCATCGACTATTGGTGGTTCAATACTTGGTGTGTTATTAGGTTCGGGTTCTGGTAATTCATCAGTTGTTGGTTCCACTTCAGGTTCTCTTTGTGTTGGTTCCACTTCAGGTTCCACTTCAGGCTCTCGTTGTACTGGATCTACACCAGGTTCTCTTTGTACAGGTTCGGGTATTTGTGGTTCGGGTGTAGATGACCAATCTGATGTAACATAAGTTACTGACATTGACTTATCATCACCTTCCTTATACCCTTCTCTTTTTTGGTCGAAGGTTTCGTCGTCAAATATCTCTACTTGATTCATACGTCCAACCATGAAAGTTCTCCAATTACCTTTTTGAAATCCTGTTTTAGATCTTGATGGTTGATCGACCCACGCTCTTACGACCATATTCCCTTTTTTTGATAAACCAAGTGCGACTAATTCCGCCTTAACTCTTTTTCCTGCTTGAACTGTTTTTCTTGGTCCATTGTAGAAAAAAGAAACGGGGTGTCTCTCTTTAACAGCATTTGCAATTGAACCTGGTCTTGACGAAGAGTTACTCAAATATTTGGGTACACCATCTTTGTTTAGTGCAATTTGTTCACCGAGTAAGAATCTGAATATGTCTTTAAATAATTTCATTAAAAGTCGGGGTATGTTTTATTTTCTGAAAAGAAATTTCTATTAACCCCATCAACTCGGGTGTTGATATCAGTTAAACTACCTATTTTACCGTTATTTTCTCCTTTACCTAATTCATCACCATCAGATAATGCGTTTTGGTGTGTGGAGTCATATCCATTGTTTTCGTTATAAACATTTCTTCCTGTGTTATCTATTCTTGTGTTGATGTCGGTTAAACCACCCACATTACCAACATTCTCACCTTTACCTAATTCATCACCATCAGATAATGCATTTTGATGTACTAAACTATACCCATTCGAATCGTTATAAGTATTTCTATTAATTAAATCTGTTCGTGTATTGATGTCAGTTAGTCCACCCACATTTCCGTTATTTTCTCCTTTACCTAACTCATCTCCGTCAGACAACGCGTTTTCGTGAGAAGTACCATATCCATTATCTTCGTTGTATACATTTCTTCCTGTATTGTCAGTTCTTGTATTAATATCTGTTAGTCCACCTATTTTACCATTGTTTTCTCCCTTCCCTAACTCATCACCGTCAGATATTGCGTTAGGGTGTCCAATACTGTAACCATTAGTAATATTATAAGAATTTCTTTTAATATTTTCCTGTCTTTGTGTAATATCTGTTTTAGTACCTATTTTACCGTTCATTTCACCTCGACCTAACTCATCACCGTCAGATAATGCGTTTAGGTTCGATGATCCGTATGGTGATTCGGTACTATATGTGTTTCTCCCTAAAACATCTATTCTGTTTTGAATATCCACACTACTACCCACTTTTCCGTTATTATCACCCTTACCCAATTCATCACCATCAGATAATGCATTAGGGTGTGATGTACCATAGGATTTAAGACTTTTGTATTCATTTCTCGCCAATGCGTCTTCCCTAAATTTATCAGATATCGATTCTATTTGACTTGCCATTATAATAATCCTTTTATTCTTTTTACCTCTTCAAAAATACCGAGCGATGATATTGGTGAAACAGATGTTTTATCGGAATTAGACTTTAACATATTCGTAGGAACACGATTACTTGTCTTTTTCGTGTGTTTCTTTAAAAAACTATTTTGTCTTACATCGTCGATTTGACCAATTTCATTTGATCTTTGTTGGGACTTTTTATTTTTCTTAATTAATTCTCTTTCACCGTTTAAGTGAGTTTCACCCCACTTTAACATTAAATCACCACCCATTAGTTTAAATTGAGTGGTGTCTTTAAGTTCGGGTTTTTTTAAATCGTATATGATTGACTTTAATTGACTGTAACTAATATTTTTAGTCCTTATTAAACCCTTCGCTCTTTGAACACCAACAACAGATTTATCACTTAACGACATAAATACACTATGAATGTAGTCAAATATGTTGTCGGGTAATCTAAAAATTCTATTTTGTAATTTACTGTTACTCATTTTAACTTAAGTATTCTTTTATGTCGTCAATTGTAAGTTTATTTTTATTAAGTGTTGTTTTCAAAGAACTTAACTGTCTCTTAATGATTGGGTTAATGTCTTTTTTTTCACTATTTACAATTTCACCATTACTATTTTTCTTTGTTAGTACGGTTTCCATATAGTCTTTCATAAACTTCTTAGGATTCTCAACTAATCTAACCTTATCATCAGGTAGTTTTTGGTCATATCCCATTTTTTCAAGTCTTTCAATTGCATCTTCATGGGTAAGTTTTAATTCCTTCGTAAAATGTTTGTACGCTTCCTCAAAACTGTCGTCTTCACCCAACGTATCATCATAACCAAGAGATTTACTCATATCGGATTCCGCCCAATACCTTAATGAGGTGTGTGTTCCGTGAACACCATGAGTCCCCATTTGTCCCGCATATCCTTTTGCTGTTTGGTTAGATGTCTTTTTAGATGTTACACCTTTAGTATTTGCATTTGTTGCTTTACCACCTCTTTGAATATTTCCTTTAGCATTAACAATTTCTTCAACATCACCCTCTTCATCTTCTGCAACTTCAGGTATTTTTTTAAAGTTAGTGTCGTCCGACATTGCGTCGGCCATTTTCTTCCACTTGTCTCTTTCTTTCTTACTTAGACTCTCATCATTCGCCTTTGCGTAAAAGAAACGTTGTTGTTTTTTTGAGGTAAATTTCTCTTCAATTACCCCTTTTATAAAATTATTCATAGAATATACTTTTATTATAAATATCAAATGTTTTGAAAGATATTTATAAGAATATGAATAGTCAAGATATTTTAAGGAATTTAGGTATAAGTGTGGACATACAACTCGATAGTTCAGAGACTTATGACTATGAAATTGCGGGGTTTGATAACGACTACGACCCCAAATTGTTGGATTTTACTAATTCAATAGTATTTGACACTCCTATATTAAACAATTTAACCAATGACGATCCTACAATAGAAAATATTAAACTTTGTGAGTTTGATAACAGGATTAATGATGTAAATTACATTTATTCAGGGTTAACAGTATCGTTTAACTATGATGAATTTACTGATCATTTTAATATTTTAGACTCTGAGGGTAATATTATACATGATTATGAAAATTTTATTTTAAATAACGATCTTTTTACATACACAGGAATTACTAATGAAATACATTACTTTATAATATGTGAATATTCTGATACTCCGGTACCAACATCATCACCAACACCA
>ERZ1046740.2406-NODE-2406-length-12083-cov-6.349102_pt1 | contig 12083 bp, 20 predicted proteins | sample MGYA00383093_ERZ1046740 | MGnify/ENA primary metagenome ERZ1046740 (study PRJEB29581, sample SAMEA5548363) | metagenome | biome: marine; feature: coastal; material: water | depth 25 m | study: Short-term variability in the microbial, nano- and picoplankton...
CATCTTCATCGTCGCCCTCCCAACGTAACCAGTTGTCGTTAGGGAACATAGCAGCCATGTAGTTAGCGTGAAGGTTATCACGAATCTGACATAACTTAGGGATAGTAGTGGAGTTCTTCCAAGGGAGCTTAGCGTTTGTAGTCGTCTTAGTATCCGTAGCGAATACATAGTTACGAAGCTCTAGCCACTGCTCGTCCTTCTTAGTTCGAAGGGAACGCCAAGTATCAAAGTTGTTAGAGACCTCAGACGCCAGTTGGTCCGGTGAAAGAATCTCAGCAATATCTAATGTACGTCCAGCCAAAGAAGTAATTCCTTATTGATTTAATTATGTGACTATTATACCACAGTCAAGCTCGAATGTCAAGAACTAATATGCGACACCACCAAAGCGTCCGTTGTAAGACACATCAGGTTTACTCATACCTTGTTGACGCATAGCTCTACCCCTTGTAGGTGGAACCAGAATCTCGATACAAGATGCAAGGGTATCTTTAACGTCATCGTGGGGTGGTCTAGCTTGTACGAGTTCATCTTCAAGTACTTGACAGTTGCCACCCAAGTAATGCCATACTGACCCGTTAGAATATCGTGGCTCAAGAATGGCCGCCATGCGTTCTTCCTTAGAACCCGTTGCTCTCGTAGGTTTGTGTTCAAGGACAGATAAAGATAGACCATGAGGCTTAATATGTTGATCCTTAATCTCCTTGACAATAACAGACTGAGCAGCAGTAACCTCGGCTCGTATCTTGCGGAAGTCCCACTTAACATGTAGATCGACAATATGTTTATAGTATTCAGACACCTTGTCAGTTTGGAAACGATCAATGTCAAGAACGTATATATTATAGTCACAGTCTACTCCTAAGACTACTACACAACTATAGTCAGCCCGTTTGGTTAAGGAGTAAGCGAAGTCGATAGCAGCAAAGACATTGAGACGCTGTTGTTTATAATACCACTTGCCAGCCTGCCTTGAGAGGTGAGCTTTATCGTAATATTGAAACAGGTCTCTACCAACGGGAGCGTTCTCAGGATCATTAGGGTCATTGTAATACTGTGCTCTATATTGCATTTTGTCTAGGTACTGAGCTCTTTTCTTTGCCAAGACCTTAACGTCAAAACCGAACCACTTACCTCTTTTTGTTACTTGTCTAGGCCAAAGGAACTCGCCTGTGCCGTCACCCTTAGACTCTACTTGTCGTTCGAATACTTCATAGACATCTTCTTCGTCTATCTGTTCTCCTAAGTCATTGAAGATCTCTTCTTTCATCTTCATCATCTCGGAGTAATAATCTCTTGCGTCATACCGAGTACCCACTGCCCAGATCTCACTGTCTGCTCCAGCAATAGAAACTAAAAGGGAACATTGGGTCTTTACCTTTTGTCGCCCATCAGCAGTGTAAGCGTTCTCGTGTACTACTACATCATCTTTAATAGCTACGTCACAGTGGAGGCCTGTGAGGCCAGTAGTCAACCCACCAGTAAACACAGAAGGATCTCGTACACCTTCAAGCTTACGTATAGGGTGATCGAACTCTATCTCAGTTGAAGACCACTTAGCCCGTTTACCTTCTTCAGGTAACACATACTCAGGAAAGAAATACATGAAGTCATCAGAGGTAAAGATATCTTTGATGAACTTAAGTTGCTTCTCTGCTAGTTTAGAGGTGGCTGAGATATAAAGGATACGGCGGTCTGGGTGTCGTGTAAGGTACCAAGCTGCTCGAAAGGCTACTAGTCGAGACTTCCCGTGATCTCGTGGGATGAGAGCTAGCTGATGTGTCTTACGGTTACGTCTGTTCCACCAACTACAGATCTCTTCGTGGATACTTCCTAAGACTTGGTAAGGAGCTACAAGTTTAATAAAAGACACTAAGTCAGTTAGGGCTGTAGTTCTTACTTCATACCACTTCTCAGGTGGGAGTTCCCCGTGGAGTTCTTTGTACCGTTGTTCCCCAAAGGAGTGATCAGGTACAGTCTTCTTACCAATAGATATCAATTGAGTCTCTCCAAAGCTCCGTCTAGCTTAGTAACTAGAGCTGCTTGGATCTTAGTCTCTCGGGTGACCTCTTCATTAGTAGGACGACCTCGACCTTTAGACTTCTTAGTTGTTCCACTAGTAGTATCTTCCCAGCCCTCTTTAGTTAAGAACTTAGAAGCTAAGAAAGCTTGTGAGGTATCTCCAGTAGAGATCTCTCGGATCTTCTCTAGGCTCATTGCCTTTTGAGACGTCTCAAGTTCAAACAACATATCATCTAACCAATCCCGGAACCACTTACCCTTTTTAAGTTCTTGCCAATGCTTAAAGGAACCTAGGTACTTCTTAGCAAACAAGTAACCTGTAGGGTCTCCTACTTCTAAGAAGAGTCTACTGAAACTTGGATACACAACTCCCTTATACGTATGATCAAACTCCTTCATCGTAAAGATCGGTAGAATGTCAGTAGGGCTGTAGTGTTCGACAAACATAGACATAGTAAGGTACTTGCCTTGATCAGCCTTAAAGGGTGGGAGTCTTTTGTGTGGGTCTATAGTTTCCATATGGGTCAATGGCCTCTTTAAAGACAATCTAAGTTACTCCCAGTACTCTAGAGCCCTATTGGGTCTCTACAGTGGGGTAATGGGATTGAGGTTATCAGTTAGTGTTTACTCTAGGGGACTATTAGGTATGCTCTGTTGTACTCAATAGTATAACCATATTATACCATATTTGAACACAAAAGTCAACCCCCTTAGTAGACTTAAATGATTTATTTAGCGCACAAACCCCTCCGATGAAATCCATTGGGTGACTCCCTTGACCTTAGAGGGCTCCCTTGTTTAAGGTCTATTTTGGTTAGAAAATCTTTAGACGTAGGAAGTAATAGCACCCCTAAGGCACCCCCCCTTAGTCCCCCTAGCTGCGAATGAATCTCAATAGCAACTTGAATGATTCTAAGAAGTAATCTCCCCACGGATGCGAATGAGTCTCACTTGCACATTAGAGATCTCTTGGGTAACAATATTACTTCAATGATCGTTTAACTATTGAGTATCTTGTAAGACTAGAATAGTTCTCACTTGCAACCCACTGATCTAATTGCGAATACCTCTTAACAACTACCCTTTAAAGTTATCCACAGGTACTCCCTAGTTATCCACACGTTACACACAAGTTATCCCCAAAGTTATCCACAGGGTCTAGGAAGCCGTTTAAGCCCCTCTGAATGCCCTTTGAAGTCTCGCTTATGCTACTATATAAAAGTCTCTTAGACCCTTGTGCGTTGATGTTCCCCTATTGTTCTCACAAATAAAGTACTTGACACCCTTTAAAGCCTTGACCGTGACATTTAGGTAACACCCCTTAAGAACTGGCATGATTCTTGTACCCCACGTACTATTAATCCTTTAGAAGTAGCTATGCAATAAAGACATACCAGCCATGCAATCTTAGCACTACTAAACCTCGAAAAACTCTATATTCTCATAATTATCGAAACGAACACAAACAAACAAACGGAGACAAGAAGATGGATAAAGTATTTACAGTTGAACGCGGCGGGGAGTTTCTCTTTTGTGCCAAGTCTCAGAAGAAGGGGATCGAACTAGCTATAGGCGAAACCTCAAAGGGTAGTATCATAAGTGAGATTGAGATTGTAGGGACTATGGCTTTCATTAGTACCGAGTGTGGGGAGTTTATAACAGTTCGAGAAACTCCCATCTTTGAGTAAATTAGGTGTTGACATTAGTTAAGGGGTGCTTTAACGTACCTCTTAGATAAAGCCAACAAACGCTTTAACGAACACTGGCCTTCCTAGGGCAAGCCGTAACAGGCATAGGACTTATCGCTAAGGGGCGGAGTACAGGTAGGGATATCGAGGATGTTTAATCTAGGCTGGCACTGACTCTAAAGTAAGAGAGTTTAACTGGCGCGGGGTTGTGACCGTTTGCATTCGATAAAGCCTAGGGTGAAACAACTAGGTAAACACTGAAATGATTGCCACTAAAACCTAAGTAACTGTACCGCCACGGTTCCGAGCTTGATTGTTCTTACTGTACAGGTATGCAACGCCTTAAACCTTAGTTGTTCTACTTGAAAAGGGTAGGTAAATCATTCCAAATGTGCATAGAAGTATGTATGTTTTCATTAGGGTTGTGTGATAGCAAGCGCAACCCCTATGTGAATGTATAAACAATAGCGGAGTAAAGACCATGAAACTTATTATTGACCTAAAGAAATTGAACCAGAAAGCTCGACGTGTTATCGGGTTCGCAAAGGGAAACCAGACAGCGGTGCATGAAATCTTATGTTCTTACTTGCACCACGTAGCTAACACAAAGGATATCCGCCCACTCAAACGGTTCATCAACGATATGCCTGAAAGTACCCGCAAAAACTCAATGAATAAATGGTGTGAGACATACGGGCCTTTGAAGTTTGTAAAGGGTGAGATGAAACGGGATAGTGAAGGCACTCTTAAGCTCGGTGAAGCAATGGAGAGCCCTTATTGGAAGATGAAAGGGGTGGCTGAGGCCGTGGAGTATAAGCCAATGACCGATAAGAATATCATCCAGTTCGTCAAGAGATTAGAGAAAGATCGGGCTGAATTGGGGGAAGATAGTGTAGGTGTCGAAGCTTTGAAAGCACTAAAAGCACTAGGCATGTAAGATAAGTCTTGACAGGGTGGCTCAAATGTGCTACCCTATCTCTAATGTCCCAAGGGTTAAAGCCCCAATGTAACAACACAACTGGAGTAACTAACTATGATCGAATACATTAAAGACGCAACGGCCCTTGTGATGATACTTATGATGGGGGCTTGTGTATTAGTACTAGGTGGGTGTAACTTACCAAGCTCTAACTCCTTTGAGTACATTGGAGTGCATGAGTGTGACCCGTCTCGTACTATACCAGCAGCACCAACTGAGCCCAAAGCACTATGTATCTTTACGGAGAAACCCCAATGATTACTATGAAAACTATGAAGGGATAGAGTGATATGCCACAAGTAAAGAGTTTTAACTGGTACCTTCAACGTGAACTAGATAAACTTAACTGGATTGACAGTGACACGTATGAAGCTGCTGAATTGGAAGCACTAGATAAGTATGACGAGGCTAACGACATGGCCTTTGATCTAATGAAGGAGAGACACTATGGCCTCATTGACTAGACTGCGCTATCGAGACTACACAGCTCAGGCTTGGACGTACTCAAAGCATAGTTACTCTAAGTGTGGAGAGGTACATTTAAAGGCTGACATTGAAGCCCTTCGTCGTACTTACGAGTACGTAGAGGTACATAGAGGAGAACTAGATGATGACGACTAAGAGATATACTGTAGGTCTTGACGACTGGGACTTTGTGTGTGAAGTAGAGAGGTGTCTTGATGGGGCAGGGGAACCTGACTACCAAGTAGACTACCTTGAAGTGATTGATCCTTGGGGTAGTTCCATCAACCCTCGGAGTATCTCTAAGTCTCTTGACTGGAGAGCACAACAGAAAGCAATAGAAGAATACCCGTGGGCGTAGTTAATAGATAGAAGACAGTAGAGGGTGTAGCTCTGTTGTCTTCCTTGTATTAACCAAGGTACTCATAGGACACAGGAACCATAGTGTCATGCGTACAAAGGAGAACACTATCATGTCTAACATTAAACGTAACGTCAGTGCTAAAGCAACTCGTATCAACGTAGCAGCTAAGGCTAACAACGCCCACACTATCTCGTATGTAGCACGTAACAACCTCAAAGAACTACGTATGGCAACAGGTATGAAACAAGTAGACCTAGCTCGTAAGATGGGACTACGAGTATGGCCTCAGACTAAAGGAGTAGGTTTCGTAAGTAAGGCAGTGTCGAAATGGGAGAACGGGCAAGCTTACCCTAACTACAAGAACCTAGCTCTGTTGCGTGTGATCTTTGGTGATGACATCCGAGTTGAACGTGACATGGATAACTTGAAGGTGGTGTAAGACTATGAAGGTATTTATATGTCTGATGTGTGAGCCTCATGAAGGTGGCACTATCGTAGCTGTCTTTGATAACAAGAGGGCAGCCAACAAGTACGCTAAGGATTTCAACAGTAAGTCCTCCTTTGATTACATAACTGTTAGTGAATGGGAGGTGGGGTATGCTTGTCAAGTTGAGCCGTACATCTAAGATGCCTTGTAAGTCTTGGTCTCTTGAGGCTAGGACTACGTGCCCCGGATCGGTAGACCCTAAGACTAAGGCGGTGTGGCCTGTGTGTCAATCATGCTACGCTACCAAGGGGTTTTATCATATGCCTAACACTAAGAAGCAACGTGAGTTTAATCGTGACCACTGGGTAGTTGACGGGTGGATTGATGAGATGGTAGCTAGTATAGGAACTGATGAATACTTTCGTTGGTTCGATAGCGGTGACATCTATACCCCAAGGCTAGCTAAGAAGATCTACTCAGTAGTACGACTAACGCCTAACACGAAACACTGGATACCTACTAAGTCTTGGGACATCCCTAAGATACGTAAGTGGCTTGACCTGTTGAATGGGTTGAGTAACTGTGTTGTAAGGTTCAGTAACAAAGAGATTGACGACACCTGTTTTGAGATGACACACTACTGGTCGGCTGTTACTACACATAAGAACTTCTCAACTCCCTTCCCTAATATCAAAGGCTGCCCTGCTTACACCCAAGAAGGTAAGTGTGGTGACTGTCGAGCCTGTTGGGACAAGAACGTTGACCTTATTGTCTACCCCCTACACTAATGGTTGACTTCATTGCAATTATGTTCGCTTGCATCATAGCAATAGCGTACTTCATCAGCTTTAAAGACTAACTAAAAGATTGGAGAACTATTATGAACCCCTTTGAATTTGCCCTGTTGATAGCCTGTGTTATCTTGTTTGCTCTACTAATCTTGATGTCTTCCAACCAAACGACATACGAGAAACAAACAAGAGACTTTGCTATCAAGAACCAATGCGCTGTGTACCACCCAAAGACAGGTGCGTTCACTTGGAAACATGAATGGACTATGAAGGAGTAAAGCCAATGGCTAAACTTATTAAACCTAAACTAAAGAAACCCTCAGTGACTTTAAAGTTAACTCATGACGAGGCTACTACCTTATACGCTATGACCTTTCGAGTAGGAGGCGACCCACTTGGACACCGAGGTCTCATTGATAATATCCAAACAGCTATGGACCCTTTAGGTCTATCCGAGGACACTGACTTCATCTCAAGTGGGCTTCAGTTCAAGTTCACTAAAGATTTCACTAAGGAGTAAAGACAATGAAGATGCAACAACCTGACCGGAACGTAGCGACTAGCAACCTTATGTCGACGAACGAGTTCACTATTGCAACAAATGCTAAGAGCTTTAAGGTTATCTCGGATAGCCTGTACACTAACAAACCCCTCGCTATCATCCGTGAGTACATGAACAACGCTTGGGATGCACACGTAGACGCTGGTAACACTAACGAACCAGTAGAACTACACCTACCTACATTCTTAGAGCCTTGGTTAGAGATACGGGACTCGGGTATCGGCCTTGACCACAGTGACGTGATGAATATCTTTACGAGTTACTTCACATCAACAAAGGAGAACTCCAATGAACACAATGGATGTCTTGGTCTGGGTTCCAAATCTGCTTTTTCTTATACTGACTCATTCGTGGTGGTGGCGTGTAAAGATGGACATGAGCGTACGTATAGTCTTTACCTTAGTGTTGATGGTATTCCCACTTACTCTTTACTTGCTGAAACTAGTGGGGTCAACCGTACTAGTGGAGTAAGCATCAAGGTAAACATTAAGAAGCATGACGTTGACCACTTTATACGTGAAGCTAAGAACTTCTTGGAGAACTACAGTGGACTAGTCAAGGTGAACATCCCTGACTTCCAATATAATAAGACTGAGTACGTGATGTCCGGTAAGAACTGGAAGCTACGTAAGTGCTTTAGTGGGTACCGCCATGCTCGCGAAGAAAGCGCACGTATCATCATGGGTTCAGTGGTCTATCCCTTGAGCCGTGATGTAATGGAGCACTACCTTGAAGGTGCCGCTAAGACTGTGCTTGAGTGTTCCCTTGACATCTCTGTACCTCTTGGTGCCGTGAGTATCCACCCTAGTCGTGAAGGTTTAGACTACGACGAAGCTACCACTGCTGCCTTGAAGGTTATCTTTAACGCAGTAGGTAAGGACGTACGAGACGTAGCCTTAAAGGAAATCAACACAGCTACTACTGAGTGGGAAGCCGTGAAGAAATCCTACAGTGTGTACTCCGAGTTACCTATTAAGTTACGTGGGTTCCTTGACTACGGACACGTGATCTTCAAAGGTAAGAAGACTAACTATCGTATACAATCTAGCCTCTGTCCTGTGAAGTCTATTGAGATCGGGTACCGTGAGTGTAACAACTGGAATACACAAAAGTACCGCAACCGTTGGATTTATGACATCAACAGATTCGAAGCTAAGGGGGTAGTAGTCCTTGACGAGAAGAAACGTTGGAACATACGGATGAACGAAACCTTGGCGGACTCTAACACATACCTCTTAATCAAAGGCAAGAAAGATACCACCCAAGCTGAGTACGCTGAGGTCTTAGAGTGGTTAGGTTCTCCTTCAGACGCTGAGGTACACTACGTATCTAAGATGGCTGACTCCTTTGTCCCTTCAAAGACTAGAAGTGGGCGAGGTGTGTCGTCGACTGAGGTGTTGAAGTATCGCTCAAACGGTACCTTAACAAGTAACAGTTGGGCTAACACAGAGGTAGATACATCAGAGATTGAAGTGTACATGGATGTCTCTCGATTTAAACCTGTTGACATGGATAAGTTAGAGTTCGACATAGCTTGGGTATCCCTTGGTGCAATCGAGAAGACCCCCACCCTATACGGCATCCCTGCAAGTACTAAACAAAGTACTAAAAAGGACATCTACAGTAACGCAATGACCTTTAAAGAATACCTTATTGACACTGTGACTGAGTACTTGGAGAGCATCGACGACAAGGGCTGGATTGAGTACCTTAACTCTACTACTAGGTGTGGCTGGATCTTTAACAATACCCCTAAGGTAGTACAAACTAGGTTGGAGACACACAAAGCCACCCAGTCTGACCTCTATACCCTTGCTGTTAACTCGGAGTGCTACTTTCGGGACACTGATGAGATCCGTAACATTCGACAGTGTCTTCTAGTTATCAAAGACTTCAAGATTCCTGTTGACATCACTGACAAACGAGTGTATAATATCACTCAAAGGTCAGCCGAGGTAGACAAGAAGTACCCAATGCTCAAGCGTGTCAACAGTGAACCTTACTGTTACGAAGACCCAACTAAGCGTGACGAGTACTGGCAAGACATTATTAACTACATAGCAACTGGAGTAAACTAATGACGTGGTATAAGAGCAACTCAAGTGTGGCCTCAGTGTACCTGAACGATGACCACCCTACTTGGAAGATCACAACATACAACCGCGATGGACCAAACGTACAAGGTAAGTGGAATCTGTGGCTACGTGGACACCTTCGAGGACAAGCCTCAACCCTTAACGATGCGACTGCCTTACACTACGTCCTTCAACACAACCCAATGGAGACACCTACCATGAACCCGACAACTTCACAATTCTGGATTATCTTTAACAACACACAAGAGGGCCCGTACCCTAAGGCTACTCGTAAGCTATACCGGCACTCATCTGAGTATCAAGCCCGACAGGAAGCTGAACGACTAGCTAAACAGTCCCCCGGCCAAGAGTTTATCGTGATGTCTTCTGTGTGTGCAGTAGAAACTAACAACGTAACAGTCAAGGAGTACACCTAAGATGATCCCCTATATCCTAACAGACAAGAGCCTTACAGTGGTGACTACTACTAAGGTTCACAACATTGACAACACCCACGTCCACTGGGTCTCTATTGTGGAGGAACTAAAGGAGTACAGTAACGACATTGAGTACAACGATGGGACTTTTATACGTACCTTTGAAGATCTCATCGATGTCACACAGGCTATCAACACCTTTGGTAGTGGACTCGTCAAGGTCATTGACGGTGTGGTTACTTACAAAGACACTGAGGTACGTGGTACCCTTGTCAACCGTATGCTTAAGATGATGGAGGAAGGCTTTGATGTCGACCCCCTTGTTAAGTTCCTTGAGAACCTTATGCTTAACCCCTCTTACAAATCTCGTGAAGATCTCTATCGTTTCCTTGAGGCCAACGACTTACCTATCACACCTGATGGTTTCTTTCTTGCGTATAAGAACGTCAATGAGAACTATCGTGACAAGCACAGTGGTACCTTTGATAACTCAATTGGTAAGGTGTGTGAGATGGAGCGCACATTAGTTAACGATGACTCCTCTCAGACGTGCTCAGCTGGTCTTCATGTGTGCTCTAAGAAATACCTTCAAGGTTTCTGGGGTACACATGGACACACTATGATCGTGAAGGTTAACCCTTCTGATGTCGTGAGTGTGCCTTATGATTACAACGATTCCAAGATGCGTACTTGTAAGTATGAGGTAGTAGGTGAGGTTGAAGGTATTGAGAAGGACTTCTATGACTCAACTGTACACGATACCACTGATGACGGTTGGATCTCTTGGGACTGCGCCAAGTACGATATTGAAGCAGAAACTCATCTCTCCGATGACATGGACATTACAGTCAAACTTCAAAACGGGGACACTCACCACGGTAAGGTATATAAGTACTACTGGGGTGAGTGTGGTTCTTTACACTCTATCGTAGCCTACCGAGTAGGTAAGTAACCAACGAAGCAACCAACGGGAGGCCCTCTGTGGTCTCCCAAGATTGGAGGAACACACATGCGAAGAACTATAACCCAACGAGGTGAGTTATGAGATGTATCATATGCAACAGAGACACACCTAACCCTGACTACTGTGGTATCTGTAACGACACTAACGAGAAGATTGTTTACAACGACACAAGCGAAAGCTTAAAGGACGGGGAGGTACCCCATCAGCTAGACCTAGAAGATTACCTTAAAGAACTGGAGGACTTGTGAGATAATGAATATAGATGCGTGAGTTATTCCCTGTGTCCTTTGAGGCACTTTTGGACACTTAAGGAGACCTAAGATGTGGAAGCTCAAGTTGTTCCTAAGAGGCACATGGTACATTGGGACCACTTGGCGAATACATTATGATGAGTGGTCCTTAGGGCCTATTAGATTATGGAGATACAGAAGATGACACAGGATATTGATGAACTGATTAAAGAACTGCAAGAAATTGAAAAACGAGAGGCGGCAACTCGCACAGGGCGCGTCTTATGTGAAACAATCCAAGCCCTCAAAGAGCTTGACAACAGAATGGAAGAGTTGGAGAACACCAATATTATTGCAACAGATGCATGTGACAGGTTCAAGATTGAAATCTCAGACCTTCAACAGCAACTCAAGACTGCCAACGAGCGAGTGGAGAAATGGGAAGAGGATTTCAATGCACTTGCAAGAGAACGCACCCATTTGAAAGTATGCCTCGAACGCAAGTCAAGTTACGCGAAGGAGCTTCAACAGGAAAACGAACGGCTTAGGGCTGTGGTGGATGCTGCGAAGGCTTGGTCAGAAGAACCTTTCACTATGAACCAGCAAGCGATTGAGTTGTTACTTTCTGTTAAAGCACTCGAAGAAGCAGCCAAGCCAGAAGAAACTAAGTTCACTCTAGGTTCGGAGACTGAGGGCGACACATACGCTTTCCATGTTGAAGTTGAGGAGGATGTGTGATGTGGGTATTATATGTAATTGGTGTGGTTATCCTTCTGTACTTACTTGACAGACTACATAAGCACATTGTTTGGACAGCAGGAGAAGAAGCAATCAACTTGAACTCTGAAGACCTTAGCAATCGAACTACTCAAGAGTGGAAAGATATTTTTAAAGAGGGAGCAAGCAAATGACCTGTCGCAAGGAACAACTGAATGCGTTGGCTGATCGGTGTGAGAAATGCCACGGAGAAGCCACAGCCCCAACAGAAGCCCTCGCAAGACTAGCAGCACTTCTACGTTGCCTCGCACAAGGAGAAGATGATGAGTGATATTGATAAAGCTAAGGAACTTGTGGGGCAGTTG
>ERZ1046740.2417-NODE-2417-length-12058-cov-3.585270_pt1 | contig 12058 bp, 10 predicted proteins | sample MGYA00383093_ERZ1046740 | MGnify/ENA primary metagenome ERZ1046740 (study PRJEB29581, sample SAMEA5548363) | metagenome | biome: marine; feature: coastal; material: water | depth 25 m | study: Short-term variability in the microbial, nano- and picoplankton...
CAACAAAACGTGACTGGCCAATTACCGAACCGAAGAAAAGAGCTCCGATACTAATAAATACCAAAAGCGCTGCGAAAGTGATTTTGTTTTTCATCGCAAGATAAGATTAAATTTGGAAAAGGTATTTGGGGGAGGGCAAAAGACTCTACGGTCTACAAATCGAGGGTGGCAGATAGCGGATTATTAGCCACAGAGAAAGTATTTAAAATAGTCTGAAACGTTCAACTGTTGATTTTACTGATTGATTCTTAATCGAGAAAATTGAATTGAGTTCTTCGTGATGAAGCTGGTGATTTTAAGACCTTTTACTTCAGCTCATGAAGAGAGCTAATCCCTAAGCTGGTGATGACGTAATCACTTCGTTATACAAGTCATAGTGACGAGATGCGTAACGGGCTAGAGAATATTCTTTCAAGGCAAACTCCCGACACTCTACTTGCCATAATCGCCCTCGACGTTTTTCTGAAATTATCCACTCGACTCCGTTTGCCATATCAGAAACCGAAAATGGTATCGCTTGATACCCATTTTCTTTGTGGCGAAAAACAGAAGCTTGGCCAGCAGCACGAAATCCCACAACCGGGGTTCCACAAGCCAAAGCCTCCGAAGCAGTCTGGCCAAACGTTTCTTCGCGGGAGGGGAATAAGAAGACATCACCGAAGCTGTAGATCTCGGCGAGCTGGGTATCATCACAGACCGAACCTAAACGAATCAATCGAAAGCCATGCGAGCAAATTTTAGCACTCTCCTGATCGCCAAAGACGAGAATATCACCATCAAAATGGCGCTGAGCTAATTCTTCAAGGACCCCTTCCAAAAGATCACCGCCCTTACGCACGTCACTCGTCGCACCCAGAGCTCCAAAAACAAGAACGGTGCGATCCGAAGCGATCCCCAGCTCGTCTCGAAGAACCGAATCAGGTCTTGGTTTGAAAACCGAAGTATCAAGACCGTAAGGGATCACCGCAGTTCCCCATCCCGGCCGATTATGCATTCTACTTAATTGCTCGATCACCCAGGGCGAAGGACCTACTGCGGTTATTCCAAGATCTCCCCAATACTTTTTCTTAAGACTTCCAACCCAGCTTTCCCAATCGACTGAAAGCCATCTCGGATTTGGTTCTGGGATTGCATCATCATAGTGCCCAACCCCTAAAATTGGCCATAAATCATGCAGAGTCCATACTAACGGCTTCCGAATTTTTGAAAGCGTTTTTACTGGGAGAAATCCATTTCCCGCCCAATGGAGATGAACAAGATCAGCATCACTTGAATTGATAATCGCCGCCAATCGGCTGGGGATGATTCCAAAGGTCCACATCGAACCAGTAGGGTTTCCCGACCACCGACGTAAGGCCCGCTCGATCGGAGGCGTCAACTTCTCAAGAAGATTTTGAAAAATCGAAATCTCACCTGAGACAGAAACCTTGGGATCATGACTACTTTTGCGCCGAACCAGCATCTTGGAATCAACGCCAGATTTCTCCAATGCCTTATGAAGGCGATAAGATGCCCGCGACGCCCCACCGACGCAATCAGTTGATCCAACATGGAGAATTTTCATACGGTTAGCATTGCGTGCTTCTCCTATGCTGAAAGGTGCTTTTCTAAAAAGCCCTTAGATTCCTCAATCCAGCCCGCTAATAGGTGATCCTCAGGACCTAGCTGATTCACATGATGCTCTTGGATTTCCTCGATCTCACTTGTAACTGTTGATAAGCCCAACCTTCGTCGGAAAGTATTTATTTTTTGATCCTTGCTGGGATGGCTCACGATAATAAAGGGGAGCCGGTTTTTGAGACTGAAAACCACCCCGTGGAAGGTATTAGTCACGACGAGATCGCATCCAGCAAGAAGTCCAGGAACATCGGCAGGATCGCAAAACGCGATATTACGAGTAGCCCAAGAGTAATGATATCCAATAGAACATAGATCTTTACCCACCCTAGCAGCAAATCGGCAAACTCTCTGCACATCATGCTCCGAGGGACCCATTAGATAAGTCCCAATAGCTCCAGCAGTTTTGCCATTCTTAATCGGCTTATCTGGTTTAGAAAGAAGAACCGGATCAACCACAAGATCAGGACGACGCCCAGTAAGAGATTCCACAATGGCTAGAGAATTCTCATCACGAACCGAAATCGCTTCGAATCTCTCAAGAAGTGGACTCAAAGACGCTAACTTAGGATCATCTAGCGAGGTTGAACCAAAACTCGGCGCATAAGAAATTTTAGGTCCAGAACCCATTCCCGCACCGAAAAAAGTCAGATCACCTGCTGAAAAGGGATTACAAATATTCCAGATTTCGTCGCTCCCGAAAACAATACAATCATAGTCGAGTGCGCTCAAATTCTCCGCCGATTGAATTCTCACTCCAATAGGTAACGTCGCAATAGCTTTGAGATATGACCTCTGCTTTCGGATGTTATTCAGCAGACGCAGCGGATGCCGGGTCCTGTAAATTGCCTCATGATCCAGCTTTTTTTGAGCGGCATTAGTATAATCGATCAGCTCTGCTTGGTGCCCACGCGAGGTCAAGAATGATGACAAACCCTTTGCCTGCAAAAAGCCACCCGCATTGATTCCACGATGAAATGTTAAAATCCCGATTTTCATACAAGTTTTATGAAGTTAAAACGGTGGGGACAGAGTGAATTCTCACTAGGTTCCTAATGAATCGTTAAAATAGCTTCAGCAGGATATCTTTGCGAGATAGGGCTAAGTGCCTCGCTAGAAGGGTAACCACATCCAATGAGCATAATCACATTTTCATGTTCGGGAATCTCAGCAATCTCCCTCAATTTGAGGTCCGAATTATAATCGACGCACCAATTGAGACAGACCGAACCCATTCCCTCACTTTGGATAGCAAGGACGGTCTGCAGAGCAAATAGGCCACCATCAATTCCCGGCTGATTTCTCTCTTTCCGAGATAGAAAGAACCTCATGTCACTCGTGACGACAAAGAGCACAGGCACTTGGTGACCAAAGCCACGGTTTCCGGTTTGATACTCCAGGAGCTGAATCACCTTTTCCCCTGTAAAAACATGCAGTCTGCCTGTCTGCCTGTTACAAACCGAAGGAGATTTGAGAGCCGTCCTAGCGATCGAATGGAGAACCTCTGGAGTCGGTATCCGGGAAACATCGAAAGAGCGTAGACTGCGACGGCCTCTCAAGAGTTTCTTCAGCCCGGACCAATCTAATTCCTGATTTATAGCGTAGGGATTCGCTCCTCCAACTTGCGTATCACTGCCCTCTTTTGGCTGAAAATTCACGAAGGTCTCTGAAACATCAAAGTTAAGTTCCTGATGCCGTTTTAAATAAGAGCCTAAAACCCCATGGGCAGCAGAAATTTGAGAAATGGATTCCACGTCATGATTTGGCAGCGTTTCCCAAACTTCCAGATCCAAAATCAGCGATTTCACGACATCAGCAGCAGACCCTGGGCGAAACTCAGGCATCGCAAGAGCCTTCTCGACAACATGGTATTTACGAATGATATCTCCTAAAAGATGAACACTTCGATTCCTCGTAGGAGCGCCAGCCCAATCACAAGCACCCAAATAACGCCGAGAATCTCGATACTCCTCGAGGTAATAGAGAGCCCGTTGTTTCAGGCCTCTGATGAATTTACCGATCATAACATTTTAAATCACACCGCCTGCAAATTTTTGGGATGGTCCGCTAATTTTTTCAGCCGTTTATAAAGAGGAAGATCATTTAAAAATCTTACCGAAAGATTTCCAATTAAAAGAACTAGGGCAATCGCCATCGCATTAATCCCAAGGTAGACCGCGATCCCGAGATAAATAAAACGGAATGAAACCAGTATATTCCGACGTCCAACTTCTCCTCGCATAATTGCCACCGCAAGGAAAGGCTGAAAAACAAGGGTCAGTCCGTAAGAAATCACAAGGACCATAAATACCGGGAGAGCATCCAAATAGGCCGGCCTCAGTAAAAAATTAATACACCATGGTCCGAGGATTGGAACCACTAGAATACCCGCGCAAACAAGAAGCCCAATCGAGCGTATGTAGCGCCTCAAAAAGATAAGTAAATTCGCTATCTCTCCTCTGGCATAGAGCCTCGATACCTCCGGATTCACTGCTGAACCCAAACTCGATTGAAGCACCGTCAGAGGCCGAGATAATGAGACTGCCATTCCAGCAAGAGCCACCTGCGTCTTACTCCCAAAGATTCCTAACAAGAAAACCCCTCCCACTTCTGATCCTCCATTCAATATCCCAAAAAGAGAAGTCTGACCAAGGGTGTTACGTAACCCCCCGAAATGTCCTCGCAAAGGTTGTAAGCTTAAGATCCGGCCTCCAAAGGACCAAAAAGAACGAGTGCATAAAACCATCAAGATGAGAAATAGGAGGATCGTCAATGCCTCCCCAATCGCAGTAGCAATGATCGCAGATTCAAGTTTCAACCCTCCATTAATCTCAAGATAAACTAAGAGTAAGGGAATCGTAATCCCACCTACGATCGGTGGTATCTGGGCGAGGTGAAATTTGTTAGAAAGACGTAAGAGACCTACACTGATGCCAGAAAATAAATGAGCACAGGTGGCAAAACCCATAATTTTAAATGAGCTAGCGAGATTAGGATTTTCGTAAACCTTTTCTGCTACCCAGTCGCTCCCAAAAAAAACTAACCCAATCGTTAGAAGCGAGATCACACTCGCAATATAGATTAATAAAACGAGAAGGCTGGCCACTTTATGGTCCGCCTTTTCAGCCTCAAACTCAGGAATAAAGCGTAGGAGCGTCGGTTCAAAACCAATGCTAAGAATGAGTTTGATGATACTGACCGCATTGAGACAAATAACGTAGTAACCAAAACTCTCAAGATCCAGATACCTTCCAAGAATAACAGCTTTCCCCATTGCAGCGAGGATGACAACGACCCCGCCAATCATGCCAATACCTGCGTTTATCTTAATTCTTCTAACAATAGACATCTTTGGATGCGCAAGAAAATTAGCCACAAGTGATTGATAACGTGAAAGATCGTATTCACATCGAAGAAGAAAGCTCTTTTTATAAAAAGACCCTAAAGTAACCTCTACTTGAAGGCCCAACCCTCTAGTCCCCCTAAACGATCATTCCCGCGGCAACCGTCTCATTGGTTCCTGGATCAATGAGAATAAATGATCCGGTCTGACGATTGTTATTATACGAATCATAACATAAGGGAGCTGCTGTTCTCAGCGAAATTCGACCAATCTCATTGAGTGAAAATGACGAGGAATCCTCTTCTTTGCGTAAGGTGTTGATATCCACTTTATAACTCATCTTTTGCACAATCGCTTTAGTCTCCCGCGTGGTGTGCCGGATGATGAGTTTCGCACGCTGATTTAAATTCTGATTTGAAAACCAGCAAATCATCGCTTCTAAATTTTGACTTTGCTTGGGTGGGTTGTTGGCCTTCACCAACATGTCACCCCGTGAAATATCAATTTCATCTTCGAGGGTTATGGTAATCGACTGAGGTGCAAAAGCCTCTTCCATCTCTTCACCGTCTTGAAACACTTCTTTGACTCGACTACTAAAGCCAGATGGCAATACGGTGACATCATCCCCTGGTCGAAAAACACCTCCAGCAACCCGACCCGCAAAGCCCCGGAAATCATGAAATTTATCGCTCTGTGGACGGATCACCCATTGCACCGGAAATCGAGCTTGGACATGATTTTCATCTCCCCCGACATACACATTTTCAAGATGATAAAGGAGGCTGCTTCCCTCAAACCAAGACATCTTCTCAGACTTCTCAACAACATTATCACCATTGAGTGCTGAAATCGGGATTGGGGTGATGTCCACCAAGTTGTCGAGACGCGAGGCAAACGATTGATAGTCTTTTACTATCTCATCATAGACCCCTTGGTCGTAATCGACGAGGTCCATCTTATTGACCGCAACGACGACATGTTTGATGCTTAACAAATTCGCAATGAATGAATGCCGTTTTGTTTGTTCAATGACACCTTTACGGGCATCAATCAAGATGATCGCAAGGTTGGCAGTTGAAGCCCCAGTCACCATGTTTCGGGTGTATTGGATATGACCGGGAGTGTCCGCGATGATAAACTTTCGTTTAGGAGTGGCGAAGTAACGATAAGCGACGTCAATCGTAATTCCCTGTTCACGCTCAGCTTTAAGTCCGTCTGTAAGCAAGGCAAGGTTGACGTTTTCATCTCCTTTTTTTCGGGAAGATTCCTCGATCGCCTCTAGCTGATCTTCAAAGATTGACTTGGAATCATAGAGTAATCGTCCAATCAAGGTGGACTTGCCGTCATCCACAGAGCCAGCGGTTGTAAAGCGAAGGAGATCCATAAGTAGTAATCGAAAAGTTAAAGTTAAAGGCCTTCCACAAGAACTCCATTTGTTACGAGGAGCCTTTGTCTCAAAGGATTTTTTTCAGCAATGATGGCTTCTCCTGAATCACCATATTGCTCGACGATGTGGGCCGAAAACTTAATGAACTCTACTCGGAGATTCTTCAGGACAACTTTGTCGCCCCAAGCTCTATTGATGTCAGAGAGCTTGAATCCGGAAAAGTGGATCCGGAAAAGTGGCAAAATCGACCCTCCAGTACCTTCCCTAATCACGGTTTCCCAATTCCCTGACCCGATAATTTCCTCCCCAACAATCGTGCCATTCGAATTTCCATGTTTAAAAAAGAGGCCCGAAAGAGTGTTATTTTCTTTGGGAATTTTGAGTTCTCCAATGATGCGATAAGTCGCAGGTGAGGATAGGGTCCCGAGGAGGTTTGGAAAACCGAGGTAGGCATTTTTTGAGCCGTTCCGGATTTTATAGATTGTTCCCTCATCTTTTTTAGAACTGACATCGACTCCAACAACTTCATCTGGAGTTAACTTCCCATCTTTTGGAGTGTAATCTAGGGCAATATGTCGTTCTGTACTCTCAGCCCCTACCCCAACAAATTCGCCTAAGGTTCGGGCACTTGTCCTTCCTTTTTCCCGCTTGCCACCCGTTTTCTCAACCACATTTTCAACCGGACTTTTTAAGCTAATTTTACCCTCACTATCATACCTAACCATAACTTCCAGATCATCACCATTTCTCCGGACGATAAACCCAGCGCGGGATCTTCCGCTCTGCATCACTCTGGAAGGTAGCTCACGTGCGTTAGCAAGCTCTGGATCTTGTTTGATCCTCTTGAGAAGCACTTGAGCTCCTTGCGCTTCTTCAAGGTTCCCAGATTTCGTAAGACTCACAATTTTTGCCCTAAGGGCTTTTTCCATTTTATCTGCCAACCCTACTGTTTTTAGCGCCCAATCTTTTTCAATCCCAAATCGAGCCTTCAAGTAAGTCCCTCTTGGGCCTTGGAGAATTTTAGAAGCGGCCTGAGGAACAGGAGGCATTGGCCAAGTTTTTTCCTCAATCAAGATCCCCTCATTCTTAATAGCGACTGCTTTATCCAAGGTTCCCTGTTTTTGGGCCTGTTTCTGCAATTTAGATAAAGCAGTTAGATAACGTTGATTCAATGTTCCAAGCTGTTCGTCGCGGCCCTCATTTGTCTCAAGGACAGCCGCTTCATAAGAAAACTGCAAATCTTCAACACTCAATGCCGGAAGCCAAACCGTCATTAAAGCAAAGACCATGGTTAAAAGGTGGATAGGATATTTCATATTTTTAAAAGTAGCCTTCTTTCTTTCGGTCTTCCATCGCTGTTTCAGATCGCTTGTCATCTGCACGATTGCCACGCTCGGTCTGACGCGCCGCAGCGACCTCTTCAATAATCTTCTCCATCGTGTCTGCGCTACTTTCAACTGCACCAGTGATTGTGGCATCTCCCATCGTCCTAAAACGAATCTTCTTAACCTCAACCGTTTCACCTTCCCGCGGCTGAACAAATTCCGAAACCGACAAGATGACTCCATTTCGGGTCACTGTTTCGCGCTCATGGGCATAGTAGAGGCTTGGCAATTCGATTCCTTCACGATTCATATACATCCAAATGTCCATCTCGGTAAAGTTGGACAAGGGGAAGACCCTAAAGTGCTCTCCTGATTGCTTACGCCCATTGAAAAGATTCCAAAGCTCAGGACGCTGATTTTTAGGATCCCACTCTCCAAAGTCATTTCTGTGGGAAAAGAAACGCTCCTTTGCCCTCGCTTTCTCCTCATCGCGACGGCCGCCGCCGAGAACCGCATCATACTGTTGCTCCTCGCTTGTTTCGAGATGAGTCACTGTCTGAAGCTTATTGCGCGAGGCATTAGCACCTGTCTCTTCCACTGCTGTTCCCTTATCAATCGAGTCTTGGACTGAACCCACAAATAATCGTGCTCCGATTTTCTCTGCGTAGGCATCACGGAAAGCAATGGTCTCTGGAAAATTGTGCCCAGTATCAACGTGAACGAGAGGGAAGGGAATCCGAGCCGGATAAAAGGCCTTCCGCGCTAGGTGAGCCATCACAATGGAATCTTTACCAGCCGAGAAAAGAAGGCCCGGATTCTCAAATTGCGCCGCTGTCTCACGAAGAATAAAAATCGCCTCTGCTTCCAATTGGTTGAGATGACTTAGATTGTAATTAGACATTTGTTAACTAAGTTTGTCAGATTAATCAGGTTTAAGGCCCTGAGGTGGCTTTATGGTCAGTTTAGAGTCCTGGCAAGAGTGTTTTAATCTTTTTCACCGCTGCTGAAGGCTCAAGCTCTTCCGTATTGAGCAACAAATCAGGACAATCGGGTTCTTCAAAACCACTATCTTTTCCAGTAAACTGTTTGATTTTTCCATCAGCGACTTTTGCGTAAAGCCCCTTGGGATCTCGGGAAGCACAGGTTTCAAATGAAGCGTGGATATAGATTTCAACAAAAGAATCCCCGACTACCTTCTTTGCGAGCTCCCGGAGGGCCTGTTTCGGCGTAATCACTCCGACCACCACGATCACTCCTTGCGAAGCAAACATTTTAGCAACTTCCGCAACGCGCCGCACATTCTCAGATCGATCTTCATCACTGAATCCGAGATCCGAATTGAGGCCGTGTCGAAAATTATCACCGTCGAGAATGACCACGAAGCGTCCTTCGTTATGAAGTTCCCTTTCCAAGGCAGCCGCGATTGTAGATTTGCCTGCGCCACTGAGTCCATACATCCAAAGAACCATGCCTTTTTGCCCAAGAAGATCTTCTTTTTCGCCAGAAGACACGAAGCGATGAAACTGGGTATGAATATTATTGGCCATCTAACAACGGTATTAAAAATCTCATATTGGGTCCCTAGCGAACCACAAATTTTTCCTGAAGAATTTTGACGAGGCGCTCGGTTCTTCTCCTTGCTGCTGTCTCTGAAAGGTGTTGGGGAGAATCTCGAAAATTAATTTTTTCAGTACTCACACCTAACCCGTCTTCATAAATCACCGGCATGATCTTCTCAACATCATTAAGAAATTTTGATCGATCTCTACGGACCAAGTGTGCGTTTTCCTCATCGCTATAAACCCATGGCAATCCATAGATAACTTCTATTTTACCCTCCCGGGCAACTGACACCAAATCCTTTAAAAGTTTCTTGGCAGACTCCGACAAGCTCTCTGGCGAAGAGTCACGAGCAGCAAGCCCAGAAGTGACCGGTGTCGTTAACAAGCCACCCTTGCGCATATCTCTAAGCTGATATCGATACATTGGCCGCCCCATCAATATTTTCCCAATCACCCCAAAAATATTCGAGGCCCCAGGCCTCAGACTTGCCAGGTGAAAACTTGAAGTCGCACCATCCCAATTTAAAATTTCTCGCTCCCCAATCGCATGAGCAAATTGGACCCCAAGCGCCGTTTCCATCTCGCTATCAGCTAACAACTCCGGTTCTAGCATCACAAGCAACGTGTCTCCCTTTTTCGCCTTGGAAAGTGCAAAGCCAGTCAAAGCATCAGCTCCCATTCCCGCATGCAATCCAAAATTCACGAGCCGGCAACCCAATTCCCGATCAGCATATTCAGCGTCAATTCCAAAACCGGTCGCTGATCCGCCAAGACAAATAATCACAGGAGTCTCTTCCGATTTTCTTAACGAATCCATCCATTCTGATTTGGCGACGGCGGCGGCCCTCCAAAACCGCATTTCAGGATTCCACTGTGTCGTTTGATAATACGAAAATATTGTTGCTACCAATAAAGCAACGCACGCGATTGTGATCATTCCTGCTGGATGACGATCACTAAAACTGGCGCGAATCATTCGCAGGAACTTAGAAAGCAAAGTAAATGAAATCGTTATTCGAGATTGGGGACAAAATTACCGTCAGAAAAATTAGAATAGCTGCTACCCCTCTGGTTCGGAGGAATCGATAGGGCTCACCTTGTTTTCTTAATGACCACATCTCGAGGCTAATGACACAAACAACAATTCCCAAGATCGCAAAAACATCGAGACCATTTGGAGATAAGCAAGCTGCAATAAATGATCGGACTGCCAAGCCATCGTAAGAAGCAGGATTCAGAAGCAAACCAAGCTTGCGGAATAATTCCTGCGTATTGGTCTCATAAAAGCAGAGCCACGCTAGAAAGACACAAAGATGAGTTAAAAGAAAACCAACTGCACGAGGTAGATTTACCTTCATTGGCAAACGATAGACCAAGAGAAAAAAACCATGTATTCCTCCCCAAATCAAAAAGTTCCAACCTGCTCCATGCCAGATCCCCGAAATAGCGAATACAATTACAAGATTCGCCGTCCAAAACCCAGTGCGTGAACCACCTAAAGGAAGGTAGATATAATCCCTAAACCACGTGCTCAACGTCACATGCCAACGCCGCCAAAAATCAGCAATATTTGAAGCCCCGTAGGGGCTTCGAAAATTAAGCGTCAGCCTTATCCCAAGACATTGAGCCACCCCCAAGGCCATGAGACTATATCCGCAAAAATCGAAATAGATGCGAAACCCAAACATCACAGTATCCAGCCAAACCAAAAAAGGGTTTGTCCCAGAATGAACCAACGGGGTTAAAGCCAAATTATCAGCCAGACAGCGCTTGAAAAAAAGGCCGAGAATAATCCAAGTCAATCCGGTTTCGATCGCTTTTTTGTCCCAGCAAAAACGAAATTTTTCGAGCTGGGGAAGTAAGGCCTCGCGTCGTTCGATCGGGCCCGCAACGATCTGCGGAAAAAAGCCCGCAAAATTTAAAGTGTTTAATGGACTCGGTAGGGGTTGGCTTCGCTTCAAGGTATCAATCGCAAAGGAAATCAACTGAAAGGTGTAAAAAGAAATCCCAACGGGAATGAGGACATTGGTAAAGGAACGGTTTTCAAGGCCAAGGATATCATTCCCCAAAAACCCACCATATTTGTAAAATAATAGAGGTGAAAGTTGCAGAGGGATCAAAAGCCATAACCACTTTGTACGACGCTTCTGAGACGAATCGGTTTTTAAAATAAGATGTAAGCCAAGGTAAGTGGTCACACTAACCGCAGCAAAAATTCCCAGTGACAGGAGGCTCACACAACCCAAAAGGACTAGCCCCATGATCGCGAGTGCAGCCCGATCGTAATGACCCGGATCAGGGCGCATTACCTTCACCACAACCACGCGAATCATCAAAATCGCCATGAGAGAAGCTCCGAGGATTCCCCAAAATCTGACGTCCGCAAAATTCATGGATAAGTCACTTTCCGCTACGATCCCTAACAATCACCTGGCGAAAAAGATGCCATAGAAAAATCGAGTTATAGACCGCATAACGTTTAAAGAGTCGGCGTGGTTCGCAAATAAAACGGTAAAGCCAAAGCACTCCAAATCTTCCCATCCAATCCGGAGCATCACTTTTGGTTCCGGCATTGACATCAAAGGCAAACCCAACCGCCAAAATCGCACCGGCCTTGATCTTCTTCTTATTACGATGAATCCAATCCTGCTGCTTTGGGGTTCCTAGTCCCACCCACACTAAATCTGGATTTACTCGATTGATCTCCTCGTTGATAGCACCTTCATCGGTGTTTTTGAAATACCCATCATGCGAACCCACTATCTTGAGGCCAGGGCGCTTCTCTTGCAACTTCCTTAAAAGCTGGGTCATACATTCCTGAGAG
>ERZ1046740.2421-NODE-2421-length-12030-cov-5.004259_pt1 | contig 12030 bp, 16 predicted proteins | sample MGYA00383093_ERZ1046740 | MGnify/ENA primary metagenome ERZ1046740 (study PRJEB29581, sample SAMEA5548363) | metagenome | biome: marine; feature: coastal; material: water | depth 25 m | study: Short-term variability in the microbial, nano- and picoplankton...
ATCTCCGAATGTGCTTATCGCTGAACTTGCTCCGTCAGTCTTGTTAATTCTACTTCCAGAGTTAGGATAATTCTCCATGACTATTCTGTTGACTTCTAATCCGAACAACTGTGCAAGCTCCGAGTCTACTGCTTGAATGTCAAGTGCCACTTCACTTGATAAAGTCTGTAAACTTACACTTGATTCATCTGGATTAACTGTTGAGTTTAGTACATTGAAAACAATCTCATCTTCGTTTTCATTATCAAACCAAACGAATGAATTTTTTTTAAAACTTGATGAAGTCTGTTCAGTATTTCTCCCACTTGGAGAAAGCATTTCTGGAGTAATATTTCGAGTATTGGAAGAAGTCCAGTTGTCATATATCCAACAGCGTAAAGTATCGTCAAAGTTTTCCCAATCTCCAGATAAGTGATCAATCGTTGCTGACATACCTTTAGGAAAGTATTATTGATAAAAAGAAGCACTTGCGGACTCTGGATTGTCAGTCAAGTCTCTAAGCTCTAAACATGGTAAACGAATCCTGCCGATATTTCTGCCAAACAAATTCCATCTAAATATCGTTACATATCTTTTCCATTTTTTCCACTCATGTTCTCTATCGTGAACTTCTGTTGTCGAAAGGTTTCCAGTTGCTCCAGCTTTTCCCCAGCTCTTATCCTGATGGCGGTAAATACTCCTTGTCGTTGGAAAGAACACAACAAGAACAAGATGAGCAAGCTCGTGAGATATTGTTACAAAGTTTTGAAGCATAGCGTAAACTCCTTTGTTATCTGAAACCCAAATGTCACAAGTCTTTAGATTTTTGTTGGTAACTCCGTGAGGAATGTTTGAGTTCAATCTTCCGTTGTTGTTTACTTCTCCGAAATCATAGTCTGAAAGTCTTGTTGGAAAAATATTGATTGTCCATTTGTTGAACTCAACAGCATAAGGATAGAATTCCTTCTTTCTAATATGACTAAACATATACTCTAGAATTGCGTCTGTGTATTTCCTTTCGTCTAAGTGTTCAGTAAAAAAATGGATTTTAATGGAATCCGTCAATACAGATTCCACAACTTCCTAAGTTTAGAGAACTAAGCCTTGTCAGATTTATGCTTGTAATAATCTGCTCCGATTAATCCTACGATTGGAGCTAGAACAATTACTGCGGTTTCTGCGGTTAGTGCTATTTTGTCTAAGAATATCATTCCTGCTATAATGCCAGTATAAGCCCATAGAGAATGGTATCTCAAAGATCCTAGTTGAACCATGAATCGACTCAAAGGATAAGATTAGTAAGAACCATTTAGAATCTGAACAACTTCAAAGAGTCCTATTCCTATTGCTACTACTGCAATTCTTTTGTCAAACTTTCTGTTCTGTTTTCTTTTCTGTTCGTTCATTTCTTCTTCGTGTTGTTTAATGAAAAGAAATTGTGTTGTCTTGACTTCTGTTAATGCTGAGCAAGTTTCGTTTAATCTGTTTTCTAAATTATTTAATTTGTCAATGACTATTTCTTCAAAGGGAGTCAATCAAACATAATCTCCGTAAAGGATTTTCGTTTTACTTAGTAAAGCGATATAATCATCAATACTTTGATTTGATTTCTCTAAGTATTTGTCGTATTGTTCCCTTCTTTGTTTACTTAGGAAAACATAAGCTACAACTCTATCAGTTGAAGCGTCTTTAATCATTTGAGGAATGTCTGTACTACTTGCAGATATTGCAGGAAGTGAACTGATGTTTCGTTCTTCTTTTGCAAAACGTAACTTCTCTACAATCTCTGAATCTGCTTGAGTTCCTAGATTAGAAATTAAGGTGTCTGATGTACTGTCAGCGGAACGAATGTTTAATCGCTCTTTGACTTTTGTTGATTCGTATAGTGCCATGATTTACTTGATAAAAAATAAAATAAAAAGAACAGTTAGATGTTAGCTATTATTGTGCTGAGCTGATACGACAGACTTGTTTTTCGTCAATGGTCTTTACTGCAAGGCGTGTAGTTCCACTAATGATTACTTGTTGTTTTGCATTGTCTCTTTGTGTTTCCATAGAGAGATCTCTGCTTGAAGCAATACCGAAAGCTCCTTTCTTGAATAAGATATTTCGGTATGTGTCATTTGTGGTATTGTTTTGAGCAACTACATTAGTAGAAACAACGATTGAAACTCCGTAAAGTTCTTCGAGTTGTCCTTTTTGTGTAATTCCTGCATTACCTTGTTGTGTAAAGGTCGAGATGTTAGAATCGGTTAACAATTCAGCATAGGCTTTTGGATCACAAAGGAAAACTAAATCATTTGTGTCATAGCCTTGATTACTAATTGCTTTTTTACCGTAAACAAGAGCTTTTCCAGTCATAGTCATTCCAGAAACGTCGTCACTTGCTCCACTTGCTAAATCTGAGCCATCGTTGCCGTTAACCCAATTTGTAGCAGTTACAGAATCAAATTCTGTGTGAAGAAGTAATTCCTCATCTGATATGGCTTCCAATGCAAAAGAGTTGTTGATTGAGTTTACTAAAGCAGGAACGTCTTCTAATTGAGAATATCCGACTCTTTGGACTCCCCCTCTAATTGCAGGAGTTGCTGTAATTTTAGAAACAGTTTGTGACTCGTTAGTTGGTTCTGTGCCCTCTGTAATTGCTCCGAAAGAGACTCCGCCCATTTTGTAAAAGTTTGCTCTGTCTGCTCCACTTAAGGAAACTACTTGACAAAACTGTCTTACTGGAACTGAGGTTTTTCCGTCAGGAGTTACAAGAATTTGTTTACCAAATTGCTGAGGAGCGTCGCCTGAACTTACGGTTACTGCTTCTGTTCTTGTCCATTCTTTGTGTAGGTCTGTTAAGTTGACATTCCATGTACTTGATGTTACAGCTCCAACAGGATTAATTTTGACAGCTTCAAAGAATTGATGAACAGATTCGTAAGGTTTTACGATAGTGTCTACAACTTTAGAACTTGGTTCTTCCGTTGCTTCTACTTCTTTCTCATCTTTTGCTTGAAGTTTGTCTAATACTTGAGAGAATTTATCAATCAAGCCTGCATCTCTTGCAACGAGTTTATCGAATTGGTCTGCGGATAAAGTTACGTTGGCAGGAGTTGAAGTTGTATCAGCTACAGGAGCGTCAACAGGTGTATCAACGACAACAGGTGTTTCTTCAACTTTGTCAGTTGAAGGTTTTGCTGTAATATCGTTAGACATACCTGAACATTTACAATCTTCTTTTTCAGAACTATTTTTACTTGGTAAATCGTCTATTGGTTTATCTGAATCGGGAACTTTAGGATCTTCTGATTGTTTACAGTCTGCAATACATTGAGCTACAACGTCGTCAGTAATTTCAACGCCAGCTTTTCTTTTTGCGTCAAGACAGTCTTCTAAACAATCCTCTTTCTTTACACATTCTCCTTTTGTGATTGTTGTTGACTCATCTCCTGCCGTCATGTCTTTAGTAAGAAGTGCAAGAGCGGTAAATGTAACGCCTTTTTGTGTGCATTTAAAATCGTCACATTCCTCGCCCTTGACAGGTTGTTGTTCGATAGATAGTTTGTTAATATCTCCAGATTCAATCATGCGATTAATCTCTGGATTGTCAACTTGAATTCTGCCTGTAACTGCGTCAGTATTAACATCAAAGTCCATTTCTAGAGTTTGATTGTCTGGATAGGGTAATGCTTCTAATGGATCATGATTGATGTTTAATGGTCTGAATGAAAGACTTCTTGCTCCTGCTTTTAGTTCGTCTCTTGTGTATTCTCTATTGTTTCCTGTTGTTGTTACAGAGATGGCTCGAACATTCCAGAGCTTAGTTCCGTCTTCTTCTTTATGTAATTCAAATTTAGTATTCATTGATTCAGTAATTATTTTCATAATATTTTACCAAGTAAATCCAATAACAGAACTATCCTAGAATTGGCGTTTTACTATCAAAATCTTCTACAATTATTCTACAATTACACCCGAAATGAATAGGCATTTTGTAAGGTTCTTCGTCAGGTTCAAAGATTCTTCCATTCAAAGGTTCACAAAGATCACAAACGTTCGAAGACTCATCATTCATGAAAATTAATCTCTGTGTCTTGATTGGTTCAGCGTCAGCACTTAGAGCATTATTCTTTTGCTGATTCAAAGCTTGTAATGCCTTGAGTCCTGTCTGAGTTGATGTGTTTACCATACTGAAAACACCTTGAGAAGCCATCATGTTTAAGAAATTAAATGATTGTGGAATACTTTGCTCAATCTTCTGATCCTTGTTACCGATTAATTTCCAAAACCTATCTTCAATATCTGCGGTTGTACTTTGTATAATTTTCACATCATTGACAGTCAATGGAATTGTAAATTTTGTAGCCTTAGCAACGTAAGCTTGTCCTGCAAAATAACTTCGCTGAATACAATCAAGAACCTTATCATGTAATTCAATACCGAATTGTTGTTGAGAAGCTAGGACACTTATGTCATTCTTATCAATAATCTTGAATAATTTGATAAAGTAATCTCCTAACATTTTCTCACAATCTTTAGCAACTTTTGTTGTCTTTGTACGACCTAACTGCGGAACGTACTCAGGGTGTTCAAGAACTAGAAGATTTCTTACTGCTTCTCTTAGTGACATTTCTTTTCCTTGTTGGTTTCTTAGATAGAGTAGCGATAATTTTTTCATAAGCTTCTTTTTTTAATTTCAAAGCTTCTTCTTCTGAATCGTCTTTACTTGATAAAATATCATTACTTTGTTGCATTAATGAAACTGCTTTATCCAAATTAGGATCTTCTTTCTGTTGCGGTTCTTCTGGAACATCTTCAATCTTCCACCCTCTAGCTTTTAGAATTTCTCTTGCGTCATTAGTTGTGATAACTCCTGCGTTCAATGCCGAAGTTAATCCATTAGGAAATTCTAAATCGAATGAATCCTTTGAACCCCATTTGAAATAAACTCTGTTCTTCTCTCCGATAATACTTGGAAGAATTTCTTCATCAATGAATCTTCTAATCTTCTCCATAAGTCCTTGAACTCTTTCGTCGTCTTGTGCACTTGCAACGGTAGCGTCTGCCATAGCAGAAGGATTTGTAATTAATCTTGATGCTGAACTTTGAAGTCCTGCTTCTACTTCTGAATTTATTTGGTCAATACTTTCAACGAATCTAGCTTTTGCATCTACTGATTCAGAAATTAATTCAGGTCTGTAATTTAGTGCAAGTCTATCTCCTTGCTTCATCTGTTTGATTAATGGAATAATATCATCTGACATTTGTTCAGAGCTTGCTTCTGGAAATGCAAGAATAGTTCTTGGACTTGCATACTTGTGATGTATCTTTGATATGTCCTGCTCCATTCTTCTGTAAATGGATAGCATTGGAGTTGATTGTTTTCCGTCTTCAAAGTAACTCATCATTAGTGAATGATACAAACCGAACCCCCACCCCCCTCTATCTAGTTCAATGTAAGGAGATTCAAAGAAATCTTTAGCTAAAAGTTCAGTTGAATTGTAGCCTACTTGTTGGATATATTTTAGAGGGTGTCCAAACTCATCTCTCTGCATACCAATAATTGAAGAATATTGAACGTGAAGCAAGTCTGTCTTTCCGATAATAACATGACCGTGAATCAGCCAGTTTCTAGCAAGATCCTCAATCCATTTGGACAAACCTATTTGTTCAGACCATGCGTTTAATGTCTCAATAACTTGAATGTCATTCTCGTCTTTAGATTCAAAGAACCAATCTCGATTAATGACTTGTGAAATAAAACTCTCGATTGTATTTTGTACTTTACCTACTGTCTTGTAATATTCTTGGCACGTTGCAAAGGGAACACTTGGAGCAACAATTTCTTCTCTTGTAATTCCATAACCTACTTGTGAACTATCTCCATGCTGTTCGACATATTCTGAAACTACTGCTCCTGCTATTGCGTTACGAAATAGTTTAACCATTTCTTTACCTTAATCCACGCTACCTTTGAAAACTACTTTGACAGCTTCCGTTGATAGTTTAACTCCGCTCTTTGTTAGTTGAATTTCTAAATGGTAAATGTCAGGTCTGTCAACAGTTTTAGTTTCTGTAAATTGAAAAGTTCCCTCTCCGCTTGATTGGGTTGTCCATGTTGGAGTTATTCCGTCAATGTATAATCCGAGTGACCACGTTGAAACGAATACTTCTGCCGTGTAAGTTGAAGCGTCAAAGGCAACTCCGTCTTCATCATATAGTTTGAAAGTGATATTAGTTCCATAATCATAAACTGGAAATTCATACGAACTTAGTTTCATCTGTAACATGAATTAGATTTTACCTAATAGAATTAGAGAACTAATCGTCGGACATTACTAAGCCTGAAACAATTTTGTTTTCTTTGAGTCCAAACATTCCCATAAGAAAAGCGTCGCCCAAATCAAAAGAGATTTGTGTTTTGTCAGGGTGTCCTTTTTGATTATATCTTACAGCTTGTAAGTCTGCTATCAAGTCTGAAAACGCAGGGTGTATTCTGACGTTAAGTTCTGCAACTGCTCGACTTGCGTTGAGTGTCATTTCATCTAGATGTTTACCAAATGAAATCGCTGTTGGATTTACTCCCTTGAGTTTAAGGTCTGTGACAAGTCCTGCTCCTGCACTATCTACAAAGACAGTCGGATAATCTTTACTTAGTAAAACGATTCGTTCCGCCATAGCTGTTGGAGAAGCAAACTCAAAAGATTCTGCCATCTTAATGTAAGCAACTCCATCAACTTTTTCAATTCCTACTATTGCAAACTTTGAACTAGAGTATGCAGGATCAATCGCTAGAATTCTTTGACCGCCTTTAAACTTCAAGTCATATTCTTGAACACATTTCTTTACTAATTCGTATGAGAACAAATTTCCTTCTGATAAACCGAATTTCAAATTATATTCACGTTCAAAGGATTTAGAAAGTTTAGCTTGTTTGATTTCTTCTTCTGTGAATATCTTTCCTAATCCAACTGTGTAAGGTAGTTTTATTTTCTCATACAAGGAATCAGGATCTTTGAAAAGTGTGTCCATTAATCCATTCGGCATTGAAGGAGTTGATACTAGAACTCCGTTCGGAGAACTCTTAGCTGAATATCTTTCTACAATAACTAAAATTTCTTCAATCAATCTTCGTGGCATATAGTCGGCTTCATCTACGAAGATCATCTTAGGGTTATCGAGTCCTCTTATTGCTTCTAGCTTGTGAGATGGATATGCGGTAATTGTTACATTGTTAATCACAATTCTAGTCGCTGACTTTTCTATTTCAGGGTACCAACGAGCAAGTCTGTCAATGAGAGTAATAGCCAAGTCTATTCTCGGAGCGGTAATGATAGCAACTTGAGAATTATGCCATAACGGTTCTGTCTCTGCAAAGTAGCAAATTATTCTCAACATAATTTCTGAGATTCCAAGTCCTGTTGATTTGAGAACTGCGACCATTTTCTTCTCTCGAAGTGTTTGAAGTAATTCTAATTCATAATCAAAAATAGGTAATGCTTTCCCATTCTTTACAGGTAAACCAATTTTGTGATTAAAGCAACAAGACTTTGATGTTGATTCAAAATTATTACAATAGAATATTTTACTTGGTAGAATCTTTGAGGAACTTGAGTCTTCCTGATTCCTGTTGTAAATCGTTCCGTTCCAACCGCTTAGAGTCGAATTCAATAGCATACTGAGTTTCTTCATAATATTTAGAAAGCATTGGTTGTAATACTGCGATTGATTCTAGAATCTTTTGTTTCTTTGAAGGATCAACTTCGGCTGTATAGTTAACCCATGATAAATCAAGGATTGTTTCTAACTGTTCAATGCGTTGAAGATGTTGTTGCCATAGTCCTTTACCCATCAAGTCAAACTTTCGTTGATTAGCAACTAAGTCAATGTGAGAAAGTATTCTGTAATATTGTGCTTGACTAATCTTATGCCCTTCGTCTCTGATGTACTCTAAGGAATCTTTTACAGTCATTCTCATGACCTTTGTTCTAATGACTAGAAGTTCTATTTCTGAATACAATTCAGTCATGATTTTGATAATATTATTCTCATTTCAGAACTAATTTAGAAAAAAAGATTAGAGCTTGCCGATTTTATCAGCGTGCTCGTTTTTACCTGTTAGAACGAATCTAAGTTCCTCAAGTATTGCATATCCTTGCGAAGTTAATCCGTATCTATCTCGATACTCAATGAATTTATTGTGCTCCTTGAGTGCTCTTGATTTTGTGTTGCTCATCATGACTACTAGATGGATTTATGATATTAAAGGCTGAAATACCGTACGGTTATTTCGTACGATTATAATAAAATCTAGGTGTATTGTTAATAAAATCTCGAACCTAGAAATGATAAAGCCTGCATTTGAAGACTTTAGTTAATACTCCTGAATATTCTTCATATCCATCTTCTAGGAAGAACTTTGACTCTCCGACTGATGAGCAGTAGCGACAGGACTCATAACTTCTCTCAATAGCACAATCTAAGCAGATACAGTCTTCTCCGTCTTCCTTTATCCAATTACCGAAGTGTCCTGCGTCTTCGTGTTTTACTTGACAGACTGAACAAATCATTCTTCTGGAATTCCCCAATCCTTTTGACCTGTTGTCAGTCTCATTCTTTCAAGCCATTTCTCCTCTGTAATCTCTCCTCTCAGGTATCTGCCTAAGAAGACTAACTGCATACTATCATAGTCGCAGTAGATTGGATTTTTACTCAACTCTCTAACTGCAATATTGTCGAGTCTTTTCTGTCTTCTTTGTTGCTTCTCTTGTTCTGTAAGTTTTCTATACACTCGTTTTCTTTTTGTTCTTCTTACAACTCTAACGCCCATTAACTCAGCCCAAACATTATTCAGATAAGCAATTCCCCTTTGCTCTCCTGTTGGCATTGATTCAATTCGTTTTAGTTCTCTTTCAAAACGAGGACTGTGCTTCTTTTCCATATCTCTATTATGTGAAAATAATTCATAAGGTTTTGAAAAGTAAAATGAAAAGTTGACAAATGTTTTTTCAAAAAGGGTGGGTTATTTGTTTAAGATCATGTCATAGAAAAAAAAGTCAAAATAGGAAATGTAATTTTCAGGAACAAAAATAAAAAGAAAAATTACCGAACTAATCTTTTTAGTTCGTTGAATCGTTTTCTAGCTTGTGACTTTCGAGTATAAAATTCCTCAACGTCAGGTTGTGCTTCACTTATGACTTTGCCTGTCCATGATACTTGTTTAGGATAAACAAATTGTATTGCAGAGTTTTTCCTATCATCTATATCCCAAGGATCATCATAATCACAATTTACGACTTTGAGTTGATATTCATATTTTTCTTCACAAATAGCTGATGATACTAAAACTTGTGTCATGTAAAGTCCTTTGTTGATTCCATTTTCTTCGAAATAATATTCGTCTTCGTCTGGAGTTGTTGTCATTAATTCTATTAAGTAAAACTAGAAGATAAAGACTCCGACGATATAATGGCAGTTCCGCAATATAATGAAAAATAAAAATGAAAAATGATAAAACAGAATTATTCTCTGTTATACCAAATGTTTTCTTCCAACATTTCTTTCAATACTGGCTCAGCTATTTTTTCTGCATTGACTTTATCTTCCGAAGTTGCAAGTATGTTTCCATATCCGTTCATGAATTTCACGTATTCAGTATAAGCAGGAGAATAGTAGTTGATTACTTTCGAAGGATTTGTGTACATAGCTCCTTCGTAGACTTGTTTTTCACAACCCATCATTTCCTTATTTGCTTGTGAATACTGATTGTTATTGCAGATTCCATTCATATCGATTCTATGAGAGTTCTTATTGTATAATTCAAAGTCCAATGCCTGAACTCCTTCATACTCTGTAAGAAGTGAATATTGAATATCTTCTTCTCCGCCTATCATGTTTTCATAACCCGCAGAATCTTTGAATAAAATCTGTTGAGATTTACATTCTTCCATAGCTAGAGCTAGAACCCCTATCTCATGTTCTACCTTGACGTGATTCTTGTTCCAGTTCTCAAACTCTGAGATTGTGAAAGTCCTTGCGTTTTGAAAGTGAAGTGTTCTAGAGTCTAATCCTTGTTTACATTCATCTAACTGAGTTAGTAAATGAAACAAAACTGAATCTTCTGTTTTTGCTTCTCCGTTTACAAGTTTTTCTTCAAGTTTCATAATTTTAACTTCTAACGGAGTTAAGACAGGTTCTTCAATTACTGGATTGTTTATAGCTTCTATCTCTGCAAGTTTTTCAGCATAGACTTCTTCTGATAAAGCGTGTTTGAACTGTTCAAGATCTTCTATTGTGAAAGGATCAATCTCTCCCTGCCATTCACATTGATAGAGAGTTTCTGATTCTAACCAACATGAATGTCCTGAATAATCGAAGGGAACCATGATCAAAGATTCTTCTTGTGTGTATGTTGATTCAGAAAATGCAAAAGGCAAAGAGCTGAAAACTATTGCCAATAATACTATTTTTTCTAACAACAATTAGAACAGGAAGCAATTTGATCAAAAGAACTAATTTTTACATTACTCTTGAAACACTTGTGACATAATCCTCTGAGAATACTATGCTTCTTCGTCAATAGAATCCTCTGCAAGTCTTGCTTCTTTCATTATCTCTAGTTTAATTCGTAATTTTTGGTCTGAAACTTTCAAATCGTCAGGATCAAATTTAGCAAAGGCTAGATAAAACCAATTCAAAATATTCTGATATTCGCTTGCAGTTAGTTCAACGTCTACCAATCTTCCTCATCTTCCTCGTAGTACGTTTCCTTTGGTTTTGGGTTTTGTTTTTCCTTCGGGTTTATTCTTGGTAGTGGAATCGACATTAACCTCTTTACTTGGTAAAATATTATCAGAACTTTTCCTATTGATGAGCGTGTATTCGATAATATACTTACAACGCAACGCTTCCTTCCTAGAATGGATAGTATTTTGATTATAACAAACACTACACGTATCATTTAGAATTTGACTGATAGGAAAGAACTGCGGTTTAGATTTATCTTTCATTTTAACTCCACTAACCTAGTTGATCCGCATTGACACCTTTTCTCATCTAAGATTATTCCCCTTCTGATTAAATTGGTAATTATGTGACGGATTGTTCTATCCGTTTCAGGAATCTTTTCATATAATTTACTGACAGGAATTGGAATTTTGTTTTTAGTAAGGTATTCAATTATTAGATGTGATGTTGTAGGACTTTTTTCAAATTTCTCTGCTTCTACACTTATTTTTTTCAAATGTGCATTACCTTCGGAGTAAATTCAATTTCTACAATATGCGGTTTAACAATAACATCTCCATTAGATTCGACAATGACTTCAACACAACCAACGTCAGGGAGAGAAGGGATTCCTGAACGATACATGAATCCGTCTGGAAATTTGAAAGCAGGAGTTGTAAATCCAACTGAATGAGGATATGCTACACTAACAAAGTAATGAACGTGTGAACGAACTACAACGTCAGTATGATAACCCTTCTTACTTCTCATGAAATGTAGCTTGACCATTTCTCTAGCAAGACTTGTCGTTCTATACTGAGCCCATGCAGAAAAACCAACGTGATGAGTAAAGTTGAAATTCTTTCCATTCATCTCAATGTTTGCTTCATAGTCTGTAAATCCAGAACCACCAAATGCTCTATGTCTATCAGCTTTCATATTCTCTGCAACGACTTCTTCCAAGTTTGTCGCTCCTTGATTAACGTGATAACCTGATCCTCTAACGAATATCATTTTTTTACTTGTTGGAATTTTTTTCGCAATAACTTTGAAGTCTCTTATTTGGTCAATCAGATTTGTGCTCCATATTCCTGAACCTTGAGATTTAGGATTCGCTCCGTCGATTGGCTCTCCATTAATTACAGTAATGTCAGGCTTTTGAGTTATTTCTGTACAAGCTGAATCCCATGCTTGCTTGAGTGCTTTCTGTGCTTTAGTTGGAACATAGTCTTCTCCGTCAATTATCTTAGGAGAGTCTGAACAGACTGAAACTTTTGAACCGACATGAATATCAGAAAATATTACTACAGACTTGCTACTTTTTGCCAAATTTGCCCT
>ERZ1046740.2425-NODE-2425-length-12022-cov-4.194786_pt1 | contig 12022 bp, 13 predicted proteins | sample MGYA00383093_ERZ1046740 | MGnify/ENA primary metagenome ERZ1046740 (study PRJEB29581, sample SAMEA5548363) | metagenome | biome: marine; feature: coastal; material: water | depth 25 m | study: Short-term variability in the microbial, nano- and picoplankton...
TTAGAGCGTTTCTTTAAGGAAAAATTGTATTTCAACGGCCCTATGGCGGGTTGGTCCTTGAACAACAACGGAGCGTGCAGTTGGTCTTGGGCCGCTGATCGCGCCCAACGCGGACTGCTGACCAAGGACGAGGCTCATGTCCAACAGATCAATGAAGCCATGGGTGTGACCGCGGGTTACACAATCAGCTTTCCCACGAACTCGTCGCGCACCAAGGCCGCGATTTCGATCACCGCTAAACGCGGCATGTCACAAGATGACGTTGATGAGATTTGGCAGCGCAACGGCAAAACAATTGAGTTGGTGAACAACGTCGCACACCTCAAAATCCTTTCCCTGCCCTATGAATATCCCAAACGTGCATTGACCGACCGTCAGCGCGAAGTTCTGGAATGGGTTGGCAATGGCAAAACAATTCAAGACATTGCGCAATTGATTGAACGCACCCCGGCGACTGTCGAAAAGCATCTGCGACTCGCCCGCGAGTCTCTGAATGTACAAACGACGGCCCAAGCCTTGCTCAAAGCCTCGTTTATGAAACAGATCTACAAATCAGAGTCATAGCTGACGCACAAACGCGTCAAAGGTAGGGTTTACCTGACTTGCTTGACCTCAGGTAAATATTGCACATTGGTTCTGTTCCGTGAGTGGTGGCTTTAGCTATCGGAACATGCTGGAAGGAATCTTTGATATTTCAGGGCTCTTCCCTCTGGTTCCGGTTCTTCCGGATGTTGGTGATGGTTCGTATTTCTGTTTCTGATCCGACGTTTTCGAATTCGCCTCTTCATCCCCATGTAATGAGGCGGTCGAATTTTGGCGGCGCTGTCTTTTCCCGGACGGCGCCGTCTTCGTTTGAAACACTAAAACTTCAATAATTTGAACGTAAAACGCCGCCTATAAATTACAGGCGGCGTTTTCAAAATTTTTAAAGGTGTGGATTTAACCCTGAGCTGCTTTCGCAACTTCAGCAGCAAAATCTTCTTCTTTTTTCTCGATACCTTCGCCAACTTCCATACGGACATAGCCCACAACTTCAGCACCAGCTTCTTTGGCTGCGGCTTCGACTGTCAGGTCCGGGTTGATGACAAAGTTTTGACCCAGCAAAGTGACTTCGCTCATGAATTTTTTCATGCGGCCAACGATCATCTTTTCGATCACTTGCTCAGGCTTGCCTGATTCACGTGCGATCTCGATTTGAACGTTTTTCTCTTTTTCGACAACAGCGGCGTCCAGATCGGCTGCTGAAAGCGACTGTGGGTTGGCTGCAGCAATGTGCATCGCAACTTGCTTGGCAAAGGCTTCGTCGCCGCCTTTCAGCGCAACCAGAACACCAATTTTGCCCATGCCAGCTGTGACCGCATTGTGTACGTAAGACACAACCACATCGCCCTCAAGCGACGCCATGCGGCGCACAGACATGTTTTCACCAATGGTGGCCACGGCGTCCGTAACAACTTCAGTAACCGGTTTGCCACCCATGTCTGCAACCAGCAACTCTTCTGTATTTGCAACAGTTGTCGCCACATCGGCAATACCACCAACCATAGCTTGGAAGTCAGCGTTTTTACCTACAAAGTCAGTTTCCGAGTTCACTTCTACGGCAACGCCTTTGCCACCAGCAACCTTAACGGCCACGAGACCCTCGGCTGCGATGCGGCCAGATTTCTTAGCGGCTTTCGCCAGACCTTTGGTGCGCAACCAATCGATTGCTGCTTCTTGGTCGCCATCATTTTCAGTCAGGGCTTTTTTTGCATCCATCATGCCTGCGCCTGTCATCTCGCGCAGTTCTTTGACCATTGCTGCTGTGATCGCCATCTCGGCTCTCCTCGTCTCGAATTATGTAATCGGAGGCAGGACGTCCCTGCCCCCGCAATATGTCTTAGGCGTCTGCTTTGGCTTCTTCAGCTGGAGCTTCGGCAGGTGCTTCTTCAGCAACGGCTTCTTCAACTGGAGTTTCGTCCAATTCGCCAAGATCGATACCTGCAGCACCCATCTGAGCAGACATGCCGTCCAAAGCAGAGCGAGCTGCCAAGTCGGTGTACAAGGCAATGGCGCGTGCCGCGTCATCGTTGCCTGGGATGATGTAATCGATGCCATCGGGTGAACAGTTGGTGTCGACGATGGCCACAACGGGGATACCCAGTTTGTTGGCTTCGGCGATAGCCAAGGCTTCTTTTTTCACGTCGATGACGAACAGCAAATCAGGAACACCGCCCATTTCGCGGATACCGCCGAGCGATGCCTGCAATTTGCCTTGGTCACGTTCCATGCCCAGACGTTCTTTTTTGGTCAGACCTTCAACGCCTTCAGCCAGTTTCTCGTCGATGTCTTTTAGACGTTTGATCGACTGCGAAACGGTTTTCCAGTTGGTGAGCGTGCCACCCAACCAGCGGTGGTTCATGTAATACTGTGCGCATTTCTCAGCAGCATCTGCGATCGGTGCAGCAGCTTGACGCTTGGTACCAACGAACAGAACACGGCCGCCCTTGGCGACAGTTTCACGGATTACGTTCAGAGCAACGTCCAGCATTGGAAGTGTCTGTGTCAGGTCCATGATGTGGATTCCATTGCGCGAGCCATAAATGAACTCGCCCATACGGGGATTCCAGCGTTGTGTTTGGTGACCAAAGTGTACGCCTGCTTCCAGCAGCTGGCGCATGGTGAACTCGGGAAGAGCCATGCTTGTATTCCTTTTCCGGTTTACGCCTTGGTGGGGAGGATGATCCCAAGGATTTGGGACAACCGGCGGACCGACAGGGATGTCTCCCCTGCCCGACCCAAACCCCACCTGCGGGTTTGAATACGCGCGCCTTAAACGAGTTATGGGGTGTGCGCAAGGGGCGCGCGCGGAAAACTTGGGGTAAAAGGCGGTCAAATACACCATTGCCCAATTTAGTATATGAACTGACTCAAAGCGGACACTCAATGAATGCTGTATTGTCAAATACGAACGGGAACATCTACTGTATTCGTCAAGCATTATAGTTGAAATACGCTTACCTTCAGGAGCTATAGAATGAACACCATCGGGTTGAGTTTCAGGACGTTAGTAGCCGCAGTCTTCGTAGCCTCTTCAGTTGCAGCCGACACAGTCGGCATTGAGGGATTGGAAGGGCAGCCAAATTTTCGCGATCTCGGCGGTTATCAAACTGTTGATGGCAGAACGATGCGTACTGGTCTCGTTTTTCGATCTGGCGAGCTACCGCGCACGACGGACGCCGATTTAGAGACACTAAAGAAACTCGGTGTGCGCACAGTAGTGAATTTTCTGACTGAGGGCGAAATCGAATATCGCGGTGCTGATCGTTTACCGAAAGGTGTGCGAGAAATCAGTCTGCCAATCACTGGCGATATCGGTGGCATTCCGGACGCTGCCAACATGCTGGTTGATGCGCGAAAAACCGGAGACTTTAGACGCTTTCCACCAGAATTTAACCCGCTTGTGCATGTAGATTTGGTAGGTGGTCTGGCGGATGAGCAATACGCCACACTTTTCGAAATTCTCTCTGATGAGGCCAATTACCCAGTTGTCTTCCACTGTTCCCATGGCGTTCACCGAACGGGAACTGCCGCGGCATTGGTGCTGACGGCTCTTGGTGTGCCTTGGAGCAGTGTCAGAAACGACTATTTACGTTCCAACGATACCCGCGCAGAAGAAGTTGAGCCTCGCATTGAGCAACTCCAATTGCTGGCAACTGAAATAGATATGACACCCGAGGATCGCGAGAAAAACACGGCTGCTATCAGGGCGTTTTACAAGCTAGAACCTGAGTATATCGATGCTTCACGCACTGCGGCCGAGAAACGCTTTGGGAATCTTGAAGGTTACCTCGAGAATGGTCTCGGTCAATCGCAAGGTGATCTAGAACATCTGCGCAAACTTTTGCTTAAGTGAACGAACACTTACTGTGGCACACTGAGTTCCAAGCCAACTTTCACTGCAGGCACTATAAGTAGTTGTATCGGTTAGAATAGGAATTTTCTAATTCCGACATCAAATCAACTATGGAAGGTCGACATTCTATACTTCCGCCTGCGTTAGGCTGTGCGCTCCTCGCACAACATCTTCGCAATATGCTGCCAGTGCCTTGCGATCTGTAAAATCACGGACCGCGACGGGTGTGTGGTAAATCAACTCAACACGACCCTGCGGGCTTTGGGATAGGGTTTTCAGAAGATGCTCACCAAATTCCATGTCACCCCACCACCCATAGAACCGCGCATCTTCTCCTTTTGGAGCATGGTACATCACCGTGACGGGTTGCACATGCAGTTCATCTCGCAGTTCAGGCGCGAAAAACGCCGCAAACAACGTGGGTTTGAAAGGCAAAATTCGCACGGCGTCCGTGCTGGTGCCCTCTGGGAAAAACAACAGCTTGTGACCCGCCAAAAGCCGCGCTTCAAACATCTCTTTTTGCTGTTTGGCTTCTTTTCGGTCGCGATTGATAAACACCGTGCCCGTCGCTTTGGCTAGCCAGCCAATACCAGGCCATTTGGCCACTTCTGCCTTTGAGACAAAATAGATGCGTTTGCGCGCGTTGAGGGCAAAAATATCCAACCAAGAGCTGTGATTGGCCACCACGGCGCCGCGTTCCTTCATCAAATCCCCGGTCGCGTCGAACCGCATGCCAAGCACGAAAAACGCGGTGCGGCACACAAATTGCGTGATGAAAGGCGTCCACGGACGATGCAAGCCGTGCACAGGCTTCTCGACCAAGCGCACCAACAGCAAGATCCCAAGACAGCCAAACACGATACTGCCAAGGATCACGCCACGAACCAATACACGCAGCCACCCCATGACCGAGATGCGATGCTTAGGCGGGTATCCCCGTTCGTCATCCCAAGTTGAACTCACGCCTCTAGTCCTTTGGTATAAATAGATTTTTGCTTCTCGTTCATACGGGTTGTATCCATCACCAAACAGACATCAGTGGTATTAAAATCCATATCAACAAAGGCGCCTTCACCCACAAACCCACCAAGCCGTAGGTAGGCCTTGATCAAGGCAGGCACTTCAAGCATGGCCGTGCGGCGGTCTATGTCTGCTTCCGCAATCAAATCCATGTCCTGAAAGCTTGTGTGCTTTGCACGCACGCGCAAGTCTGCCGGGGCTAAATGTCTGTGGTGTAACAACGACAATGGGGCTGCCAAAGCCTCGGCGTCCGTGCCATGAAAAGAAGCCACTCCAAACAGGACTTCGATATTGTTCTCAAAGACATAGGCGGCCAAACCATTCCACAAATGGAACATGGCTGCGCCCCCGCGATAGTCAGGATGCAAACAACTGCGCCCCAATTCCAACAGCTTGCGATCGCTGGCCTTAAGCACGCTCAGATCATATTCGTTCTCAGTGTAAAACTGCCCGACGTCTGCCAACTTGTCAGATGATAGCAATCTGTACACCCCGACCACCTTGTCGATTGGGTCAGCATCTAAGGCCTCGTCAATCAATATCAGATGATCGTAATGCGGATCAAAGCGATCTTTTTCTAAGCGGTTTTCATCGTCTACCAGATGCCCATGCCCGCCCAGTTCTTCAACAAACACTTTGTAGCGCAGGCGTTGCGCCGCCATCAGCTCTTGCGGGGTCTCGACCAGTTTTAGGGTGAATTGCGGGTCCATTGGCTTGTTTGGATACCTATTGCTTGTGTTGCGCCGTTCTTAAGACGGTCGGGAAAGCTTGGCAATATTTGCTGGAATGGAACCTTACGACACACTACTATAGGTTGTGATGCACATGCTTGCATGCCACTATTCGTACACAGGGAAAAGGCTCACGCGATATCCGTTAATAACAACTTTACCTTCTTCCCGGAAATTTACCGTGATCTTTCCGTTGATGTTGGATTGCACCTGCCCCATCCCCCACTCTGGTTGGTCAGGATGTGTCACCAGCATGCCGGGTTCTAGAAATGCGTTCAGGTCTTCCATGACCGATAACCTACAGGATGAAATTGGGGCATGACACAGAATAATATGGGTTTTTCGGCTTTGGTTGGCTCTCGTATTTGCCATGACCTGATTAGCCCTGTTGGCGCGATCGGAAACGGGGTCGAACTGATTGGTATGGGCGGCAGTAGTGGCCCCGAGTTGGAATTGATTTCAGACAGTGTCGGCAATGCCAATGCGCGCATCCGGTATTTTCGCGTCGCATTCGGGTTGGCGGGCGCAGAACAGATGGTCGGCGTGCGTGAAATCCGTGCCATCCTAAGTGACCTCGCGATCAGTGGGCGGGTGTCTTACGAATGGAACGTAGAGCGGGATGTGCCAAGGCAAGAGTTAAGAGCGGCGTTTCTGGCCTTGATGTGCCTAGAAAGTGCCCTGCCCTATGGTGGTTTTCTGTCGATCTCAGAAGTCGCAAACCGGTGGCAATTGACAGCCGAAGGTCGCAAAATCGCGTTTGAGGAAAACCTATGGGCGGACCTCACCCGCGTAAATCGTACGGTCGAGATCACGCCCGGACGGGTTCAGTTTGGGTTGTTGCCCCAGATCGTGAATGACCTCAAACGCGATCTCGGGGTGCGCAACACCCCGGATCAACTGACACTGAGCTTTTAAGCCCGAACTGTCCCATCGCCTTCGACGATGTACTTAAAACTGGTCAACTGCGCCGCGCCCACCGGGCCGCGCGCGTGCATTTTGCCCGTGGCGATCCCAATTTCGGCACCCATGCCAAATTCGCCACCATCAGCAAACTGGGTCGAGGCATTTCGGATCAAAATCGCACTATCCAACCGTTCAAAGAAACGGGCCGCTGTTGGGTCGTCTTCGGTGATGATGCAATCTGTATGGTTTGACCCATATTGTCGGATATGCGCGATTGCGTCGTCCAAATTGCCGACAACGCGCGCCGCAATATCCATATCAAGATATTCTTTGCCCCAATCGTCCGCCGTAGCGGCCACTGTTCCGTCAATCTTTTGCAACGTCTCATCAGCGTGCACGGTGACACCGGCATCTAACAGCGCGCGCACGATGCCTTGGCCAACAGTATCCACAAGGCTTTCGTGGATCAAAAGACACTCAGCGGCGCCGCAGATTCCAGTGCGTCGCGTTTTGGCATTCAGCACCACGTTCAACGCTTTTTGCGGGTCTGCCGCGGCGTCCAGATAGACATGTACAATCCCCTCGAGGTGGGCAAACACAGGCACTCGTGCCTCGCGTTGCACCAACCCGACCAGACCCTTGCCACCCCGCGGCACAATGACATCCACCGTGTCGACCATGGTGAGCAATTCTTGCACCGCAGCCCGGTCTCGTGTGGGCACCAGTTGGATGGCATGTTCGGGCAGATCAGCGGATTTCAGACCTTCAACAAGGCAGGCATGGATCGCACCAGAAGAGTGAAAGCTTTCCGAACCGCCCCGCAAGATAACCGCATTGCCCGATTTCAGGCACAGCGCACCGGCATCAGCCGTCACATTGGGTCGGCTTTCATAGATCACGCCAATCACCCCCAAAGGTGTGCGCACGCGTTTGATATGCAACCCGCTGTCCATATCCCACTCGGTCAAAACCTCACCGACGGGGTCAGGTTGCTCGGCGACGGCGCGCAATCCGTTTACAATGCCTTGCACGCGTTCTTCGTCCAGCATCAAGCGATCCATCATGGCGGCCGACAGCCCCTTGTTTCGGCCATACTCAAGATCTTTTTTATTGGCGTCGATAATCGCAGCCCGGTTCTTCCAAACCGCATCGGCAGCCGCAATCAAGGCGGCTTGTTTACGGTCTGCCGGGGCAAAGGCCAGCTCTGCACTTGCGGCTTTGGCGCGCGTGCCAATTTCAACCATCAGGGCGGGGATATCTGCGATGTCTTTCATCGTCACTGTCCTTTGCGATTATCTCAATGCCGGATGCCTCCGGCGGAAGTATTTTTACCAAGATGAAGCCTAAAGCGCCATATCATCCCGGTGAATAAGGGCGGTGCGCCCTGGATGGCCCAGCGTCTCTTCGATCTGCGAGCTATGGCACCCCTTGATGGTATCCGCCTCAGACGCGGAATAGGCCGCAAGCCCCTGCCCCAGCTTGTGACCCTCTGGTCCAAGAATGGCCACCGGATCACCCCGTTCAAAAAATCCCTCAACCGCCTTTACACCTACACTCAAAAGGCTTTTTCCTGCCTTCAAAGCAGAAACGGCGCCAGCATCCACAGTGATGTCGCCGCGTGGCTTCATCGCGCTGATCCAGCTTTTTCGGGCCTGTTGCGGCGTGCCTTTGGCGCTAAACCACGTGGCATTTGCCCCTTGTTCCAGCGCTTGTAAGGGGCGCATCACGCTGCCTTCGGTGATTGCCATTGCGCATCCGCCCATTGTCGCCGTTTTGGCGGCAAACAATTTGGTAATCATGCCACCTTTGGACAAGCCCGACGTGCCTTCACCCGCCATGGCCTCAATTTCGGGTGTGATCTCGTCGATCATATCATAACGGTGTGCGTCCGGATTGGTCATTGGGTTGTCTGAATAAAACCCATCCACATCTGACAGCAACACAAGAATATCCGCACCCGTGGTCAATGCGATTTGCGCCGCCAGCCGGTCATTGTCGCCATAGCGAATTTCATCAGTGGCCACGGTGTCGTTTTCATTGACGATGGGCACCACACCCAATCCCAAAAGCTGTTCCATTGTGGCGCGTGAATTCAGATAACGTCGCCGATTGGCGCTGTCTTCTAGGGTGACCAACACTTGGGCGGTGGTGATCCCATGCGGTGTCAACGCCTCTTCATAGGCGCGCGCCAGTCGAATTTGCCCCACAGCTGCCGCGGCTTGGGATTGTTCCAGCGCGAGGTCTGTATTTGGCAGACCCAAAACACCGCGCCCCAAGGCAATAGATCCCGAAGACACCAATATGACATCCGTGCCACTGGCCTTTAACGCAGCCACATCTTTGGCCAGGCCAAGCAACCAGTCACGGCGCAGATCACCATCCTTCCGGTCCACCAACAACGCGGACCCGATTTTGACAACAACACGTTTGGCTGATGCTAGGGTCGCCAAGGCTCAGGTTCCTCTTGGCCTTTTTTCTCGCGTAAGCGATTGTCGTCGATCTCACCTCGAAGGGCGCGCAGGACGTCAATTATGCCTTCTTGGCTGACACCAGACATTAGCATGACAGGACCATCGGTCACTGCCTCAAGTTCTTCTTGTGTAAACACACGTTCTTCGTCATCCAGCGTGTCAATTTTGTTCAGCACAGTCACACGCGGTTTATCCGCCAGAAAACCCCCATAGTTTTCAACCTCGCGCACAATGGTCTGATAGTCCTCAATCGGGGTACCAGATGTGCCGTCCACCAGATGCAACAACACCGCGCAGCGCTCCACGTGTCCAAGGAACAAATCACCAAGTCCTTTGCCTTCAGACGCGCCTTCGATCAGCCCTGGAATATCGGCCACAACAAATTCCACATTGTCCACGCCCACAACACCAAGGTTGGGATGCAGCGTGGTAAAGGGATAATCCGCAATTTTGGGTCGTGCATTGGATGTCGCCGCAAGGAAAGTCGACTTGCCCGCATTGGGCAGCCCCAACAGGCCCACATCCGCGATTAGTTTCAGGCGCAGCCACAATGTGCGCTCGACCCCCGGCAAACCGGGGTTGGCCCGGCGCGGTGCCTGATTGGTGGCCGATTTGAAATAGAGGTTACCAAACCCGCCATTGCGACCTTTGGCCAGCAGAACGCGCTGGCCCACTTCGGTCAAATCTGCAACGACCGTTTCCTGATCTTCATCAAGAACCTCGGTGCCGACGGGCACGCGCAAAATGATATCATCGCCCGTTTTACCCGTGCGTTGCTGTCCCATGCCCGGGATGCCATTGGCGGCGAAAAAATGTTGCTGATAGCGAAAATCGATGAGCGTGTTCAGCCCTTCGACAGCTTCGGCCCAAACGCTGCCACCATTGCCACCATCGCCGCCATCAGGGCCACCGTATTCAATGTACTTTTCGCGTCGGAACGACACACAGCCACCGCCGCCGCCGCCGGATCGGATGTAAACCTTACAAAGGTCGAGGAATTTCATGGGTCTTACATCCTTTTAGAGTTCCGCCCCGCCTGATAGCGCGACAGGCGCGCAGCCTCAATCCAATTTCAGGCTATATGTCCAAGTTGGCACTGCGGCATTGCGAGCCACCGAGAAACTCTCGGCGTCGCCTAGGTACTGAAAACCGCAATTGGTCAGCACACGCGCCGAAGCCGGATTATCCTGAAACACAGCCGCATAGATCGTATCACTTCCCAACGGGTTGGCCGCAATCAAAGATCGCACCGCCGCTGAAGCAACCCCAGTGTTCCAAAACGCCGGTGACACCCAGTAACCAATTTCAACCTTGCCGAAGTCCACACGCTTAAGGCCAATCACCCCCATCACTTCAGGGCCGTCCTGCACGGTGCCATCCATGGCCCAGACATCCTCAATCCGCTCTTCGCTTTGAGCGCGCGCGATATAGGCCTCAACACTGCCCGGTGGCAACGGATGTGGGATCGAGCTGGTCATACGGGCGAGAGTTTCGTCGCCTGCATACATTTCGATCAAACCCTGATCTGAACGCCGCAGCGGGCGCATGACAAACCGATCCGTTTCAATAACGGGTTGGTTGACGATCATGTCGTGTTTCATAAATCTGCTCCTCCTCAAAACAGAACGTAAAGCACCGAAGCCACGGTTAACGCGGCCAAGGTTCTCATCAAGTAAACTTCCGCGGGGCGTCCAGCGACCAAACGGGCGATCTGGTCCCCTCCATAAGTCCAGATCGGGTGGAAAATTGTCTGACAGGCCAATAAACAGATGGCGATTGTCGCTGTGGCCTGCAAGGTCGTGGTGCCGGGGTTCACGAAAGTGGTAAATCCCGTGATAATCATCGCCCAAGCCTTAGGATTAAGCGGATGCACAACCAAACCAGCCATGAAACCTGGTGGTGTCTCTACTATCGCTCCATCAGGCGACAACCGCAGATGTGCGACTTTCCAAGCAAGCCAACAAATATAGGCAATCGAGGCCCATTTTAACACTTCAAACAGCCACGGGGCTTTGTCGGCCACGGACATCAGGCCAAAACCAATCGGCCAGATGATCAATTGCTTGCCAAGAGCCACACCCGCGACAAACGGCAAGGCCGCGCGAAACCCAAAACGTGCACCTGTGGCCAGCAATGCCATATTGGCCGGGCCCGGTGTTGCCACCTGGCTCGCCGCAAAGGCTGCAAAACTGATCACGGCAACACTCATTTGGCATTACACTTTCACGCAAAAGAAAAGGGACCGGCTTTTCAGCCAGTCCCCTAAAATGTCTCATTACCTTAAGGTCGGCTTATTCAGCGGCCTCCGCCACTGGGAGAACCGAAATAAAGGTGCGGCCCTTGAGGCCTTTGTGGAACTTTACGTTGCCATCAACAGTTGCAAAGATTGTGTGGTCCTTGCCCATGCCAACGCCCTCGCCCGGCCACATTTTTGTGCCGCGCTGACGCAGGATGATGTTGCCTGGAATTACAACTTCGCCACCATATTTTTTCACACCAAGACGGCGACCCGCTGAGTCGCGACCGTTGCGGGATGAACCACCAGCTTTTTTATGTGCCATATCGCTTGTCTCCTATGCTCAGCTTATTTCGCCAGGTCAGCCGCTTGGGCGACCCACTCAGGTTTCACTTTTACAGCATCAAAGCTGTCGACGTCTACTGCTGCCAGTGCGGCGTAGGTTGTGATACCTGCGTCGGCCAATTTCTTGGCGGCTGCGGGACCCACACCAGTGATGGCTGTCAGATCGTCTGCGGCGGCTGCCGGTGCTGCGGCTTTCACTTCAGCTTTGGCAGCTTTCTTTGGGGCGGCTTTCTTTGCAGCAGGCGCTGCAGCAGCGGCCGGAACCGATCCGGAACCCATAGCAACTTTTACACCAGACTTGTCTGCACCAGAGGCCAGAATGTCGGTGATTTTAACCAAAGTCAGTTTCTGACGGTGGCCAACTGTGCGCTTGGACGAGTGTTTACGACGACGCTTTACAAAGTGAATGACTTTCTCGCCT
>ERZ1046740.2428-NODE-2428-length-12013-cov-3.854323_pt1 | contig 12013 bp, 13 predicted proteins | sample MGYA00383093_ERZ1046740 | MGnify/ENA primary metagenome ERZ1046740 (study PRJEB29581, sample SAMEA5548363) | metagenome | biome: marine; feature: coastal; material: water | depth 25 m | study: Short-term variability in the microbial, nano- and picoplankton...
AGATAAAGACGCTCAGATCCGTGGCTTTTTCGAATCAATAGACAATCCCCTATTCCACCGGGAACTCAAGGGGGCAATTCAAGCTCTAATCAAGGAATATAAAATTCAAAATGGAGAAGGATAAACTCGTTTTCAGATTAACTCTGGGAATTTCGATTATTGTATTTTTACTCGTATTGCTTTTAAATCGGAGAGTATTCCCTGCGCCACAAAACTTCCCATCATTTGTTCACTTATTGCCAAAGCTGAATGCTACTATCAACGCAACATGCAGTGTGCTTTTGCTTCTTTCACTTTGGGCAATTAAGAATCAGAAGATTAGCCTTCATAAAGCACTCAATCTGACAACTTTTGGTCTCAGTGCTTTATTCCTTATCTCTTATGTAATCTTTCATTACTTTGTTCCAGAAACGAGTTTTGGTGGCGAAGGTGGGATTCGCACATTCTATTATACAATTCTCATTTCACATATCATACTTGCAGCATTAGTCCTTCCACTAATTCTGCTTTCTTTTTATCACGCTCTGAATAAGAATATTGCGAAACACAGGAGAATCGTTCGCTTTAGTTATCCGATTTGGTTATTCGTTACAGTCTCAGGTGTAGTGGTTTATCTCATGATTAGTCCTTATTATAATTTCTAACTTGAAGGCTCGAATCCAATATCTTCTGCAGAAGCTCTTTGGTCTTGAAACCTATCTATTTCTATTCTCTTGGTTCAAAATCAAAACGCTCAAACAAGATAAGGGTGAAAATGATTTCTTTCATTTTCTATCCCTGATAGAAGAAAAACCAAATATTTTAGATATCGGTGCCAATATTGGCATCATGTCCTATCACTTATGTCAGTTGAAGGGTAGTCGAGTTTATTCATTTGAACCCATTCCTCAAAATATTAAAACCTTAAAGCGTATCCGTCAATTCTTTGATCTAGAGAATATGCATATTCAGGAAATGGCTTTGGGTAACAGCGCTGGTCATATCAATATGGTTATGCCCGTAGTTGAAAATGTTAAAAAGCAAGGTCTGAGTCACGTGTTGACTCCAGAAATCAAGGACTTTAATGAAGGCCTAACCTTTGAAGTTCCTATTTTTCGCCTCGATGATCTATCAGAACTGAAGGACTTAAAAATTTCAGCTATCAAAATGGATGTTGAGAATTATGAATATCAGGCTCTTTTGGGTGCAGTTGAACTTTTAGAAGCAGATAAACCGATTATTTATTGCGAATTATGGGATAACGAGAATCGAACTAATTGTTTCGCGTTATTAGGTGATATGGGTTACTCAGTAAAAGTCCTAGAAAAAGGATCTTTGACAGACTTTAACACCAAAGTCCATACGACTCAAAACTTTTTCTTTGTTAACGAATAATTAACTTTGTACCATGCGTTTGCAAACCATCAAAATTCTTCGAGTAGCTCTTTTTATGGGCTTATTTTTAATTGCGGATTTCAGTTTCGGACAATGCCCTATGTGCAGAAGTGCCGTTGAATCTGGTTTAATGGAAGAAGGGAACAAGATTGGTATTGGTCTCAATGACGGTATTCTATACCTCTTGGCAACTCCCTATTTAGTTGTATTAATCGTGGGAGGACTTTGGTATAGGAAATACCGAAAATCTCATTAATGTCAAAATTTGTCAAAGGGCGCTTCGGTGCATTCATGGCGGGCAGATGTCCCCAATGTCAAACAGGAAGGATCTTCGAGACTCCTCCTATTAATTCTAAATTTCAAAAAGTAAAAGATCATTGCGATCACTGTGGAGTAAAATACGCTCAAGAGCCTGGGTTCTTTTGGGGTGCAATGTACTTTAGTTATGCATTGGTAACAGGGTGGTGTCTCTTCGTGGCGGTTATTTTTTACAGTATATACGAGGAACCGCCATTATTCTTCACAAGCGCGGTAATAATTGGGAGCGTACTAATACTTCTTCCTTTCATAGCAAGATTATCTCGAATGCTATTGATTTATTTAATAGCTCCTTATAGACAATTTCAAAAGGAATTCTCGGATTAAGTTTAATACAAAAAAATGGCCCGAATTATCTCCATTGAAGATGACTCAGGCCAATTTTAGAAATTATTAAGTAGAGGTAATATTAATCCTGAAACTTAAGCAGAAACTTTGTCTGTAGCTTCAGCTGGAACATCTTCAACGCGCCCCATCACTTTATCCATAATTTTAGTCTCTATTTCATCCATTAATTCTGGATTGTCGAGAAGCAATTTTTTAACTGCGTCTCGTCCCTGTCCAAGTTTCGTGCCTTCATAGGAATACCAAGAGCCGCTTTTTTGAACCACACTTTGCTCGACACCCATATCAATAATTTCTCCGGCTTTAGAAATACCGACTCCATACATGATATCAAATTCGACAACTCTGAACGGAGGAGCTACTTTATTCTTCGCAACTTTCACCTTCACTCGGTTACCAACTACCTCCATCCCATCTTTGATTTGTTGGATACGGCGAATATCTAATCGAACCGATGCATAAAACTTTAAGGCATTACCACCAGTAGTGGTCTCCGGGTTTCCGAACATAACACCAATTTTTTCTCTTAGTTGGTTAATGAAAACACAAACTGCTCCAGTTTTATTAATCGTACCAGTAAGTTTCCTCAAAGCTTGTGACATCAGTCTTGCTTGAAGTCCCATGCGAGAATCACCCATGTCTCCTTCAAGTTCTGCACGAGGAACCAATGCTGCGACCGAATCAATTACAATTATATCAATAGCACCTGATCGGATTAAATTATCAGCAATTTCCAAAGCTTGTTCTCCATCGTCTGGCTGAGAAATAAGAAGCTCATTCGTATCAACTCCAATTTTTTCAGCATAATAACGGTCGAATGCATGTTCCGCATCAATAAATGCCGCTATCCCGCCATTTTTTTGAGCTTCGGCGATCGCATGTAAAGCCAATGTTGTCTTTCCAGATGCTTCTGGTCCATAAATCTCTACTACACGTCCAGTTGGAAATCCTCCAACTCCCAAGGCCAAATCAAGACCCAAAGAACCCGTAGACACTGTATCCATTCCACTTGCGTCGGATTCATCCATCTTCATCACTACACCTTTACCATAAGACTTTTCAAGTTTGTCTATGGTCATTTTTAAGGCTTTTAGCTTTTCTGCATTCTCTTTGCTCATGCTTTACTATTTTTAATAGAATTCAAATATAGTTGACATTTTGCTCCATTTATAATCGGTGTATTCAATGTTGATAAATTGAAGTGAATTACTCTCCCATCATACTTAACCACAATTTGACCCGTTTTTGTGGAAATGTATTACTTACAATATCGCGTATGGAGGGAAGGCAAGGTCTAATTTTGATAGGTTCATTTAGTATGAAAAAGTTTTTGAAGAAGTTATTGGTAGCAGCGGCAGTGGTAATCACATCCATTCCCGCACTCTGGGCTCAAGGTCAGGATACATTAGATCAAATAGAGGTAAAGACCTATACAAGGTATAGTCCTGTGCTCACATCGGCGAGAAAGCTCCCTACCCTTCCGGTTTTTGAAACTCCCAAAGCCCAATTGCCCACTTTTCAATACGATTTGCCAGATTTTAGGTACGCAGTTGACCCAACGTATTTGCCAGCGAAAGCAATTGCAGTAAAAACGAACCGCGATCAAGATCTTAACGATAACTATTTCAAATTCGGAGGTGGCAATTATCTCACAGGACTTGCAGAGATTCATTTGCACAATACCGAAAATAAAAAATACGACTTCGGTGGTTTTGCCCGTCATCTTTCAAGTAATGCCTCTGATCCAGCTAATGCTGACTTCAGCGATAATCACCTCGGAATCTTCGGCACCCAAAATTCATCGAAAGGAAAACTCAGCGGAGAACTCAATTATGAAAGACATGTTGTTCATTACTACGGGGTCACTGACACCTCAGTGGAATTCACTAAGAGACAGAGCAATCAGATATTCAATGATGTGAATGGCTTGGTGGGTTGGAATTCGAATCCGGACAAGAAAGGTTGGGGCTTTGCTAGTTCATTTGATTTCTATGCGTTTACTACGCTTCGTCAAAACGAAAATGATTTCAACTTAATCCTGAATCCATTCTACGAAATGAAGCAAAAAGGGAAGGTAGATGTTAGGGCTGCGATAAACTATACTGCGCTAAAACATGGAATGGGGAATCTCAACAGAACTTTTGTGACCATCAACCCGACTTACGCGTTCCGTGTTAAAAAATTCGAAATAAAAGCTGGATTGAATGCCGTTTACGCCCTAGATAGCAATGAAGGTAAGTTCTTTCCTTTCCCAGATATTGAAATTAAACACTATATCGTTCCTAAAAGACTTAAAGCTTTTGTAACACTTCGTGGAGGTATTCAACGAAACCAGTTTAGAACCTTGGCCTACATCAATCCGTTTATCAATTATGGAGCAGAAGTGCGTCAAACGGTTAATCAACTTGATTTTAGTGCAGGGATAAAAGGAGCACTTTCTAAAAAGGTAGATTATGTCGTGCAAATCAATTACCTCAATCAAAAAGACTTACCATTATTCATTCAAGATTCCGGAGTTTTCAATCGTTTCAATGTGGCTTATGATAAAGTGGGAACCTTTAGTATGAAAACAGGCCTCGGAGTTCGTTTGAATGAACAGTTCTTCGTAGAATGGGCCGGAACATTTTACAATTATTCATTGGATGTTCAAAGCAATGCTTGGCAATTACCAGACTACGATATCGACTTGAACTTGCGCTATACAATTGGTAAAAAGTTGAATCTGCGTGCTCAGGCTTATATTCTTGGTGAGCGTTTCCAAAAAGACTTCGAAACACAAAAGGCGGTCAAACTCAAGCCAGTTGGGGATATCAATATAATGGCAGAGTACCGATACAAGGAAAATCTGGCATTTTTCTTGAACGTAAACAACGTAACGAATGCTCGTTATCAGAAGTGGTATAATTATCCTTCTTATGGCATAAATGTTTTAGGTGGATTGAGCTTTTCACTCTAAAGACGTTTGACTAATATTGTATTAACCAAAAAATGCAGCTGATAGAACTCATCCCGGACCTACTTTATCGACACAATTGTGTGATCATTCCTGATTTCGGGGGATTCGTTGCAAACTTTAAACCGTCTGACTTCAAAGAGGATAGACTTCTTTCATCCCCTGCGATTAAGCGTGTTGCATTCAATCAGAATCTTACCGAAAATGATGGGCTTCTCATTCAGAACTTAGCTAAGCGCAGAGGAATTTCGTATTCAGAAGCAGAAAGAGAAGTTGAAGTATTCGTTCGATTCGTCAAGGATCGTATTGCCAATTATAAAAACTACGAATTCAAAAATATTGGATCACTCTACCTTAATAAGGAGAATAAGTACGTGTTCGTAGCTTATGAAGGTCTGAACTTTTATCCAAAGAGTTACGGTTTAGAAGATGTTAAGGTTCGCCGTTTACAGCGCGATATTGACCAACAACGCATCAAAGAGTATCGGCTCGACAAGGATGCTCCTATTGTCGAAGCTCCTGCAGCTAGAAAGTTATTTCCGTGGAAAACCATTGCCGCTTCATTCATAGTGCTAGCTGGTTTTTCATTTATGATCTGGCAATTGATGGGGCAAGGACCCAATCCGCTTGCAATTGACAATCCTCCACAAGAACAAGCTGAAACAGCTTCACTACTTCCCGATACCGAGAGTCACGATGGTTCAGGAATTATTATAGAAGATGTTACCGACGACGTATTGCCGGAAAGAACTAGCGATACTGAAGACTACCCTACTCTCGCAGATGAATATGTAGAGGAAGACGAATCTAGTGATGTCGAAATTACTGGCTATGATGAAATCGTAGATGACGAAGTAGATGACTCGTATAATGATGAATCTGTTCAAACCGAAGAACAGCCAACTGAAAATGAGTCTTTTGAAGATGAAATTCAGGAACAAGACGAAAGTTACAATGATGATATGGTGGTTTCAATTGATCCCAAATCTCCTGCCAAATCATTGACAGAATTACAAAGAATTCGATCTGAACATCTAGGTTCTCAAAGTGTATATTACATTGTTGTAGCGAGAAGCTCTGATCAACAAGTACTTGATAAAGTAAGGTCTAAATTCCAATCCCGTTCATTTGACGCTTTTGAGATTGATGGGACCAAAAAAGGTGAGAAATTGGTTTGTGTTGAGAAATTCCACAACCAAAACAATGCAGAGCAATTCTTAAAATTGATTCACCACCACGAAACGCGAAACGCAGAAATTCTAGAATTCACTCAATAATAAATACTTGATTTTTAGAGTTTAATCCTATTGAAACAGCATCTATGAAAAATATCCTTTTACAAGCTACCGATATTGTCGCAAGTGATTCTGCGGGTATCGTAGTTGAAAGCCAGGAAAGTTTGAACGTCCTTGATCTCGCTTTGAAAGGCGGGTACATGTTATTGCCAATTGTGGTACTTAGTGTGATTGCCGTTTACTTATTGGTTGAGCGCTATCTAACAATTAAAAAGGCACGTCAACATGATCCCATGTTCATGTCGCGCATCAAAGACATGGTGGTAGATGGTAATATCAAAGGTGCACAAGGACTGTGTGAATCTACGAATACTCCTATCGCTAGAATGCTTTCAAAAGGATTGAGCCGAATTGGCAAGCCCTTGAAGGATATTCAAGTTGCGGTTCACAACGTAGGAAATCTCGAAGTATCTAAATTGGAAAAAGGGATGCCTCTTTTGGCGACTATTTCAGGAGCCGCACCAATGCTTGGTTTCCTTGGAACTGTAACGGGTATGATTAAGACATTCTATACTCTTGCTCAGAATGCAGACGGAATAGATGTTGGTGCATTCAGTGGGGGTATCTACGAAGCGATGATTACTACGGTAGGTGGTTTGACCGTTGGTATTTTTGCTTATATCAGCTATAATATTCTGACTTCAATGGTCGATAAGGTGATTTATAGAATGGAGTCCACATCAATGGAATTTCTTGACATCCTGCACGAACCAATGTCCTAAAAATTTAAAGAGGAAAAGATTTGAAACTAAATAGAAGATCAAAAGTTCAAGCGGAGTTTAATATGTCGTCGATGACGGATATTATCTTTCTCTTGCTCATATTCTTCGTCATTACCTCTAAGATCGTACCTGAACCAATATTGAAAGTTCTTTTGCCAAAAGGTGCAAAGAAAGAAGTGGTACAACAAGTAGTTAAGATCTACGTAAATAGTGACCTTGAATATGCCATCGACGGAAACATCATTTCGTTTGAGCGTTTACCTGAAGAGATGAATGCTGTATTAACCCAACAACCAGGAGCAACTGTGTCGATATACGGTGATAAAACTGTTGCTTATGAAAAGGTGATGGATTTGGTATATATGGTAAATGAACTTGGCGGGAAACCAGTTCTAGCCTTAAAACCAGTCAAAAAAGGATAGGGCATGGATCTTAAGAAGGAAAACGACAGAAAAGGATTAGCAGGAACTGTTTTGTTCCATGCCATAGTCATTCTGCTGATGTTGTTGTGGGCCTTCACAGTTCCTGAACAACCCGATGAAGACGACGGAGGAGTAATGGTTAGCTTCGGAGAAGTTGACGCTGGTGGTCCTCAAGATATATCAGCCGTTGCGGAACAAACTGAACAAACAGAAGAGAGCAGTCCTGACGAAGTCACTCCCGAGATAGATGACGACCCTGTCATTACCAATGACGATGCTACGGCCCCTGAAGTAGTCAAAAAGAAGAAAAAAGTAGACGAACCACCTGAGGAAAAAAAGCCGGAAGTAAACGAGCGCATGAGAAAAGCTATAGAAGCCATGAAGCGCAAGAATGCCGACAAAAGCAGCAATAGCGGTGACGGTTCTAAAGAAGGTCCTAAGGGTGATCAAACAAATACAAATCCCGGTCCAGGAGGCACTGGTGGTGGATTAAAAGGTTCTGGTTTTGGTGTTTCGTTGAATGGATTTGCTGTTAGCGGGAACCCTGTAATTGAGAATAGTAGCCAAGACTATGGTAAGGTTGTTCTTGAGTTCTGTGTTGATAAGAACGGTAAGATATTAACCGAAACGATTCGGTCTGGTCGGGGCTCAACGACTCAATCTGCCCACTTAACAAACCTCACCAAAAGAGGTTTAAAACAACTTAGAATCAGACCCAAAACTAATGTGGCCAATGGTGGCTGCGGTAGCATCGTTGTTGAATACCTTCGACATTAAACATTCGACCATTAAGCTTGCTCCAACGTGACTTATCAAGAAACGCTCGATGACCTATTCAGGCGTTTACCCATGTATCAACGACAGGGTAAAAAAGCATTCAAAAAGGATTTAGGAAATATTCTCGCACTCTGTAATGCATTAGGAAATCCTCATACCAAATTTAAAAGTATTCATATCGCTGGCACCAATGGCAAGGGAAGCTGCAGTCATATGATGAGTGCAATTTGTCAGAAAAGTGGATTAAAAACAGGACTTTATACCTCCCCTCATCTGGTTGATTTCAGAGAACGAATTCGTGTCGATGGACGATGTATATCAGAAGAGTCTGTCATAGCATTTGTAGCAGAGCATTCAGAACTCATCGATGACATTAAACCTTCTTTTTTTGAAATCACGGTAGCAATGGCCTTTGATCATTTTGCCAGAGAAGAAGTAGACATTGCAATAATTGAAACTGGGCTTGGCGGTCGTTTGGACTCAACCAATATAATTAATCCAATCTTGAGCATCATTACCAATATCGGTTTCGACCACATGGATATGCTTGGGGATACATTAGAGAAAATAGCTTCTGAAAAAGCAGGAATCATTAAAGCTCAAACTCCTGTACTTATCGGTGAGAGACAAAAACTTAGCACCTCTGTATTCCTAGATAAAGCAGACGAAATGAAAGAGAGAATTAGCTTTGCTGAAGACTTGCAAAGTGCAGAGACTCCAACATATCAGCTGATCAATCAGCGCACTTGTCGGGCTGCAATCAATATTCTAAATGACCTTGGTCTTGGCTTAAAAGAAGATGAAATTGAGGATGCTTTTAAGAACTGCCATGACATAAGTGGTTTGATGGGACGATGGCAGATCCTTCAAGACCAACCGAAGGTAATTTGCGATACGGGTCATAATATTGATGGATTGAGTCTGAGTATGAAGCAGCTCTCACAAGAGAATTTCAAGCAATTACATATCATATGGTCTAGTGTGCAAGACAAAGACCTCGAATTGATATTTCCTTTGCTTCCAAAGGAGGCGGAATACTATTGGTGTCAAGCTGATATCCCTCGAGCAATGGACCAGAAATTACTCCAAGAACACGCAAACAGACATGACCTCTTTGGGAATTTGTATAATACTCCTGTAAAAGCTTATGAAAATGCCATGTCGAAGGCCAATTCGAATGATTTGGTTTTTATTGGAGGCAGTACTTTTACCGTAGGTGATCTTTTTAGAGATCTCGAAATATCAACCTGCGTTTCTTCTCCTGGCTAGTTCCTTTTTTATCAAAGAGATTTCTCTTCCCGACTGTCCGGCAACAGAGCTGTTTTCTTGTGCCCTTCTACTCAAATAGGGTAAAACTGAAACGATTGGTCCATACGGAAGATACTTTGCTACGTTATAGCCCGCATTCGAAAGATTGAATGATATGTGGTCGCTCATTCCATATAATTGGGCAAACCAGAAACGATCGTCGTTAATTTCTAATCCGGATTCAGCTAGTAACTGAGCAACAAGATGAGTGCTTTCCTCATTGTGGGTGCCCACACAAACCTTGGTAATACTCATGTGCTCAAAGCACAACTCTATCGCTCTATTATAATCCTTATCACTGTCAGCTTTATTATCTTGAATTGGACTGGGATAATGCATCTCCAAAGCTCGCTCCCGTTCCTTTTCCATATAAGCACCTCTGACCAGTTTTAAACCTACTTTGAAGCCAGCTTCCGACGCTCGTTGATAAAGTCCTTCCATGTAGTCTATTCGACCCTTGCGGTAGAGCTGAACGGTGTTAAACACAATTACCTCATCTCGATTGAACTTCTGCATCATTTCCTCGACGAGTTCATCGAAACAATCTTGAACCCAACTTTCCTCTGCATCTATAAATAAAGGGACCTTTTTGTCATAGGCTCTCTGACATAAACCAAGGAATCGGTTCTTAATGTTTTGATACTGCGCGGATTCATCATTGGAAAGCTCGTCGTTTGCATTGACCTTCTCGTAAATAGCAAATCGACCAATCCCAGTCGGTTTGAATACGGCAAAAGGATATTCGTCACTTTCTGCTGCTTTGTCTATGGTTGAGAGAATCTCTTCATAGTTGGCAATAAAATCTGTTTCATCTTGCTCCCCTTCGACAGAATAATCGAGGATAGCTCCTATTCCTTTCTTATAAAGCGCTTTTACGGCTTTGTCACAATCTTCAATTGACTCTCCCCCACAGAAATGGTCAAAAATAGTTGCACGAACTAATCCTTTGATAGGTATACCAATTCTCAAAGCGAATGCAGTTATTGGCGGAGCATACTCCACAACTGTTTTATAATTGAACATTGCAAAGAGCAGCTTAGCAAGCTTCAACTCCCGATTGCTATATCGCTTGAACGCGATTTCGGTATTATCAAAGGAAATTTTGGGCTTCCCTGTCATAGACAACAAAATTAACCTAAAACCTATGCTGACAAAAGCTCCTAATCCACTAAAAAACGACCTTTGCCTTCTGGCTAATGATCAATATAAATATCTAAGTAGCTTCTATGAGCTATTCGAACGTTTAATATTTCAAAATACGCTCGAGAAAAGTCGAGTCCAAAGTACAAAAAGTGTACACCCGAACGACCGTGTATTGGTTGTAGGTGGTGGTGACGGACGAATGCTAAAATCTCTCCCTAAATGCAGTGTTGATTATATCGAATCGTCTAATAGCATGTTAGAATTGGCTCAAAAGCTATACACAAATGCCGAAGTCAATTTCATTCATTCAACGTGGGAAGAGTTTGAAGCAACTGACAAATATGACTGTGTATTCTTCCAATATTTTCTCGATCAGTATGACGAGGAGACCATACAAGGAATTATTAAGAAAACAACATCAATGACTCATGAGTCCTCAAAGATATTAGTATGTGATTTTCAAGAGCTTAGGAACAAAATGACTCATCGATTTTTAATTTGTCTCATGATCAAATTTTTTCGATTAACCACGGGTCATTCTCAGAAGAATTTGCCCAATATAAATGCAGCTTTAAAAAATTCAGGACTAACCCGAATTAAGCTCAGCGAATGGAAAAATGGATTGGTATTTGCCTCTGTATGGATAGGAGATTAATAATAAATCTCCCTTAAACAGAGTTTAAAATCTAATGCCTCTTAATCAAGCTTCATTCAAATATCAAAAATCAATGGTCGCAGTTGCCTTGGTTTTAATTACGAATTTTAGCGCATTTTCGGCGGTATTCAATTTTTACGGTCACTATGAACGCACCCAAAGTGACTGGAGATATGTTCAGGGAATTGACAACAATAGGCTGGACTATAAGCGTATCAAAACTTGGGTCAATCAAATCAACCGCACCTTCCAAGTCACCCTTATCAGAGAATTACAGCTTATTTCATTAAAACGAGATCTCGATGACCTTGGGACTGTTTTATTGGTGAGACATTATGCTGATCAAGTATATGCAAATCGCAATAGTGCAAAGCTTCTACAGTGGAAAGTCCTGAAGGAATTGGGCTATGATGTGCTGCTCTCTTATAATAGTCAAGGATTAGATGTTTTTGGAAGACTTCCTGTCGATCCTGCATCTTCAGTCTATTTCTACTATAAAGGTAAACGCTATACCAATTTAGATTTTCATGAAAGCAGAATCGTCGGCTCTAGATATATCTTTTCAGATTCGTATCAACCAAATCGCAAGGCGCTATTCTTTAATGCCTCCAAATCACCAAAAATCGGGGCTCGTTCAAGTCGGAGAAAACTTGCTTTTGAATATGGTGGAAAGTATTACCATTTAGAGGCACGGACGAATC
>ERZ1046740.2430-NODE-2430-length-12009-cov-11.776142_pt1 | contig 12009 bp, 10 predicted proteins | sample MGYA00383093_ERZ1046740 | MGnify/ENA primary metagenome ERZ1046740 (study PRJEB29581, sample SAMEA5548363) | metagenome | biome: marine; feature: coastal; material: water | depth 25 m | study: Short-term variability in the microbial, nano- and picoplankton...
GATTGATGCGTTATAGCGAAGAAGCCAAAAAAGGAGCTAAAAAAATGATTACCGTGCAAAACGCATACAACCTTTTAAATAGACGAGATGAAATTGGTTTGTCTGAGGTTTTATTAAGAGAAGAAGTGGGTTATTTAGCATATTCACCATTGGCTTTTGGTGTACTTGCTGGTAAATATTTAAACAATAACAAACCTGAAAATGCAAGAGTAACACTATTTCCAAACTACAGTCGCTACAGTAGTGAGCAGTCTAATAAAGCAACGATGTTATATAACGAAATTGCTAAAAAACATGGGATAAGCCTTACGCAAATGGCCTTGGCTTTTGTAACTCAACAACCCTTTATGACTTCTAATATTATAGGAGCTACCAATTTAGATCAACTTAAAGAAAACATCGATAGTATCCATCTGCATTTATCTGATGAAATTATTGGAGAAATTAATGCGGTGCATACACAAATTCCTAATCCTGCTCCTTAAAAATTATTAGAGTTTAATAAACTCTAATAATTTTATTAGATAATTCGTATCTTTATAAATTACTCCCCTTGATTAGCTTTATAAAATTAACTTATGAAGAGACACTGCTTATTGTTTACTATTTTATTATTTGTATTTATTAGTTATTCGCAAACTACTATAATACCCGACACATATTTTGAACAAGCACTTATCGATTTAGAGATAGATAGTGATGGTATTATAAATGGGCAAGTGCTTACAAGTGATATCGATACAGTAATTACACTTAACCTTTATAATATATTTATACAAGATTTAACAGGTATAGAAGATTTTACTGCTTTAGAATATCTAGATGTAAGCGGAAGTTCTCTATCAGTTCTTGATGTCAGTTATAATACACAATTAAGAGAACTCTATTGCAGTAGTAGTAATGCAAATCCAAGTATGTTTTTTACCACATTAGACGTTAGTAATAATGTAAACTTGGAAGTGCTCTATGGTGAAACTTTAGTTGAATTAGAAAACTTAAATGTAAAAAATGGAAATAATTCCATGTTAATAGTTACTTTACCTTGTGAGTTTGAGGGTGAGCCATGTGAGTTGACAAAATTAAATTGTGTAACAGTAGATGATGAAGAGGCGGCTACAAATAACGAACTCCCTTATTTAAATTGGTACATTCAAGCAGATTTTTTTTATTCTGAAGATTGTAGTCTAGGAACAGAAGAAGAATTAGAAACACAATTTTCCTTCTACCCAAATCCAACTAAAGATGTATTGTATTTATATAATGAAAGTATATTTGAAGTATCTTCTATAAAAGTATATGATAGTTTAGGTAAACTAGTACTAGAACTATCTAATCCAAGCAATCAAATAGATATAGCTAGCTTATCTGGAGGTCTCTTTTTTGTGCTAATAGAAACAGATAATGGTAGTTTGGTAAAGAAGATTATAAAAGAATAAAACTATCCAAACAAGTGTTTTACTACATCATGGACCTTAGCCACTTTTATGATGTTAATGTGATAGTTGTTTTTAGGGAGTTTACAGTATTTAGAAATAACGATAGACTTAAAACCTAATTTCTCTGCTTCGGTAATGCGTTGCTCCACTCTGGTAACAGGACGAACTTCTCCTGCCAAACCTATCTCGGCGGCAAAACACATTGATTTATCTATCGATATGTCAATATTAGAGGATAATACCGCGGCAACTACTGCTAAATCAATAGCTGGGTCATCAACTGTAATTCCTCCGGTAACATTTAAAAATACATCTTTAGCTCCCAATTTAAAACCAGCACGTTTTTCAAGAACTGCTAATAACATATTGATTCGTTTGGCATTATAGCCAGTAGCACTACGTTGTGGAGTACCATAAACTGCCGTACTAACAAGTGCTTGTATTTCGATCATTAAAGGACGCATCCCTTCTAAGGTTGCAGAAATAGCTGTTCCGCTCAGGTCCTCATCATTTTTTGAAATGAGGATTTCTGAAGGATTGCTAACTTCTCGCAAGCCGTTTCCTTGCATTTCGTAAATACCTAGCTCATTAGTAGATCCAAATCTGTTTTTTTGTGATCGTAGTATGCGATATACATGATTTCGGTCTCCTTCAAACTGTAAAACAGTATCGACCATATGCTCCAAAATCTTAGGGCCTGCAATATTTCCATCTTTGGTAATATGACCAATTAAAATAACTGGTGTATGAGTTTCTTTAGCAAATTTGATGAGCTCTGTAGTCGTTTCTCTTATTTGCGAAATGCTTCCGGGACTGCTTTCAATATAATCGGTATGCAGTGTTTGTATGGAATCAATCACCACAATATCAGGATTCAATTCTGCTATTTGAGAAAAGATATTTTGTGTTTTGGTTTCGGTTAAAATATAGCAGTTTTCAGAATCTGGATGAATTCTCTCTGCTCTCATTTTTATCTGTTGAGCACTTTCTTCGCCCGAAACATACAATGTTTTATAAGGCAATTGCAATGCGATTTGAAGCATTAAGGTACTTTTGCCAATTCCGGGCTCCCCCCCTAATAAGGTTAATGATCCGGGAACAATCCCGCCTCCTAAAACTCTATTTAATTCGTTGTTTTTAGTGTTGAGTCTCGCTTCAGAAGTAGTAGAAATATCTTTTACTTTTTGAGATTTAGAAACTCTTTTAGATTTGGTTTCAGAAACTTTCCAGCTTACTTTTTCTGCTTTTTGAATCACTTCTTCAGCAATGGTATTCCACTCTTTACAAGCCGTACATTGTCCTTGCCATTTCGCAAAGGAAGTACCGCAATTTTGACAGAAAAAGGTAGTTTTTACTTTAGCCATATACAGGCGTAAAAGTAGTAATAATCTTGAGATTTAACTTTTAGGTACAGAAAAGTAGTTAACAATTATCAGTTTTCTTGGAGATTTTTTTTGGATCCAATTTGCTCTCAAAAAACAACAAATAAATAATAAAAGAGAATAATAGTAAAAAATATAGTTCTAGAACCTAATCGTAGTTCCTACTACTATTCTAGCTACTTCAAATTCAAAATCATACAGTGGAGTAATCCAAAGAGTGGAATCAATTTTTTCAATATTATAGAATGCCAACGGTCCTAATCCATGATATCTCCAGGCGACTAGCCCAAGATGAATTCTATCTGAAATTTTGTATTTGTAGGTAGTCTTATAAAAAAAATTTTTACTTCCATCACCTTTTTCAAAAATACTAAACAAACTATTTTTACCTTTTCCTAACCATAACGACGATCCAAAACGGTAACCTACAGGACTTATTGCATTATTTTCAATACCACTACTTAAACCTATTTTTATCCATTTTTTTGGTGCATATGTAAAACCAACCAATGCCTCCGAAAATCTTTTATTTACCAGGGTATATATGGCTAAATGAAATTTATCAGAAATTTTCTTTTTTCCAAAATAGGTAATTGTTGGTAATACCTCAGATTTTTCTGGAGTATAACGAAGAAAAACCTTCATTTGGGCAAATGAACTGGCCGTAATTGTAAAAAAAACAATAAATAAAATTAATTTTTTCAAGGTTGATTCAAATTATATTTATGATTTTATGTAAATTTAGATAAATAAATATTAAATAACGAAACATGAAAAAATTACTACTATTAGTAGTCCTTATTTCTACAATTGGATGCAATCAGGACGAAAAAAAAACATCACACTCTCATGATGGAATAACCAGTATTAAATTACATCAAGAACTACCTGAAATAGTAAATGTTGATCTTGGGCAAGAAGGTAGTTCACATGGAGATTTACTGGCTTTTGATTCAGATTTTTCGAACGATAAAGGCATTAAGGGAAAATTAAGCGGCTATATTATGACGGTTAATATACCTGACGAATTAGAAGCTTTTCAAGACAGGATTGTGCATTTAGTTTTTGATTTTGGAGACTCTAACAGTATCGTAATAGGAGGCAAATCGATATATCCAAATTCTTTAGGTACTGAGTTTGTAAAACAAAAACCTCAATTAAGAGCTGTTATAGGGGGTACAGGAACCTATATGGGAGCTAGAGGTCAATTGACCACTGTAAGAAATGAAGACGGGACTTATGAGCATCTTATAGAGCTGATGGACTAACTCAAAAGAAAAGATGACGTTGTCTATTTTAAATGCTTATTTATAGGGTAAGCTTACAAATTTAATCAGTTTTAACTAAATAAGATTGGTTCTTAAAAAACGAATCCTCTTTTTTAATATCCAAAGTCTTCTTTAATTTTATCTGCTTTATCTAACATGACATCGATGGTAATAAAGTCGACTTCCTCTTTGTCGTAAGCTCCTTGATAGATACGCATTGCTTTTTTAGGTTCTCCAATTTCCTCATAATAACGCGCTAGATAATAATAGCCCAAAGCAGAGTCGGGATATTGCTTATTGGCCATTGTTGCAATTTCTCGCAAGGATTCCCATTGTTTCCTTTTTTCAGCAGCTTTTAATGTTGCGATATAATCGTTTTCTCGAATAGCATTGGTCAATCCAAATAAATCTTTTATGATGGTGTACTTATCAATAAGATATTGGGAAATTGGAGTCTTTAGTTTCAAGATTACCTCTTGGTATTCCTCTCTGCTGATTGGACGATAAACCGAAAACATTTTTTCTAAAGCCGATGGGATAGCTCTAGCAACTAGGGAGTAATGGGTAGCTCCCTGAAAATTATCAAAAGTATAATTAAAGTTATCGCTTTTTAATCCTTTTAATGAAACGTCTAACATCTCTGAGATCTCTCGCAAATCTTTAACATCGTCAGATCCAGTTGCTAAGTAATAGAATGTTTTCGTTTGAATTTGCGGGATTCGCTCTGGAAGACGCTCATCCATATAAGGAGCTAAATCTGGACTTAAATTAATATACCCGTTAAACATGGGAGGATCTTTAAAAAGAAAATAGTTGATAAAATTAGCCGTAAAATCATGTCCTACTGCAATGGTAAATTTCGCGGTTCTATAATTATTATCAATGTAAGGAATTAATTCTAGGCCAATAAATTCAAAAAAATCAGCTCCAGTTCCAGCAGGCATAAAATTAGTATTGTCATAATTACAATCATCGTAGCGGCTCTCTCCTTGCATAATGCCAACAACAATAGATTCTGGCATATCTTCCCAATAACTAAAGTAATCGACGTTCCCTGCAACTGGCTCGAATAGATAATTAGCATCTAACACGATTATTATTGGATATACTTTTTCGGTATTAATATCGTAATCTCGTGGCAGTTGTATTTTTAATTTTCTGTATTCATTAAGTTTATATGATTGAAACTCTTCATACATAATTTGAGATTGTGAGTAAGTCTCTAAACCAAAAAATATGCAAATAAACAGAAGCCCTATTTTTTTCATAAAAAATAAATTATTGTTGAAAGATAACGATTTTTACAAATCATATATTTTTCAAGAAGTAAAAATTATTTATTTTTATTGTACAACGGTAGTATTAAAAAAGATAATCCGCCAAACAAAACTATAGAGGCGATTTGGGTTGTCCAAACAATCCATCCAAAAGCGGTTCCAACAGTTTCAGGAATGCTAAATATCGCAAGAATGCTGGCTACAAAAAAAGGATAAGCGCCAAAACCACTATTGGTAAAAGCAAATGAAAAACTTCCTATGACAAAGGTGATGATTAGGGTAGAAAAACTAATACCTGCCGTTTCTTTCAAAGCAAAAGTTGCAATATAGAAAGATAAAAGGTACAGGCCCCAAATAAGAAAAGAATGAAAAATATAAAGTCCTTTTTTCTTCATTTTAAGAACGCTTAGAATACCCTCTTTCAAACCTGAGAAAAAATCAAGAATCTTTTTTATTGTCGGTGATTTTGAAAATTTAAAAAAAAGCAGGAGTAGTATACTTAGTAGCACCAAAAGGCCAATCAATTTGTAAATCGTATACAAAGGAAGAACATTTGTTAAATATTGAGATAGTTTTTCGAATTGTAGCATAAAAGCGATTGCTGTAAAACCAAATAGAATCAACATATCGATGACTCTTTCAGTGATGATGGTCCCAAAAGCTTTATCGAAGGGGACTCCCTCGTATTTATTTATAACGACTGCTCTGGATACTTCTCCGCTTCTTGGAATGAAGATGTTCATGATATAAGCTACATAGACTGCCATAAAATTATTTAAAACTTTTGGTTTATAGCCCAGAGGTTCTAACATGAAGTTCCAACGGTATGCTCTCGACACATGACTAAATATTCCAAATAGAACTGAAAAAAATATCACGGTATAATTCGTCTCCTTAAAATAAGAAAAAATCTCTTCTAACTGATTTGTCGTAAATTTTGAATAAGAGTAATAAATTAAAAAAGAACCAAGCCCTAAGGGTATAGCAATTTTTAAAAATGTGGCTAAAGACTTATTCAAATTACTTCAATAAGTTATTTTCTTCATTAGGAAAGACTAGTGAAGGTTTAAATTTTTTCGCATCTTCAATATCCATCATTGCATACGTGATTAATATTAGAACATCTCCAGGGGCAACTTTTCTTGCTGCGGCACCATTCAATGTTATTTCTCCGCTATTTCGTGGTCCTGGAATGGCATAAGTTTCTAGGCGTTCACCATTATTATTATTGACAATTTGGATTTTTTCGCCTTGTACAATATTCGCTGCATCCATTAAGTCTTCGTCAATGGTAATACTTCCTATATAATTGAGATCGGCACTAGTTACTTTGACCCTGTGTATTTTAGATTTTACTACGTGTATTTGCATGGGGCAAAGATATTAATTTAATGCCATATTATCTATAAGACGAACACCTCCAATAAAGCATGCAATGAATGCTCTGTATTTTACATTTTTTAATTTATTAGGATGTGTTTTTAAAGTCGCTGAATTCGCAATTTCAAAATATTCCAAGGTAAAAAAATCATTTTTTTTAAACTCCTCTTCGACAAGTTGATTCAGTTTTGCAATACTTAAATTATAAAATTTTTCTTGTACAGTGGTCAATAATTTGTAGATCAAAGCGGCTTCTGAAAATTCTTTTTGGGAGAGCCGTTTATTTCGTGAACTCATTGCAAGTCCATTTTTTTCTCTAACAATCGGGCAGCCTACTATTTTTACAGGAATATTGTCAAGATGTACTAACTCTTTTACAATTTGTAATTGCTGAAAATCTTTTTCGCCAAAATACGCCTTATCCGGAGTTACCGCATCAAACAATAAATTTAAAACAGTCCCAACACCATCAAAATGACCCGTTCGATGTTTACCCTCCATTTCCTTTTCAATACCAGAGAAATGATATTTTTTGGAGCTAATATTTTGGTGGTATAACTCCGATGCTTCCGGTGAAAAAACAATAATTTTTTCTGATACACTATTTAAAAGTAATAGGTCATTATCTAGGGTCCTTGGGTATTTTTTTAAATCTGCTGGATCGTCAAACTGAGTTGGATTTACAAAAATACTAACGACAACCCAATCATTTTCTTTAAAAGCCTGTTTTACAAGCGATAAATGCCCTCTGTGGAGTGCTCCCATAGTAGGAACGTAGCCAATACTCTTGTTATTATTTTTGAGAGGCAAAAGGGTGCTCTTTAAGGAGGCTTTTGAATTGTGTATTTTCATTTAGGAAAATATTAAAGCAGTAAAAATAATATATTAAAGTCAGTCTGCATAAAATTTCGTAATTTTGCATCCTTTATGGACTACGAAAAAACTATATATGAAAGATAAAAGAATCTTATATGTCTCTTCAGAAGTAATTCCCTACTTGCCTGAGACCGAGATTTCTTCAATGTCGTTTGAAGCACCTCGAATGGTTAATAGTAATAAAGGGCAAATTAGAATATTTATGCCTCGCTATGGTAATATTAATGAACGGAGGCACCAATTGCATGAAGTAATTAGACTGTCAGGAATGAACTTAGTCATAAATGATATGGATGTCCCTTTAATAATCAAGGTTGCTTCCATTCCAAAAGAACGAATGCAAGTTTACTTTATTGACAATGAAGATTATTTTAAGAGAAAAGCAACTTATGCGGATGAAAATGGTAATTTTTTCTCAGATAATGACGAAAGAGCTATATTTTTTGCTAAAGGAGTTATTGAAACAGTTAAAAAATTAAATTGGTCTCCCGACATTATTCATGTTCATGGATGGCTTGCTTCTTTTTTACCTTTATACTTAAAAAAACACTACCACAAAGAGCCATTATTTGAGAATAGTAAAATAGTCACTTCAGTATACAATCAAGGATTCAAAGGGCAATTAGATTCAAAAGTTACCGAAAAAATAATGTTTGATGGTATTGAAGAGGAGCACATTAAAGAATTAAAAGAGCCTGATTACATCAATATGATGAAGTTAGCAATCAAAAATTCTGACGCTATTATTACTGGTTCTGAGGAATTACCTGAAGAATTGAGCGATTATCTTAAAGAACTTGAAATGCCGATGTTAAAATATCATAAAAAGGAAGAATTTTCCTCTGCTTATTTAGATTTTTACCTCACAGAAGTTCTTTCATAATTATTTTATTTATCAATTTTTTTATGAACACACGTACTATTATGCCCAAAGTAGCGGCAATTCTTTTTTTTATAATTTCTATAGTTTCTTGTCAAGAAGACTTTAACACAATTGGGAGTGATATAATAGGTGATGGAAGTCTTTTATCCCAATTAGATAATACCAAAACCGTTGTTGCATACAGCAGAAAATTAGCGCCAGTTCAAACTAACATTATACCGGTAAGCCAATTGGGAGTTTTTAACGATGGAACATTTGGGAAATCCTCGATAAGTTTTTTAACTCAATTACAAATGGAAACACCTAATTTTATATTTGGAGATTCTATAGGGCACGAGATTACTTTGGATAGCGTCATGTTATACATCCCTTACTACAATCAAAATACAACGGAAGATGGAGTAACTTCCTACACATTAGATTCTGTTTATGGCGCTAGTCCAATAAATATTAACATCAATGAATCTAATTATTTTTTGCGAGATTTAGACCCAAGCTCCAACTTCCAAGACGCACAATTATATTATTCCAATGAGGCAACTCTATTTGAAGCGAATCTTTTGCAAAATGAACTGGCTACTGAAATTACAGATTTTATACCTAGTTCAGAAGGATACGAAATTATTAACCGGGATACGAGTACTGATGGATCAACTCAAATTGATACCACCATCATCGCCCCTGGTATAAGAGTGGCCTTGTCAAATGATTATTTTCAAGAAAAGATACTAGGTAAAGAAGGGGCTCCTGAATTAAGTAATGACAATAATTTTAAGGACTATTTCAGAGGTCTTTATTTTAAGGTAAATTCCGATACAGAGGATGGTAATTTGTTGATATTCAATCCTGAACTTGCAACCATCACACTTTATTACAATTTTTTAAGAGCAGATGTGGATAGTTCTGGTGATCCTGTTTTAGATGACGATGGTAATGCTGTTATCGATACCATTTATAATAATTATATTCTAAGATTTGGCGGAATAAATCTCAATGTTTTTGATAATGAACTAACTCCAGAGATTGCTGCTGCTATTGCAAACCCCAATACCTTAGAAGGAGATGAAACCCTATATCTTAGAGGAGGTGACGGAATTATGACTGTTATAAATTTATTCGGAGAAGATGTTGATTCTAACGGTATTGCCGACGAGTTAGAGGTCCTTCGTGATCAAGAATGGATTATCGATGATGCAAGATTAAAATTTTATATTGATCAAAATAAGGTAACCGGTGGAAATACTGAGCCCGAGAGGATTTCAATTTATAACATTAATAACAGCACTGTATTGGCAGATTATTTTTTAGATCCAACTTCGAGTAATCTACCAGCAGACGCTATCACCAACCATTTAGGAAAAATAGAAAGAGATACCGATAATAATGGAGTTTCATATACGATTAACTTGACCCATCACATAAGTAATTTAATCAATAAAGACTCAACAAATGTATCACTGGGTTTAATGACCTCCCAAAATGTATTGTTGAATGGGTTTCAAAAGCTGGATACTCTATTGAATCCCAATCAAGAACTTCCCACCATTAAAACCGTTCAAAGAAGCAGTGTGATTTCACACGAAGGAACCGTTCTTTATGGAAACAATACCCTAAATGAAGACAAAAAACTTGTCTTAGAAATTTATTATACAGAACCAAATTAAAATCTATGTGCGGAATAGTTGGCTATATTGGAAATAGAGATGCCTACCCTATAATTCTTAATGGTTTAAAAAGATTAGAATACAGGGGTTATGATAGTGCTGGAATTGCATTGTATGACGGTACGAACATCCAATTGTGTAAAACAAAAGGAAAAGTTGCAGACCTAGAAGAAAAATTTTCCGAGCAAACACCTACAAAGGGTAAATTAGGGATTGGTCATACTCGTTGGGCAACACATGGAGTCCCGAACGATAACAATTCGCATCCGCATTATTCGAACAGTGGTGACTTGGTGATCATTCACAATGGGATCATTGAAAATTATGCTGCAATCAAAAAAGAATTAATTAAGAGAGGTTATACATTTTATTCAGATACGGATACAGAAGTACTGGTAAACCTTATCGAAGATGTTAAAATAAATCAAAATGTTAAATTAGGACAAGCCGTACAAATTGCTTTAAATGAAGTGGTTGGTGCTTATGCAATTGCTCTGTTTGACAAAAATAAGCCGGATGAAATTGTAGTGGCTAAATTAGGAAGCCCGTTAGCAATAGGAATTGGAGAAAACGAATTTTTTGTAGCTAGTGATGCCACTCCTTTTATTGAATTTACCAAAAATGCAATCTATCTTGAAGACGAAGAGATGGCAATTATTCGTCTAGGTAAAGATGTAAACATCAGAAAAGTTAAAGATGATAGTACTGTCGCTCCGTACGTTCAAAAATTAAAATTAAATCTAGAGCAAATCGAAAAAGGTGGCTATGATCACTTTATGTTGAAAGAGATTTATGAACAGCCTTCTGTCATTAGAGATACTTATAGAGGCAGATTGCTTGCCAATCAGGGGATTATTAGATTAGGAGGGCTTGAAAATCATATTGAAAAATTTACCAACGCGGACAGAATTATTATTGTAGCTTGTGGTACTTCGTGGCATGCAGGATTGGTTGCCGAATATATTTTTGAGGATTGGGCTAGAATTCCAGTAGAGGTTGAATATGCCTCAGAGTTTCGATATAGAAATCCAGTTATTACCGATAAAGACGTGGTTATCGCGATCTCTCAAAGTGGAGAAACTGCCGATACACTTGCAGCAATTAAACTTGCTAAAGAAAAAGGAGCTTTTGTTTACGGAATATGTAATGTAGTAGGTTCGACCATATCAAGAGCAACAGATAGTGGCACCTATACCCATGCTGGCCCGGAAATTGGAGTGGCATCTACCAAAGCGTTTACGACTCAAATAACCGTGTTGACGATGATTGCGCTAAAATTAGCAAAAGTAAAAGGGACGATTTCCCAAAGTGATTATCGCTTACACCTAAGGGAATTGGAATTAATACCGTCAAACGTGGAAATGGCCTTGAAAAAAAACAAGGACATTGAAGAGATTGCAGGACTATTTAAAGATGCTACTAATTTTTTATACCTAGGTAGGGGCTATAATTTTCCAGTTGCCTTGGAGGGCGCATTAAAATTAAAGGAAATATCTTATATCCACGCTGAGGGTTATCCAGCTGCAGAGATGAAGCATGGTCCTATTGCTCTGATTGATGAGCAAATGCCAATAGTTGTAATAGCCGTTAACAGTAACCATTACGAAAAAGTAGTGAGTAATATTCAGGAAATCAAGTCCAGAAAAGGTAAAATTATTGCAGTGGTTACTGAAGGTGATACTGTTGTAAAAGAGTTGGCAGATTATATAATGGAAGTTCCTAATACTCCAGAAACTTTATCACCGCTGGTAACAACAATTCCACTACAGTTACTGTCGTATCATATTGCTTTAATGTTAGAAAGAAACGTAGACCAGCCTAGAAATTTAGCAAAAGCTGTTAC
>ERZ1046740.2431-NODE-2431-length-12009-cov-7.929563_pt1 | contig 12009 bp, 10 predicted proteins | sample MGYA00383093_ERZ1046740 | MGnify/ENA primary metagenome ERZ1046740 (study PRJEB29581, sample SAMEA5548363) | metagenome | biome: marine; feature: coastal; material: water | depth 25 m | study: Short-term variability in the microbial, nano- and picoplankton...
TTTATTTTATTATTGGCAAAAAACTAAAACCGAAAACGAAAGAAGAAAAGAATTGTAATTCTTGTGAGCATTTAAATACGAATTAAAAAATAAAGGATGCACGAATTAAACCTTCTAAACATAACAAGGTCAAAAAGCAATACAAAGGAATTGCATGTCTAATTTTTCAGGTAAATTATTTATTGCTTTTGTGCTTGTCAGCATAAATGTTATAGGCCAGAATTTGCAGAATGATTTATTAGTTGACGATTTTCATTCATCAATTGAACTTAAGTTTCGACCTGAAATTAATAGAACACCATTGGTTTTAAATCAATCCTATTACATTCCTGAATTAAAGGATAGCATTACTATTCGAAAATTGAAATTTTACGTTTCAAACATTTCTTTTTATCAATCGGAAGAGTTTATTGCTCAAGCCGAGCAGCGCTATTTTCTTTTTGATTTAGAAGATAAGAAGTCTATGGACAGAAGTATTGTGTTACCTAATAATGCTGAGTTCGATAATGTAAAATTCAATATTGGTGTGGATAGCACAACACAAATGAAAGGCGCACAAGGTGGAGATTTAGATCCCATGCATGGCATGTATTGGTCATGGCAAAGTGGTTATGTCAATTTTAAATTAGAGGGTAGTGCAAAGAGTTGTCCTGGTCGAAATCATGTTTTTCAATTTCATATTGGTGGATTTCAAGCCCCTTATAACTCACTACAAAATGTCCATTTGTCATTTGATCAAAAAGATGAGTTGATTATTATGTTGAGCTTAGATACTTTATTCACTCAGGCTAACATAACACAAGATTATAAAGTTATGAGTCCTAGCGAAAGAGCGATCGGATTTGCCGATCAGCTCCCGCAAATTTTTAACGTCAAGCCATGAAAGTAAAAATCACTTTACTTATTTGTGCATTGATTGGACTAGCGTTTAAAGGCTCAGAATTTATAAACTTTTCGTATCCAAGTTATTTCCCTGCGCCTGTTTATAAAAGTGCAGACAACACCTTATCTGCAGAAAAAATTGAATTGGGAAGACTGCTTTTTTACGATCCAATTTTATCGAAAGACAATAGTGTTTCGTGTGCTTCTTGTCATTCGCCATACAATGCTTTTGCACATACCGATCATGATTTAAGCCACGGCATAGACGATTCTATTGGAACTCGAAATGCACCTGCCTTATTCAATTTGGCATGGCAAAATTCTTTTATGTGGGACGGAGCAATTCACAATCTAGATATGCAAGCTTTGGCTCCAGTGAGTCACTCGAAAGAAATGGCCGAAACTCTAGAGAATGTGCTTTCTAAGCTTAATGCAAATCAGTTTTACCGCGAAGCCTTTTACAATGCTTGGAAGGACAGCTTAGCGACAGGAGAACATTTTTTAAAAGCAATTGCTCAATTTCAATTGACACTGGTCTCAACCGATTCGAAATACGATAAAGTTCAGACTGGAAAAGAGGCGTTTTCTTTTCAAGAAAAAGAAGGGTTAGAAGTGTTCAATCAACATTGCAACAGCTGTCATCAAGCGCCTTTGTTTTCAACATATGAGTTTGCAAACAATGGCTTACCATTAGATAGCACGTTAAATGATTTTGGGCGCTATGGCATTACCCAAAATCCAGAAGACAGCCTCAAGTTTAAAATTCCTTCTTTGAGAAATTTGAGTTATACCTATCCCTACATGCACGATGGCAGGTTTAGCACTTTACATGAAGTGGTGAACCATTACAATACTTTGATTGGAAGCGAAACATCTGAGGAACACCTCAGTGAACCGCTTAATCTAACATCTAAAAACAAAGCAGATTTAGTATCCTTTCTGCTGACGTTAAACGATGAAACTTTTGTCTTTAATCCTGAGAATAAATACCCGAGTAAACTTTTAGAAGCAAATAAAAAATGAGAATAATGACTCACAACAAGCACAACATGAAGAATAGATTCTTTTTGACTTTTGCAATGGTCGGCATGGTCATTTACATGAATGCACAGCTGAGCCCAGCAATCACTAACTTTTTACAAAACACGACTCAAACCGGGACGTATTATGTTTCAGGAAACTCAACGCCAATTTCAAACAACACATTGGTGAATTGCCAAAAAGTAGAGTATTCAAGTACTTCTGTTTATGTAACAGCTACTGGAATTCCAGCGTACCCAACTGGGCCATTTTTAGATGGTAACCCAAGTAATGCAACGGACCAAGCAGCAATTTATAAGATTATTTTGTCACCACAACAAAACACAGGAGCGCCTAAGGCAACTACGTTCGGAAATATTGGCGTGTTTATAAATGGCGTTTCACTTTTTGATTATAGAGACGGTGTGGCTTGGAATCCTCAAACGAACGCGTTGTGTGGTGGGCCAGGAAATCCACCTTGTCCGGGTGGAATGCAGGCAGTGCAAGACTGGAACAGAGATGCAATTCCTGCTGAGATGGCCGGCTTCGACTGTTCTAAAGGCCATCCAGCAATGGGAAATTACCACCACCACCAAAACCCATCGGCTTTTAAGTTGGATTTAAATGTTGTTTCTACTGTGTGTAACCTTTACGATGCAGACGGTCTTTACGCTTTAGACAGCACCAAACATTCTCCACTTATCGGCTTTGCTTACGATGGCTTTCCAATTTATGGTGCTTATGGCTATAAAAATGCTGACGGTACTGGAGGCATAGAAAGAATAAAGTCAGGTTATGAAAAAAGAAGCATTACAACCCGTACAACTCATGCTGATGGTAGCACTGTTGATGTAGGACCAAATGTAGATGCAACTTACTTTGTGGGTTACTTCCGTGAAGATTACGGTTGGTTGGCACACCCGAACGAAGAAGATTATTTGGATGAGCACAACGGTCGTTTCTGTGTTACTCCAGAATACCCGAATGGTACATATGCCTATTTCTGTACTGTAGACCAAGACTGGAATTCAGCTTATCCTTATGCTGTTGGCCCTACGTTTTATGGGGTGTATACCAATGCAAAAGTGAATGCTGTAACAGAGCCGACAACGGTTTATACATCTAACATTGGTCTAACTGAAAATGAATTCAATGCTTTAGATATTACAGTTTTCCCTAATCCATCGTCAGATTTAATAGCTATACAAATTGGCGGTTTGGTAAAAGATGATTTATCTATTCGTCTAACTGATTTAACAGGACGTGTTGTAAAAGAGGCCACAATAAACAAAGGAAGCACCATTGCCTATTTTGATGTGCAGACCGTTTATGAAGGAACATACATTGTTCATATTGCAAACGGACATAAAGTTACAACAGAAAAGATAATTATTCTAAGAGACTAGATAGATGGCAATAAATAAAAAAGGCGCAGTTACTGCCCCTTTTTTTTATGCTGTGTATTTCTGAAATGAATTTATGAGAATATCTTTGGCCTTCAAGTCAAACATTAAGTTATACAAACCGAAAAACGTACGGTTGATATAAATAAAATGCTTTGAGCCTCTGTTACCGTTTACTTTGCGCAACTCTGTATTCTTGCTGTATTTCTCGCCTAATGCAGCAATGCTCTCGAAGAATTCTGAATTCGAAAAATCAAACGTTTCGCTTTGCATGGGTAAAGAAAAAAGTGAAAGTAATTCATGAAACATAGCCTTAAAAAACACCTTGTCTTTTTCACTGTCGTCTTCACGAAGTATTTCTAATTGATAAAGCTTTTCTTCAAATAATTCCGAGTTGTTCAGAGTGTTTACATCAGCTAACTCGAAATAGGGTGTATAAAAATCGTCTGGTACCTCCTTAATACATCCAAAGTCTAATGCTATCAATTCTCCCTTTTCGGAAATTAAAAAATTTCCAGGGTGCGGATCGGCCTGCACTTTTTTAAGCGTATGAATTTGGAACATATAAAAATCCCACAGCGCTTGCCCAAGTTTATTGAGCGTCTCTTGACTGGCATCTGTTTGCACAAATTCTGACAAGTGTTGGCCTTTCATCCAATCCATTGTAATGATTCTCTCTGATGAGTATTCCGTATAGTAGTCTGGAAATTTCAAATTTGGGATGACTTTACACTTTTCAGCAATGTCTCGACTTTGCTCGATTTCTAAAAGATAATTTGTCTCTTCTATGAGCTTGTCTTCAACTTCCTTAAAGTATTTGTCAGAATCTTTTCCCTTTATATTGAAAAGGCTCATAGCAATTGGCTTCACCATTGCTAAATCGGAAGAAATACTGTTCGCTACTCCAGGATACTGAATTTTTATTGCGAGTTTTTTTCCATCTTTTTCAGCGAAGTGTACTTGCCCAATACTGGCGGCATTTATTGCTGTAGAATCGAACGCATCAAACAACTGATTTGGGCTTTTTCCAAAATAGTCTTTAAACGTTTTTATCACCAATGCAGGAGAAAGAGGCGGCACCGAAAATTGAGAAAGTGAAAATTTCTCCACGTAAGCTTGCGGTAAAATACTTTTGTCCATGCTTAGCATTTGAGCCACTTTAAGCGCGCTGCCCTTTAGGTTTTTAAGGCTGTTATAAATGTCTTCTGCGTTATTTTCATTCAACTTCGCTTTAGCTTCTTCTTCAGTCTTTGTAATTTTATCTGAATAGTACTTCACATAGTTCACGCCAATCTTGGCTCCAGTTGAAATAAGCTTCGAGGCGCGCTCAATTTTTGAAGTCGGAATTCTGTCAATGGTCTCCATCTATGCTCTGGTATTCATTTTTTCTTTAAAGATGAACTTTCCAAAATCGATTAAACTTGAAAATGCTTTGATGTTGATCAATTCAAAACTCGCATTCAAAGATTTTTCTATGAAAACATCTGTCTTTTCAAAAGACGGAGAAGTGTCATCTATCCAAAACTTGAGTGTAACTAGCAGCTGGCCATAAGTACCTTCTGCAATAGACTTATCTTTAAGTTCTTCCAGGTGCGATTCTTTCAAGTCCATGGTTTCTATCCCAATATTTTTAACAAAATTTAAAAACATTCTTCGGAATCCCGAAAGCGCTTTAAACGTATTCAGTCCCTTGTTCTTGTCAAGAATATACAGGACAAAACTTCTATTTACCTTCATCATCTCAAATAAAGTATAATAGAGACTGAGTAATTTATTTTTCGCGTCAAAGTCAGAAAATGATTTGTCTTTGTGTAAAAGCGCAATGGAGTGACTAAGAATACGCTCTAAAAATTTCGATTCTATGGCTTCGAACGATGCGAAGTGCGCATAAAAATCAGATTCTTTAAACCCATTGTTTTGGGCGAAGATGTAAACGCTCTTTGGCGTTTCTTGGTTTTCTAACGCATACTTTACATAGGCTTCAGAAATAATTTCTGCGGTTAAAGTCTTCTTTTTGGCCATTTTCTAAAAATTCGAGAGGCCGTCGAGGCAGCCTTTTATCTTTTTTAGACTTTCGAAAAATGGAATAATTACGTTGGGGTAAAAAGAAATATTACTCTTCCATTTTTGGATTTTTTTTAAGGCAGGCATTCCAAATAGAATCTTTTGGTGGCGGTGCAATCACCTGGATTCTTTCCTTAGAAACAGGATGCGTAAATTCGATGCTTCTGGCATGTAAGTGAATACTTAAATCTTGATTTGCCCTGCGAGCACCGTATTTCACGTCCCCTTTTATATGACAGCCCATATTCGCCAGCTGTGCACGGATCTGATGATGCCTTCCTGTTTCGAGAGTAACCTCGAGCAAATAGTAACGGTCCAACGATTTAATCAATTTGTATTTTAATCGAGCTTCTAAACTGTTCGGCACTTGATGCGAATAGGCAAAGGATTTATTCTTCTTCTCGTCTTTGCGCAAATAATCAGTCAAAGACCCTTGATGTTCTTTTGGCTCTCGGTCTACAACGGCCCAATACTTTTTCTTCACCGTTCGATTTTTGAAAATCGAATTCATCCGCTCTAGCGATTTGCTTGTTCGACACAAAACCACAATGCCACTTGTTGGTCTGTCTAAGCGATGAGGTAAACCCACATAAGCCTTTCCCGGTTTGTTATACTTCCGTGCAATGTAGCGCTCAGCTTTGTCTAAAATAGATTCATCGCCTGTTTTGTCGCCTTGTGCTAAATCGCCTGGGCGTTTGTTAATAATGAGTAGGTGATTGTCTTCGTGAAGAACCTCGAGTTTTGTTTTCGACATTTAATACGACTCCTGTTCGTTTGGAAAATCTCTAGACTTAACGTCAGATACATAGTTTTTCACTGCGCTATTGATGTTCTCGTACAAGCTTAAGTAACGTCTTAAAAAGCGTGGGTTAAACTCATGCGTCATGCCGAGCATGTCGTGTAAAACTAAGACTTGGCCGTCCACATCAGGACCTGCTCCAATACCGATAACTGGAATAGATACGGTTTCAGCAACGCGTTTTGCTAACGCTTTCGGAATTTTCTCAAGAACAATGGCAAAACAACCAGCCTCTTCTAAAGCTTGTGCATCGCTTATTAGTTTGGCAGCTTCTTCCTCTTCTTTCGCACGAACGGTATATGTTCCAAATTTGTAAATGGATTGTGGGGTTAGCCCTAAATGACCCATTACCGGAATTCCTGCAGTAAGAATGCGTTTTACAGAATCTATAACTTCTATACCTCCTTCGAGCTTTACAGCGTGCCCTCCTGTCTCCTTCATTATTCTAATAGAAGACTTCAAAGCATTTTTCGTGTCACCTTGATATGTGCCAAAAGGAAGGTCTACCACAACCAAGCAACGACTTATTGCCCGTACCACGGATGCAGCATGATAGATCATTTCATTTAAGGTAATTGGTAATGTTGTTTCATGACCTGCCATTACATTACTGGCAGAGTCTCCTACCAAGATAATGTCTATGCCAGCGCTGTCTACAATTTTTGCTAGTGTGTAATCGTATGCGGTAAGCATTGATATTTTTTCACCGTTACGCTTCATTTCTAGGACCGTATTGGTTGTTATTTTTTTGTAGTCTTTTTTAGCGACAGACATAGAATTTGGAGTTAAATAGAATTGGCTAAAATCGTGTAAAAAATAGAAACTAAAAAAAACTAACTTTGGCCGCCTTTTCAACGTTAAAGGTCATATAAAGAAAGTTGCATTTTTTACAGATGAGAAAGATTTTGGCCTTTTTGGCATTTACTATAATAGCTATAAGCTGTAACCAAGAATTAATTATCAACGCGCCATGGAAAGACGTTTCAGCAATCTATGGTATTTTAGATAGAACGGTAGATACAAACTATGTCAGAATTCACCGCGGCTATTTGGGCGATGAAGGTATTACAGGAGGAAACCAAGATCCAGATTCTTTATACTATATAACTCCAGATGTTAAGATTGAGATCATTAAAGAAAATGGTCAAACTAGTGAAACAGTTGACCTGATTAGAGATGAGTCTAAAGATTTAGATTCTGGATTTTTCATAACTGGAGATTACCATACATATAGATTTGATAAAACACTTGTGGACAATTACCAATACAAGTTGATTGTAGACAAAAGTGAAGATGCGCTGAATCAAGTGTATGCGACCACTCCAATGGTAGATGATTTTAAAATTGACAAGCCGAATGCCAATAGAAGCTTAGCGTATACTTTTAGAAATGGAGTAGAAGTAGGCTGGGAAAGCACAACGAATGGTAGGTTGTATGAGGTGACGACAAGGCTGCATTATTCTGAAATGAGTCTTACCGACAAGTCGGATGTAGTTGAAAAGTATGTGGATTATAATGTGACAACGAAATTGGCGAATTCATTGAGCGGTGGTCAAACTTTTCTAGCGACTATAGGTTATGATGGTTATTATAGATTTTTGGCAAACAACATAAACATAGATCAAGATGTGATTCGATTTTATGTTGGTACCGATATAACAATAGTAGCTGCTGCAGACGATTTTGCAACATACATGAGTGTAAGTGCTCCTGCCACGACTGTTGTCCAGGATAAACCTCATTTCACAAACATTATGGGAGGTGATGATGCCAATGCTGGTATTTTCTCTTCTACCAACAAAGCTGAGAACCTTGCGATGAAGCTTGCCGATGATTCTATGGATTCTTTAGTTCGCAGTATGTTGACTTGTGATCTACAATTTGCCGATAGAATCGGTCAGGATACGGTTTACTGTCAGGGTGGTCAGTATCCTAAATACAAGTAGTTAGGACAGTCTGTCATAAAGATTCGACAATTCCATGTCATTTTCTGTCAAAGTTTGTTGTTGTGCCACATGGCATAATGATTGTCTAATGCATACCGGTAAAATTTTTTAGAAATTCAATAAATAGATATAAAATGAGCAAGATAATTGGCATTGACTTGGGTACAACCAACTCTTGTGTAGCGGTAATGGAAGGTAATGAGCCTGTTGTTATCCCTAACAGTGAAGGTAAAAGAACAACACCCTCAGTAGTTGCCTTTGTAGAAGGTGGCGAGCGTAAAGTTGGTGACCCTGCAAAACGTCAGGCAATCACAAATCCAACAAAGACTATTAGCTCTATCAAGAGATTTATGGGCGAGACTTTCTCGAACACAACAAAAGAATCGAGTAGAGTACCTTACAAAGTAGTGAAAGGAGACAACGATACTCCACGTGTCGATATTGACGGTAGAATGTTTACACCTCAAGAAATATCAGCAATGACACTTCAAAAAATGAAGAAGACTGCCGAAGATTACTTAGGTCAAGATGTGTCAGAAGCAGTAATTACTGTTCCGGCTTACTTTAATGATTCTCAGCGTCAGGCAACGAAAGAAGCAGGAGAAATTGCGGGTCTAAAGGTGAGACGTATCATAAACGAACCAACGGCAGCGGCTTTGGCGTATGGTATTGACAAAAAAGGAGATGATTTAAAAATTATAGTTTTTGATTTAGGTGGTGGAACACACGATGTTTCTGTTCTTGAATTAGGAGACGGTGTTTTTGAAGTGAAATCTACTGATGGAGACACACACTTAGGCGGTGATGATTTTGACCAAAAGATAATCGATTGGTTGGCAGAAGAATTTAACAAAGAAGAGTCTATGGATTTGAAAAAAGATCCAATGGCACTGCAGCGTTTAAAAGAAGCTGCAGAAAAAGCAAAGATTGAATTGTCGTCAACAACATCTACAGAAATTAACTTACCATACATTACAGCTACAGCTTCAGGACCTAAGCACTTGGTAAGAACAATGACAAGAGCGCAGTTTGATCAACTAACACACGATTTAGTTGACCGTTCTATAGAGCCCTGTGCTTCAGCTTTAAAAGCTGCAGGGTTAAGTAAGAGCGATATTAATGAGGTTATCTTAGTTGGTGGTTCAACAAGAATTCCAGCTGTTCAAGAAGCAGTTCAGAAGTTCTTCGGAAAAGAGCCTTCTAAAGGTGTTAATCCTGATGAGGTTGTTGCTCTGGGTGCGTCTATTCAAGGTGGTGTTTTATCAGGAGATGTCAAAGACGTTCTTCTTTTGGATGTTACTCCACTCTCTTTAGGTATCGAAACAATGGGTTCTGTATTCACCAAAATGATTGAAGCGAATACAACAATCCCTACGAAGAAGTCTGAAACATATTCAACAGCTGCAGATAATCAGCCTTCTGTTCAAATTAACATTGGACAAGGTGAGCGCTCTATGTTTAAGGATAATAAAATGTTAGGTACTTTCCACTTAGATGGAATTCCACCAGCGCCAAGAGGAGTTCCTCAAGTTGAGGTTACTTTCGATATTGATGCGAACGGTATCCTTCACGTGAGTGCAAAAGATAAAGCGACCAACAAAGAACAGTCCATTCGTATTGAATCTTCGTCTGGCTTAAGCCAAGAAGAAATTGATAAAATGAAAGCTGAGGCCGAAGCTAACGCTGATGCGGATAAAGCCGAAAAAGAAAGAATGGACAAAATTAATGGTGCAGATTCTATGGTTTTCCAAACTGAGAAGCAATTGAAAGAGTTTGGTGACAAACTTGGAGACAAGAAAGCGCCAATTGAAGAAGCATTAGAAGAGTTGAAAAAAGCACATGCTTCTCAAGATGTTGCGCAAATTGATGCTGCAATGGAGAAGATAAACGAAGCTTGGAAAAATGCCTCTGAGGAAATGTACAAGGCACAGCAAGAAGCTGGTGGAGCTGAAGGTCCAGGACCTGATGCTAGTGCTGGTCCAGATGCAGGAACCCAAGGAGGCTCGGCTGACGGTGCAGACGATGTACAAGATGTAGAATTTGAAGAAGTGAAGTAAACTTCGTTATTTAATTATAGTGGAGCCGCTTACTCGCAAGATTAAGCGGCTTTTTTTTTCGTGCATAATAAGAATTGTGTCTTTCTAAATTTATTTTCGAGCCTCATACGAAGGCGTAAATAAAATTTTACTTTCGAGGATATACTATTAACCTCCCAAAAAGTAATTTATGTTCGAAACGATAGTCCAGGCCATTAATGATATTATTTGGAGCAATGCTCTCATTTTTGTTGCGCTCACGTCAGGCTTGTTTTATTCAATTAAAACACGCTTCGTTCAGGTTCGTCTTTTTAAAGAAATGATCAAACTTCTCTTTGGTGGGAAATCTTCAGAGCGAGGAGTGTCATCATTTCAGGCCTTTGCAATTGCAATTTCTGGAAGGGTAGGAACAGGAAATATTGCCGGTGTGGCAACAGCCATCGCTTTAGGTGGTCCAGGCGCTATTTTTTGGATGTGGATTATTGCATTCTTAGGATCGGCTTCTGCATTTATTGAGGCTACACTTGGCCAGTTGTATAAAGAAAATAAAGGTGGTGAATACCGAGGTGGTCCTGCATACTATATTGAAAAAGGCCTTGGAATAAAGTGGTTTGCAGTATTGTTCGCTATTGCAACAATCTTCAGTACAGCTTTCTTCTTACCAGGTGTACAAGCCAATAGTATTGCTGCGGGTATTAAATCTGCGTTCGATGTCGATGCCGCATATACCGGTGCTGTCATTATTATGTGTCTTGCAGCTATTGTATTTGGAGGAGTAAAACGTATAGGCAAGTTCTCACAAATCGTTGTGCCTTTTATGGCGATAGCGTACATCTTATTGGCTGTAATTATTATAGGGCTGAACTTTACAGAAATTCCGAAAGTTATAAAACTCATTATCTCTTCAGCATTTGGCGTGAATCAAGCATTTGGGGCCATTGTGGGTATGGCCATCATGTGGGGAGTAAAGCGGGGTGTGTATTCGAATGAAGCTGGCCAAGGTACAGCTCCGCATGCTGCAGCTGCCGCTGAAGTAAGCCATCCTGCTAAACAGGGATTGGTTCAAGCGTTTAGTGTATACATAGATACCTTATTCATATGTACGGCTACAGCATTCATGATCCTGTTTACATTCCAATACAATGTTATAGATCCATCAGTCGAAGCTGGGTTTATAACTGAAAATATTCCCGGTGTTGCATACGGTCCAGAATATACGCAGTTGGCTATCGAAAGTCAGTTCCCGGGATTCGGGAAAGTGTTCGTTGCAATTGCTTTATCCTTCTTTGCCTTTACAACCATTATGGCATATTATTATATAGCCGAAACAAATGTGAGCTATCTAGATCATCAGAACAAAATGAAGTGGCTCATTTGGGTGTTAAGAATTGTCATCCTTGGCGCAACATTTTATGGTGCAATTAAGTCGGCAGAATTGGCGTGGACAATGGGTGATATTGGTGTTGGGATTATGGCTTGGTTAAACTTCATTGCAATATTCTTGTTGCGAAAACCAGCACTTGCTCTTTTAATAGATTATGAAAGGCAAAAAAAGGAAGGAAAAGATCCCATTTATAACCCTCAAGAATCTCATCTCGATTTCAAAAATGTCGAGATATGGGATAGAATTTCTAAAAGATATAAGGATCAAGAGTTAAAATAGGTTTGTTCTTGCGCTCAATGTGTCCACTAAATTCTTCGGCCTCACATTTTTATTAACTGTAAAACACTGTAGATAAAAGGCTTGTAAATATTATTAAAATTATTTTGAATACTGTTAGGTAGGATAGGAAACGTGTTTATATTTGCCGCCCCGCTAAAGGGAAGTTAATTGAGGGTTTGGTGTGGTGAGGTTTAGA
>ERZ1046740.2440-NODE-2440-length-11989-cov-5.037707_pt1 | contig 11989 bp, 9 predicted proteins | sample MGYA00383093_ERZ1046740 | MGnify/ENA primary metagenome ERZ1046740 (study PRJEB29581, sample SAMEA5548363) | metagenome | biome: marine; feature: coastal; material: water | depth 25 m | study: Short-term variability in the microbial, nano- and picoplankton...
AGTCGCTGACGAAGTTCGGAGGACAAACGCACCGATATCTGCCGGTGAGAGGACGTTTTCAAATCAAGATCTGAAGAATCAAAAACACTAACTGCATAGCGAACAACCTCGCTAAGAGAGCGCGCTCCAACCTTTTTTTGCATCTTCTTAAGCTTATCAAGAAGGTCCTGTTGGAGATCGAAAGTTAAGGGGCTCGTAGTTTCGCTACTCATAATTACGTCGCAAGCGACGAAAGCAAAAGTGCGAAGTGTAGTAACAATGTCAATACAATAGATTTACACAACTATCACGCAAAAAAGCTAAGCAAGCAAACACTCACAAGACATCAAAAAGAGCCGACGGAATCACCGGAGTCGGGGCTTCACTATCGGGATCAAAAATAGAAGCATTCAAAACCAACCCGACGCTCGCAGCCCTCACTCGAAAACGAGTGCTATCTTTTGTCGCAGAATCCTTAAGCGTAATTTTTTTAACAATATACTGCTCTTGAACCTTTTTAAAACTCTCAACCGTGAATCGTGAAAGCACATCGTCTGCTGCCCCCAACACTTCAACCCGCAAGAGCGCATCATAAACATCGTCCAACGCAATACGCACTGAACGCACCCCGCGATCCGCTGAAGCCGACACCTTCGGCGGCAACATACGAAAACGTTGCGCGATGCGACTTTGAACACGCCCCGGCCCTTCATACTCAAAGTCCTGCCAATAAATAAAAGGCATCTGCAAATCAAAGGGCGAGTAAACAACACCCGGCAAGATCGGCTCAAAAACGGCATCCCCGACAATCGCCTCAAACCCGGAACTCCCGGCCTTTCGAATCCACGCCTGTGGCGATGCCCCGTTCTGAACAATCAACTCAATCACTTCCGAGCTTTCCGCATCGCCAGCACCATGAGCCGGCGACAGCTCAAACCGACTCACCGGCCCCAGCACATTCCACGAGCCCCACATCGTGCCAGAATAACGCACCGTCTTCCCTCGACGCGGAAGATGCTCCAACTCAAAGCGAAAACAAAAATCACCGTTCAAACGCTGCGCACGAAACGAAGCCATACGCCTCGCACCCTCCTCTTGGTCGATTCGCTCCATCATTCGTGAGCGCCCATCGCTGACACCGGCACGCTGCGCCTGACAGGTTCGAGATAAGCAGGCACAGAAAAGGCCAGCCGCGGCTAAACCGAAAACAGCTGACCTTAGTCTAAAGAAAAATTTGGGTATCTCTATGGTATGCATTAATTTGAAGCAGGCACAGTCTCAGTTGCCGACGTCTCAACGTCAACAACCGGTGCAACCACTGCTTCAACAGACTCGACAACCGCTCCGATTGTTCCCTCCGCACCGTCAACCGCGGCAACCGCCTCCTCGACGACAGTCACCGTCTCAGCAGTTGGCTCAGCTTCGTCAGCACTGATCAATTCAACCGCATTCACGGCCTGCTGACGATCCGCCGCCTCTGCCTGATAAATAAGGAACAAGCCCAGCGCGACCAAGAAGAAAGCAATAATGCCATAGATGGTACCCTTGGTCAGAATGTTTGTCGTTTCAGAACCAAATGCAGATTCTGCTGCGCCACCACCGAGCGCAGCCCCCATACCTCCGCTCTGGCTTGTGCGCTGCATCAAGACAAGCAAGATGACGAAAGCAGAAATGAGAATAAGAACTAGAGTTAAAAGACTGATAAATAGAGCGCCCATAGATAATAGCGGATGAAAATTAGAAAAGTGTGGTAAAATGCCCAGTGCGGCCACGAGTTCAAGCGATAAATTCACGCTAAACGCAACCTTCCCCAAGGAAAAGCGCCCCAAATGAAGCGGCCTCGCCGCACGAATTGCAAAATTTCGCTTTGACAGTCCCCACCGACTGCATTTTCTCATGCCCACAAATGGAAAACGCACCCTACCAGAAACTTCTGACTAAAGGCCACATCGCCCTTGGCAGCATCCTCACGCTCGGAGTCTTCATCCTCATGTCGATCCTGCTGCGTCCGTTCACCTTCTCGACGGACCCCATGGTCGCACAGTTGCAGGCTTGCTTCACCGCGATCCCGATCAGCGCGACCTTCTGGTTTGCATGCCACATGTTCATGCTCGTCTTGCTCGATCAGCGTAAGCAGAAGCAGAACTAAGTTCGCTTTAATTTGATTTCCCGAAAATCCGTCCCCGAAAGGGACGGATTTTTTTTGGTCAATGAACCACGGCGACCTCCGGAGATGCTTCGCCCCGATCAACCGGAAAACGGCTTTCCCGTTGGCGTTGCCGGCGGACTGGTGCGCCCGGATGTGCTTTGAGCCAAAGCGGGCTACCAGAATGAACGCACACTGGTTCAACTCTCTTTTCCACCAGGATCATGCCGGTCACTTCCCGACAAGAGACGCTGGACCGTTTTATTCGCCGTCCAACTCAGCCAGCTCGGCAATTCGGCGCTTCTTCTCAATCCGCGAACCGACCAAAATCGCCAGTTCATAGAGACCGTAGAGAATCCCCGTCGTCAGCGGCAGCGAAAGGAAATCCCCGCCGGGCGTTAAGAGAGCAGCAAATACCATCGCACCGACAAACACCGCACGGCGAATCGCCTTCAACTTCTCAGTCGTGAGAACCTGAATGAAGATCAAGATCACAATAATCAGCGGAAACTGAAAAATCGCCCCCGTCGCCAAGGAAAACCAGACGACCATACTGTAATACTCCGAGGCAGCCAGAAGCACCTGAAAGCCCATGACTTGGTTAAACTTCACAGAGAAAGCCAAGGTCAGCGGCAGGATCGCATAAAACGCAACGGCCACACCTGACAAAAAGAGCACGAAGGCGGCAAAACATGCCGGCCGCACAACTTTCCGCTCCCGATCGGTAAGCCCCGGCGCAATAAAGCACGCGAGAAAATACAACACAAACGGCATCGACAGGACCAACCCGCCGAGCAGTGCAATCTGAATAAAGACCGAGAACACGCCCATCGGCTTATAGGTAATCAGTTTCTCACCTACGATTTCTGCCGAGCCATAAGCCTTAATCAGCGGCATCTGCAAGAAAGCCCCAACATACGGCATCAAACAACCCACGATGATCACACCAACCAGAAACGCCAAAATACTACGGCCGACCGTCCAACGAAACTCTTCCAGATGCTCAAGAAAAGACATACCGCCCTCCACTTCATCCGGCTCTAGATCATCGTCCCAACCTGAGTCATAGTCATCCAGACTGGAATCATTATCATCCCAATCAAACGCTTCCTCTTCATCACTGTGCGGCTTTTCCGTCATACAATACCTGTACTCTTGAATAAGACATCAGAGCAACCGCAACACTGAAAATAGGCCACACTCATAAATCACCTCGATTAGCTCTTCAAATGGTTGGCGCTAATCCATTGACAGGCATAGCGAAATGCATTTGCTACACACTTTTCTCACGCAGGGGCGCTTCAAATCCGAAGCGCCTCAGCAATCAACTCGATCCAAACAAGGTCGTTTCTTATGCCAGCTAAAAAAGCAAAAAAAGTCACAAAAAAAGCAGCCAAGCGCAAAGTCGCGAAGGCAGTCAAATACAGCTACGACTTCGGTCAGAAGACTGACGGTAGCTCAAAACTCCGCGAACTTCTCGGCGGTAAGGGTGCCAACCTTGCCGAGATGGCACGCATCGGTTTGCCCGTGCCTCCAGGTTTCACGATCACGACTGACGTCTGCACCTACTTCTACGACAACGGTCGCCAATACCCTAAGACTCTCGCGAAGGAAGTTAAAGCTTCGGTCGCGCAGATCGAAAAGGAAGTCGGCAAAAAGCTCGGCGCAGAAAAGAACCCGCTTCTTCTCTCCGTTCGCTCCGGTGCCCGCGAATCCATGCCAGGAATGATGGACACCATCCTTAACCTTGGTCTCAACGACAAGACTGTTAAGGCACTCGCTAAAGAATCAGGCAACGAGGCGTTCGCATACGATTGCTACCGTCGCTTCATCCAAATGTATGGTGATGTCGTCATGGGCGTGCAAGCGGTCAACGAAAACGACCACTGCCCATTCGAAGGCATCCTCGAAAAGCTTCGCGGCGAAGTTGGTGTTGAACTCGACAACGAGCTCACAGCTGCCAACCTCAAGGAGCTGATCAAGCGCTACAAAGCAGTCATCAAGCAACGCACTGGCACAGCTTTCCCACAAGACGCTTACGAGCAGCTCTGGGGTTCCGTCAGCGCCGTGTTCAACTCATGGCAGAACGAGCGTGCAACGCTCTACCGCCAGAAATACGGCATCCCTGCAGCATGGGGCACCGCGGTGAACGTTCAGGCCATGGTCTTCGGTAACATGGGTGACACTTGTGCAACGGGTGTTGCTTTCACACGTGACCCTGCAAACGGTGAGAAAGTCTTCTACGGCGAATACCTCATCAACGCTCAAGGTGAAGACGTGGTTGCGGGTATCCGCACACCCAACCCAATCGCACAGCTTAAGGAAGAAATGCCACACGCGCACGCCGACCTCGAAGCAGTTCGCAAGAAGCTGGAATCTCACTTCAAAGACATGCAGGACTTCGAGTTCACCGTTGAAGACGGCAAGCTCTGGATGCTCCAAACTCGTAACGGTAAGCGCACAGGCCTCGCGGCGGTTCGCATCGCAGTTGAGCTTGTTAAAGAAAAGCTGATCGATCAAAAGACAGCACTTCTTAAGATCCCTGCTGATTCGATCTCTTCCCTTCTCGTTGCGGTCTTCGACCCAGCAGCAGTGGCAAAAGCTAAGGTCCTGACAACTGGTCTTCCAGCTGGCCCAGGTGCTGCTTCCGGTAAGATCTGCTTCACAGCTCCAGAAGCTGAAGCAGTTAATGCCAAGGGCGGCCGCGCAATCCTTTGCCGTGTTGAAACAACTCCAGAAGACCTTCGCGGCATGATCGCAGCGGAAGGTATCCTCACATCTCGTGGCGGTGTTTCTTCTCACGCAGCACTCGTTGCCCGTCAGATGAACAAGGTCTGCGTCTGTGGCGCCTCTGAAGTCGTCATCAACTACGGTGCTGAAACACTCACAATCGGCAACAAGGTATTCCAGAGCGGCGACGACATCTCCATTGATGGCACAACTGGTGAAATCTTCGCTGGCGCAGTTGCAACTGCTCCTTCCGAAGTCGATCAAGTGCTCAATGGTAAGTTGAAAGCTAAGGACAGCTATACATTCCGCATGTATGACCAAGTCATGAAGTGGGCTGACAAGCATCGTAAGCTTGGTGTTCGCACCAATGCTGACTCTCCGGATCAAGCTGCTTCCGCGATCGCTTACGGCGCTCAAGGTATCGGACTTTGCCGCACAGAGCACATGTTCTTCGAAGGTGATCGTATCACTTTCATGCGTCAGATGATTCTTGCCGCAGACGAAAAGCAACGCCGTGCAGCACTCAAGAAGCTTCTTCCATTCCAGCGCAAGGACTTCAACGGTCTCTTCAAGGCAATGGGCGGTCTTCCTGTAACAGTGCGTCTGCTTGACCCACCTCTTCACGAATTCCTTCCTCACGACGAGTCTTCCAAGCGCGAGCTTGCGAACTCCCTCGGTGTCGATGTTGACGTGATCTCCAACCGCGTGCACGCACTTCACGAGTCCAACCCAATGCTTGGACACCGTGGTTGCCGCCTCGGCATTTCCTACCCGGAAATCACCGAGATGCAGTCCCGTGCAATCTTCGAAGCAGCAGCAGCATGCTACAAGCTGAAGAAGCCAATCAAGGTGATCCCTGAAGTTATGATTCCTCTCGTCGGCTTCGCTGATGAGCTCAAGAATCAGGTTGCAGTGGTTCACCGCGTAGCGGCTGAAGTCATGGAGAAGAAGGGCATCAAGTTCGAATACCTCGTTGGCACAATGATCGAAGTCCCTCGTGGCGCTTTGACTGCTGATGAGATTGCAGAAACTGCAGAGTTCTTCTCCTTCGGCACCAACGACCTCACTCAGACTGGCCTCGGGATGAGCCGTGATGACGCGGGTTCATTCCTTGGTCAATACAAGGAGCTCGACATCCTTCCACAAAATCCATTCGCATCGATCGATGCTTCAGGTGTTGGACAGCTTGTTGAAATCGGCGCACAAAAGGGCCGCAAGACTAAGAAGAAATTGAAGCTCGGCGTTTGCGGCGAGCACGGTGGCGATCCAGCCTCCATCGAATTCTTCCACGGTGTCGGCCTCGACTACGTCAGCTGCTCGCCACCACGCGTGCCAGTTGCTCGCCTCTCTGCTGCACAAGCAGCGCTCAAGGCGAAGAAGTAGTCTGAGTCGTTCAGATACATTCTAATTCAAAAGCCCTCCGGTTCACCGGGGGGCTTTTTTATTTTGCAGAGCGACACCACAAAAAGGACTCACAGAGAATCATTGATTTTCGCTTGCTGGAGCCTCGTTTGAGTGACTAATTAAGGACCTAACACAAATCGCAGAGCCAACCAGCCCGGCGATCAAGTCGCACCTCATCAGATTATGGCTGACTACTACATCCGCACCCCTGACCGCGAAGAGTCCCGCGGCCCATTTGATTCTTCACAACTTTTGACTTTAGCGGAAGCGGGCCAAATTACTGAGAATACACTCTACTACGACGAAACAAAAGAAGAGTGGATCCCCATCGCCCTGAATGAAAGACTCCAAAAAGATGTCTTCCCCCAACGCGAAAAGCTCTCGCTCAAGGTTCATCAGACCCCAGAAGAGCAAGCTGATCCGGAAACTGAGAGCGCCCCGGTAGAACAAGAAGGCCTCAATGTCGAAGCGATGCTCGCCGCCGCAGAAGCTGACACCGAAGAGACGCGTCACCTCAAAAAGAAAGATAAAAGCTTTCAAAAGGCAGCCGCGCTATCGAGTTCCGGCATCGGTCTGATGATGCTGCTATCAGCCGTCTTCCTCCTGATGCCCCACCTCTCTGTGGTGAATCAAGCGTTTTCAGAAGAAGCTCACAGTACGGTGTTCAACTATCCCTTCATTCTCATCGGACTTTTCGACTTCCTGATGGCAGCCTTCCTGTTTCTCGCCGTCACTGAAGTCTATCCGCTACTACGCGGACGCGGCATGCTGACCTTCGGGTTTGGCATCTATCTCGGCTGGTCACTCGGTGATCCGATTATAATGGCGGCTTCAGCGGCCGGTGGATTTGGCATCTTTTACGCCACGATCACGCAAAGCTACTCCACCATGTTACTTTCCATGCTGCTGGGCATTGGCGGCAACGGCATCCTCGCCTATCTGGCGATGGTCGGACGCTTTTCCGAGTTCTTCGACGGTGTGCATTTCAACATCATTACGTCTGGGTAAAATTCGGCGCAGTTGACTTTGGATACGACAGCACACCACACCTCCCGGAACAAAAAGACGAACTGGGTCGAACGCCTGCGTAAACAGGTCGCACGAATCAAGGACCTGATGGGGAAAGACATCTGGGAGCTTGAATATCTGGGGCGTAAAACGGTGCGCGCAAGGCTCTACCTGCTGCTTCGTGTGCTGACACTCACCACACAAGGTCTCCGGCGCAATAAGATCCCCGTACAGTCAGCCGCCCTGACCTTCTACTCACTGATCGGCATCGGCCCGCTCATCGCCCTGGGCATCATGGTTTCCGGCTTCGTGATGGATCAAGCTCCAGCGGACGCCTCCGGGCAGGACCAGCCAGCAGAGAACATCGCAGTTGAGGCGATTTCCAAAGCGATCGCCTACGCCGCCCCGCAACTTTCACTCGGCGTTGAAGAAGGCGAAGACGGCTCCCCCGGCCTCGCTCCGGAAATGACCGAGATGATCAATAACTTCATCTCAGCCGCACAGTCCGGAACCGTCGGTGTGGTCGGCTCACTCATGCTCTTCGTGATTGGCATCCAAGTACTCAGCTCGATTGAAGGCTCCTTCAACTCGCTATGGGGCGTCGATCAAGGGCGCAAGCTGGGCGAGCGCATCGTCGTCTATTGGACATTCATCAGTCTGGGTGCCGTCATCGGCGCGGCCGCCCTCACGCTGAAAACCCTGCAAACCATTTTTCATATCATGGAGCAGGTCCCCTTTGGCGGGGAGTTTCTAGCGATCGCCCTCTTCTTTTCGCCGGTCATCGTCTTTCTGATGATTACCGCTTTGCTCGCGGTCTTTTTCCGCTTTATTCCAAACACGCAAGTCGACTGGAAGCCGGCCTTCACTGGCGCCGCACTCGTGGTGCTTCTGCTCAACCTCTATAACATGCTCTCCTTCCTCTATGTGCAGCGTGTCGTCGATACCCGCAGCCTCTATGGATCGGTCGGCATTATCGTGGTGCTCATGCTCGGGCTCTACGTGTTTTGGTTGCTCATTCTACTCGGAGGACAAGTGACCTACGCCGTCCAAAACGCCGATTATCTGACGAACGAGAATGCTTGGCAGAAAACCAGCGTACATGCCCGGGAAGTCATTTCACTGGGTGTCCTACTTCTGGTCGCGAAACGTTTTCAGGCGGGCGCCCCTCCCACTCGAGCCAGCGAGCTACACCAGCAGCTACGCGTGCCGAGCCATATATTGAACTCCAGCATCAATCGTCTCTGTGAATTAGGCTATCTCACGATCGTTGGCGGAAAAACCATCGAAGATGAGCGTGACCACGCCTACCAACCCGGCCATCCGCTGGAATCGATCAGCCTCGGCTCCTTCAAACAGACCTTCGAACGCCACGGAAACAACGAAGGTGCTGAGCTCATCGCAAAAATAGCTCCGGGCGTGCGCACCTATCTGGACGATATCGTGAGCCTGAAAGACTGCCCAAAGGCCAAGCTCACCATTAGCGAGCTGATTAGCCGGTAACCCGGCCAAGCCATCCTCCAACCCTTGGTTGCGCACACACGCAACCAAGGGGTTGACAGGGCATAACCTGCATCTAACCTCCTCCGCTTTCTCATTTCCTTTGTCATGATTTCTTGGATTCAAAACCACCTCATCCGCCACGGTCGCTGGATATTCCTCACTCTCTTGACGGTCATCATCGTCGCTTTCGTTTTTACGATCGGTAACACTCCGGGCTGCACGTCCGATCAAAGCGGCTACAAAGAGCAAAACTTCTACGGCTACGACCTCAATTCACCCCGCGAAATGGGCCTCATCAGCGAAAAAGTTTCGCTTAGTGCGATTCTGAACACGGGGCGCCCGATCCAGAGCGAGCAGCAATTCCAGTCGCAGGTTACCAGCCGCATCGCCCTCCTCCATTTGGCGGACGAGATCGGCATCCCCGCACCGGAACAGAAGACACTCGAAGGCTACATCAAAACCAAAGCCGCCTTCCGTGGCCCCGATGGCCAGTTCAGCCGCGATGCGTACACAAGCTTCATCGATAACATCGAGTCCAACCCACGCCTTCCGCAGGGCCTCTTCATCATTGTCCTCGAAGAAGACTACCGGATCGACCAAATCGGCAACGCCCTCTCCGGCCCCGGCTACCTGTTGCCCTCCGAAGCACGCGCTCAAACACAACGCACTGAGACGACCTTCAAACTCGCAACTGCCGAGCTCGCCTACGCGGACTTCAACCCGGAAATCGCACCGAGCGACGAAGTGCTGAAAGCCTACTACACCGCGAACACCAGCCGCTACGAAATCCCCGAGCGCATTCAAGCCAGCTACATCTTCTTCCCGGCAGCCAACTATGCCGACCAAGTCGCCGCCGCCGAAGAGTCAGAACTACGCGCACACTTCATCGCCAACCGCGCCCGCTTCGTTGCAGCCTATGAGGCCGCACAGCCAAAAGCGGAAGACGCCGAAGTGGAAAAGCCAGCCGTCACCTTCGAAAACGTGCGTGACGCGGTCGCAACCGACTTTGCGAGCGAAGGCGCACAGCGCCTCGCCAACGAAGCCGCACAAAGCTTCGCCTACACACTCTACCGCGATGCCATCAAGCAGGACTCAGCCGCATTCAACAAATTGCTCAACGATTCCAACCTGACACTGAATGAAATCGCCCCGTACACCGCAGAAGGCGCAGCCCGGCGTGCACTCTCGACCGAGATGCTTGAGTCCGCATTCGCACTGAGCAGCAACCGCTACTTCTCCGACGCCTACGCACTCGAAGGCGGTTTCGGCGTGCTGATCTACACAGGTCGCATCGCTCCGGAAATCCCGGCCTTTGAAGACGTCGCCGCAGTCGTCACTGCCGACAACGCAGCCGATGAAAAGCGCCGCCTCTTCAACGAAAACGGTGAACGCTTGGAAACCGAGCTCAAAGCCAAACTCGCCGAGGGCACTGGCTTTGCAGATGCCGCTGAAGCTCTGAAACTGAAAGTAACCGCCTACGAGGCTTTCAAAGCAGCCGAAGCACCTCGCGAGCTGAATCCTGCTGCACTTCAAAAGGCACAAGGCATGCAGGCTGGCGAAATCTCCCCGATGCTGGTTAGCGGTGACACTGGCGTATTCGTTTACGTCGAAGAAAAAGACGTGCCCGAAATCACGGCCGACAACGAAAGCTTCACTCAAGCACAGAGCTTCCTCACCCGCTATGCGGCCTACGTCAGCTCCAGCGCACTGGTCAACGAGCTCATCGCACGCGGTGCTCCGGAAGAAGTGGTCGCTCCGGAGTAAACAACGAAGCACATAGCTTCCTCTTTCTTCGGCTTCGTCCTGCCTTGCGGGATGAAGCCGACTTGTATCCGGACCTTCCCCTAGCCCATGGGATAGGGATACTGCGCACTAATCGCGTCGATCCGCTTCAGCACTTCGTCACTCAGCCTCAGATCCGCGGCTGCCAGACTCGGGGTGAGCTGCTCGATCGAATTTGCCCCGATGATTGTGGAGGCCACAAAAGCATGCTGCTTGCTCCAAGCCACCGCGAGCGTAACGACATCGATGCCCGCCTCGCGCGCCACCTCGATCAAAGCCGCCGTCGTCGCCAAACTCTTCGCATTCACGAAACGCTCTGCCATCGCCTTCTGACGCGGGCCACCACTTTTCAAATACTCACTAAAACGTGCACCCTTCGGTAACTGCCCGTCATTGTATTTACCACTCAACACCCCGCCGCCGATCGGCGAATACGGGAGCAGACTGATTCCCTCGCGATTACAAATATCCGCCAGCGCATCTTCGAAGCGACGATTATTGATCGAGAAATTATTCTGAATCGTTTCATAGCGAGCCAGGCCGCGTTCTTTCGCGACTTGGTTGGCCTTCATCGTGCCCCACTCGGTCTCGTTGGACGAACCGATCACGCGCACCTTGCCCTCCTCCTGCAACTCGGTCAGCACTTCAAGCGTCTCTTCGTAGCCAAAGTCATGATCCGGCCAATGTGTTTGATAGAGATCAACATAACTGGTCTTCAAACGGCGCAGACTGCCTTCGACCGCGGTGCGGATTTGGTGCCGGTCGAGCGCGGTCAGGCCATTGCGCACCGGCGGCTTGAACCAACCATGCCCCGGCCCCGTCACTTTCGTCGCCAATATCAACGAGCTGCGGTCTTTGCCTTGCAGCCATTTTCCGACGATTTCTTCGGTCCGATGCACCCAATCCGCTTGCGGGGGGACCGGGTAAATCTCCGCGGTATCGAAGAAATCGATCCCCTGCTCGTAAGCATGATCCATAACCTTGAACGATGCCTGCTCATCGAGCTGCGAGCCAAAGGTCATCGTGCCAAGGCAGATTTCCGAAACAACAATACCGCTTTTACCTAAACGTCTGGATTCCATACGTCCGAATAAGGCACAAGAGCTCACCAATGACAAGCGGCTCTATAATGATTCACCCCGGTGCCACTCAATGCATATCGGTCAACCAATCGACATGCTCAACGGCTTCTTCGGCGTGGCCGTCGCGCCCCGGTCCTTGCTTTTGCGTCATCGGCATAAAGTAAATCCCCCAAATAATACCGAGCCCAACACCCAGCCCGGCCACCAGACGCCAGAGATGTCCAGACGTGGCGATCTTCTTCAACCATTGCCAATTGAGCAGCATGTGCACGATGGTCGCAACGAGGCAGACAACACCACACCAAAAGTGAATATCGCCCCAATCGTGACGCGTCACGATTGGGGCGATATTCACTTT
>ERZ1046740.2443-NODE-2443-length-11984-cov-8.329449_pt1 | contig 11984 bp, 7 predicted proteins | sample MGYA00383093_ERZ1046740 | MGnify/ENA primary metagenome ERZ1046740 (study PRJEB29581, sample SAMEA5548363) | metagenome | biome: marine; feature: coastal; material: water | depth 25 m | study: Short-term variability in the microbial, nano- and picoplankton...
ATAACACGTTAAGATCTCAAGAAGTTAGTGGCTGGACTAAATGGACTACTTCTGGCGAAATTGAGTCAGTAGCAGTTGTAGTAGATGAAGTTTACTTTGTTGTTAAACGCACGATTAATGGATCCGTAGTTAGGTTCCTGGAGCAACTCGATTCCTCAACATATACTGACGCAAACAAAACAGTAACATTAGGATCACCAGGCACAGCAGTTTCTGGACTTTCTCATTTAAATGGCCAGGAATCTCGCGTTAGAGCAGATGGCGAAGTAAGATCAAATGCTACTCCATCTTCTGGAGCAATTACCCTGGCAGAAACAGCAACAGTTATTGAAGTTGGCCTGGACTACACAACAACAGTAACAACAATGCCTATCAACATGGATTTCCAGGATGGACCAACACTCACCAGGAAAAAACGAATTGTTAAAGTTGTGCCTAATGTTTATCAATCTTTAGGTATGAGTATTAATGGAGATCGTTTTATAGATCGTAACTTTGGTATGTCTTTAGATAGCGCACCAACTGCTTACACAGGGCTGAAAGAAATGTATTTATTAGGGTGGACTGAGCTTGCCCAGGTCACGATCACTCAAACAGATCCAACACCAATGACAGTGCTTGGATTAGCTATAGAGGTAGAAGCGTAATGGGAATGTTATTAGCGTTAGCTAGTGCCAGTGCGAGTATTCAAGCTGGTAAAGCCAAAGAACAAGCTTACAAACGAGATGCTGACAGAGAAACTTTTGCAGCAAAGGATAAAGAGATTCAAAGAAAGAAACGATTAGTGGCTGCATTAGCAACTCAAAACGCTGTAAGAGGTGCTCAGAATGTTGCAGCATTCCAAGGATCATCACTTAATTTAATGAATCAAGATGTAGAAACATTTGAATACGATCAAGATATGGGCGCAGCTAACCTGGCTATGAAGCGCCAATCTTTAATAGAAGAAGGCAAAGCTGCTAGGCGCTATGGCTATCAAAGTGCTGCTAGTACCTTATTAAGTGCTGCTCAGACTTCAAGCAACATAGGATAATATGGCTGAAATAACAAGATACCAAAGATCTGAAGCTGCCCAGGCAGTTCCAACATCAAAAGCGGAAGCTAATAATTTAAACTCTTTAGCTGATCGGCTGCGTCAATTTTCCAATAAACAGTTTGAAAGAGAAGCTCAACAAGCTGGTATCGAAGGAAAGCAAGCTGGTCAATTAGCTGCCAGTGGAAAGATTGGTGGTTTAGATCTCAGTGATAACTCAACAATTAGATCCAGGGCATTTAATCAAGGAGCTCAACTCTCTCACGCTGCTGCAATTAAGATCGATATTAATGAAAACATCTCCAGGCTAAAAATGGAGAACCCTTATGATGTTGCAGCTTTTACAGAATTAGCAAATGGTTACAAAAAAGGTTTATTAGCTGAAGTAGATCCAAGCATTAGAGCAATGGCTGAAGGTGATCTTAATACTGCTATTTCTAATGGCACTATAAAGATTGGTGCTGACTTTATGAAACAAGAGCAAACAAAGCAAGTTGCTACCATTCAAAAAGGTGTTGATGTTGCAATGGAATTGTCATTACAAATGGCTGCCAGGGGAGATATTGAAGGATCAGACGATCAGATGAATCAAATTAAAACAGCTATCCAAGCTGGAATAGATGCTAACTTGCCTGGAGTTGATCAAGCTTATTTAGATACAACTATGAGTAAGCTAACTGAAGCAGCTGATTATGAATTAATCCTGGGGGAGTTTAAAAGAGAATTAGATGCTAATGGTATTGAAGCAGCAGAAAATGCTTTAGATGCTTTCAGTGAATACACAGATCAACTGGTTGATGAAAATGGTGATGAAGTAAGCATACTTCCAGATACTAAAAGAAAAATTATTTCCGCAATGGAAACTTTAATTTCAAGGGATCGCAGTGATCAGTCAAGAGCTAATGCTGCTTTTAAAGCGCAACAAGCAGCAAAAACAAAAGAAATAAAAAGACAAGCTAAAAAAGCGACGTACGCATTAAAAAGAAACCAAATTCCAGATGGTGTAAATGATTTAGTTGCAGCTGCGACATTAAATGGTGACAAAGAGGTAGCTGAAGATTTAATGCTTGAACTGATAGTTACTCAACAAATGATTGCTACAACAAATGAGGATGGAATTAGTTTTGTTGATCGCTCGCCTATAGAGCAAGAACAAATGATTAACGATTTAAAAAAGCATAAAAACTTACCTCCTGGCACCACAAGATTATTAGAACGCATGGAAGAAACTCATGACTACACTATGTCTGAGATTAACAAAGGCAATGCTATGAGTTTAGCTTTTGAGCAAGGTGTTATATCAGATCTTCCACAAATTGATTTTTCAGATCCACAATTTAATAGTGCTGAATTTTATGAAGAACGTATGCAATTACACCAAGTAGTTGAAGCTCATTACGATATGGAGCTTTCTCCTTTTACAGATATAGAAGCAAAATCTTTAATTAGTTATATGGACAGTGCAGAAGTCCCATTAGTATCAAAAATAAAAACTATGACAAATTTAGTTGATGGACTTGGAGATGGTGCTTCTAAAGTAATGGAGCAATTGTTTGACAAGAATGCTGTTGAATACACTATGGTTGGTGAGCTTGTATTAAACGATAACCCAACTCTGGCTTTTAAAATTTTAGAAGGCATGGATCTTATAAGGTTAGGAGTTGTAGAAAAACCAACAGGTTTACATGAAGCAATTACTGGAGTTATGGGTGATGTTTTAAATAACAATCCTACATATAAAGGCGCAGTTATAGAAGCAGCTACAGCAGCTTATATGACAGAACCACAAACCGGAACTGCGGTAGGGCAAGATGTAGAAACAATTGTAAAACAAATAATGGGTGGCATTATAGACATGGGATCTATGCCTGGAGGAAGAGTTCCGTATAGCATTATTCCTCCTAGTCCAGAAATTACTGCTAGAAACTTTAGCAATAGATTAAAAGATCTGCAACTTAATGATATTAAAGCTCATGCTAAAGCAAATGGTACTGAAACTGCTGCTATTGGCTTTACTGATGAAGAAGTTTTAGATTTTATAAAAAAAGAAAAATTAGTAAACGTACCTCCATATGGCGAGGGTGTTTACATTATTCAATATGGAGAAAGTGATTTAGAAATTTTAAGAAAACCAAATGGCGAACCATTTGAGTTTAAATACTTTTTACGCGCTGGCTTACCGGAAACATATTAATGAGCGCTTTTAATTCCGGTACCCAGGACTTTTACGATAAGGTAAACCTATTTGGGCCCACAATTGAAGAGCTGGGACCGGAAACGACTTATAGAGATAACTTTAATGCAAGCTTAGAAAACTTTAAATATGAGTGGATGTCTGGCTCTGAGAAAGGAGTTATAGGAGATCCAATTAAAGAGCAGCTGCAAAAATTAAGAACGCTTGATGATCCAAGCTATGATCCTAATGCTGTCAATACTTATGATATAACGAATGAGCGTATTCTTGATAGTTTTGAAAACGATAAAAAAGAATATAGGGATCGCACTTTTGAGATACTAGAATTACAGAAAAAACATCCAGAGCTTGGATTATTAACCTACGATCAGATGATGGTATCGGTTCAGTCCGAAGCTCAAAAGATTCGTGAAAACATGGAGCAAGTAACAAGTAATCGTACCTGGGGCGGTGTAGCTGGAGAGATAGCTGGAACAGTTGTAGGTGCCTTCCAAGATCCAATAATTCTTGCTTCTTTATTTTTAGGTACTGGAAAAATTACAGGAGGTACTAAAGCAGCAAACGCATTAAAAGCTTTTTTTACTGAAGCTGGTATTGCTATGGGTGCTGAAGCATTAATCCAGCCTAAAGTAATGGATTGGAAATCAAGACTAGAAAGTCCATACAGTTTAAAAGATGCTGCAATTACAGTATTAACTGTTGGTGGTTTTGCTGGTGTTATTAGAGCTGGTGGATCTGTTACTGTAGATGTCATTGAAGCAGCAAGTGCTGCAAGAAAATTAAGGGCCCAGGGAAAGACAACAGAAGCTGATATTTTAGATAGTTTTGTTGATATGTATTCTAGCGGAAGAGCTGCACCAGGAGAATACCTGGAAACTCAATATAAGCCAATGGAAGTTATACAAAAGGCTTTAGATGAAAATGAATTACCTATGGATTCTAATATTGAGGATTTAGTAAAAAGAGGAGATATTCAACAGTTAGATCCTAACGATATTCAAGTTGATGCTGCTACATTCCAATTTAAAGCTGATGGTGATGCTCAAGGTGTAAGTGATGCTTTAAAAGGTGTTAAAGATTGGGATCCTATTGCAGCTAATACAGTTATTGTTTGGGAACGAGCAGATGGAGTTAAGTTTATTGCGGATGGGCATCAAAGACTTGGACTTGCAAAAAGACTAGCAGCTGAAGGTGCTGACGATATAAGTATCAATGCTTTTGTATTAAGAGAAGTAGATGGCTCCACTCCTCAAATGGTAAGAGAACAAGCTGCTGCAATTAATATTGGACAAGGCACAGGATCAGCCATAGACGCTGCAAAAATACTTAGGGATGCTGGGCCAGAGGGTAGATCAATTATTGACAATCTACCGCCAAATCAAGCACTTGTTATGCAAGGTAGAGGCCTATCTAAATTAGACGATGAATCATTTAGATTAATGATTGATAAAACTATTCCAGAAAGATTTGGAGCTTTAGTTGGAGATCTTATTGAAGGTGGCGCTAACCAGGCAGCAGCTATTCGTGCTCTGGCAAAAGCTAAACCAGCAAATTTAGTCCAGGCTAGATCAATGGTCAGCGATATGAATGCAGCTGGCTTTACTAAAGTTAAGACTGATGATCTGTTTGGTGGTGTGGAGTTTAGTGAATCACTTATTGTTGAAAGAGCAAAAGTAATTGATAACGCTGTTAATAGGCTTAAAAAAGATAAAGCTGTATTTAAAACTTTAACTGACCAGGAGAATAGGATCAGTGGCGGTGGTAATGTTTTAGATCGTGCTAAAAACCTTCAGCGCTTATCAAGTGATGAAAACTCCCTGGCAACTCTTACTGCCCTGGCTAACAATAAAGGACCAGTATCTGATGCAATAAATGAAGCAGCAGCAAAACTTAAAGCTGGTGAATCCTTACAAAACTCTACTAAAGGAATTGTTAAAGCAGTTAAGCAAGCAATTAAAGATGGCGGTATAGAACCAGAAGTAATCACAAAGCCAGAGATTGGCAAACCAGTTAAGCTGCAAGATCTTGATCAAGCTGGAATACAAAAAGCTGAATTTGATTTTAGAAATGTACAAAGAAAAGCTAATTTTAGTATTGAGGAATATCATAAAAAAGCAAAACCAATACAAAAACAATTTGGAAAAATTGGTAAAGAAATTGCTGAAGAGCTTGGAGATGATGGTTTGTTTATTAATCCAGGTATAAAAAAATTAAAAGATGTTAGAAGAAAAGTACAAGATAAATACAAAGGAAAAACTGGACGATTAACAGATGTTATAAGAATAGGTTTTGCAGTTAAAAATTATTCTGATACTGCCAAAATAATTGACAAAATAAGTATTAAGTATGAGGTGCTAGATGAAGGATTCATAATGAATGGCGCTGGATATTTTGATCATAAACTAATAGTTCGTTTTAAGAATGGTCAAATAGGTGAAATTCAAATGTGGGAGCCACACTTATTAGCAGCCAAAGAAGGTAAAGAATATGTAGACAATGTGTTTAACGACAATTTTAAAAAATATATATCTGATTTTGATGTGCCTTCAAGAGAAAATAGTGGACACAATATTTATGACAAACAAAGAGATCTATTAGTTAATGGAAAAGTTACAGATCAAAAGAAATGGGATGCTTATGACAAGCAACAAGATAAGCTTTATTCGCGAGCCAGCCAGTTTTCAAAGACTTCCTGGAACACAGCTTTAGAGAGTTTTCTGCCAGATTCCATAACATCAAGAGGTGAAACAGGCTCCCAAACTCCTGGAAGATCTGGATCGTCGATAGTAAATGCTGCTATAGATCCATCTGGTGGCGCTACGACAACTGCCGGGAAGCCTTCCCAGTTGTACCAATCAACTACATCTTCATCATTAAACATAAATTCTACCTCTAAACCTATTATACCTGGTGCTACAGAACGTATCTATTTAAATGATCCAGAAATGGCAAAGATGATAGACAGTGAAATTATAGAAGCACAGCGTATTGTTGATCAATTTGGTGGAGATTTCCAAGTACCTTACTCAAGATTAGATGGATTTGGTGAAGAAATAGTGGAGATTGAGGGAGCAAGAAAAATTTTCAATGATATAGATCAAGACGAAAAAGTTGTTAATGATCTGTTTACTTGTATGGGAGGATCATAATGCCTAGTTTAATTCAATGTATTGATGATGGAGTTGCAGCAAGATTAGTGTCAGATCAAATGGCTTTAGATCTTAGAGATGCTGTCACTGGCTTTACTGAACGTCATATCCTGGAAGGTAAGGATCCGGCAGCAGCAAAAAGAATGGCACAAACAGATGCTATTGAAGCAAAAATGACTCAGCTTAAATTACAGCGCAGACAAAAAGCACTACAAGTTATAAAGATAAAAGAAGCTATAGATGCTGCTCAAGCTCATCCAAAGGGTTTTAAGCGCGGTGTAGTTTCAATAATAACGAAAGACATAGATGACATATTAAGTGACTCAAATATTAACTATAGATCTAAAGCAATACTTGGTCAATTTCACAGCAAGATAGCTAGAGCTATGGAGCAATTCCGCACAAAAACGCTTGGATTTCGCCAAGATATAGCTGGCATGAGAGATGTAGTTCGTGAAATAGAAGGAGTTAATACTGGTAACAAAATTGCTAAAGAGTTTGCTGAACAGATCTCTGGAGTTTTTGATGAAGCCAGGCTGCGCTTTAATCGTGCTGGTGGCGGTATTAGAAAATTAGAAAATTGGTTTCCTCATTGGTGGGATCCAAAGTTAGTAAAAAGAATATCTAAAGAAGATTTTGTTGACAAATTTGGATCTAAATTAGATCGTGACAGAATGATAAATCATCTTGGTATTCCAATGAACAACCTGGAATTAAGAATCTTACTTGAACGTGCCTATGATGACATTACTACTGATGGATTAGCAAGCTTAGAGCCTGGAGTCAGAGGTGGAACTAAGATGGCTAACAGACACCAGGAACACAGAGTGTTAATTTTTAAAAATGTAGATGATTGGTTAGATCTTAATGATCAATATGGTCGTCCGGATCTATATACAACAATGAATGATCATCTCTCAAATATGAGTCATGAAATTGCGATGATGGAAGTTTTAGGACCAAACCCGCAAGCAAGTTACGAATACCTAAGAACAATGTCAAAAAAAGATGGAGCTAATGAAGTTAGATTAGCTCAGTTAGATGCGATCTGGAATGTAGCTTCTGGAAAAGTTAATAACGCAGTTATGACTACTGTTGCAGATTTTTCAAGAACGACCAGAAGTTTATTAGTTGCAGCACAATTAGGTGGTGCTTTTTTATCATCATTGAATGATCCTTGGATTGCTAGAATGACTGCAAAGATTAATGGCATACCTTCTATGAAAGTATTTAAAGAAGCGCTTCGTCAATTTAATCCAGCCAATAAAGAAGATCGAATTTTTGCAGTTGAAATGGGATTAGTTGCAGAAGCCTGGACAACTCGCGCACTAGCAGCAAATCGATTTACAGAAATTACTGGAGCTGATTTTGCAGCTAAAGCTGCTGATGCTACTATGAGAGCTTCATTACTTTCTCCCTGGACAGATGCTTTACGAAAAGGTTTTGGAATGGCGCATTTCTCACAACTAGCAAAAGACTCTGCAAAAGCTTTTAAAGATCTTCCAAAGCTTAGACAACAAGCATTAAAAAGATACAACATTTCTCCAGAAGAATGGGAAATATTAAGAAAGACTAAAGCTATTGAGCATAAAGGAGCTAAGTATTGGTCAATAGAAAAATTTCTGGAGCGATCTGATTTACCAACAAAACAAAAAAATGCTTTGATCGGCAAAGTACAAGAAATGACTTTGGGTGAAATAGATCATGCTGTATTAATGCCAGATTTTAGATCAGAAGCAATAGCTACTATGGGTACTAGAAGAGGTGGTACTGGAGAAATTATAAGATTTGCAGCAATGTATAAATCATTTCCTATCTTAATGATTATGAAACAGCTATACAGAGGAGCTGCTTTAGAAGGAACAGCTAACAAAATAAATTATATTGCTCAACTAACCATTGGTTTAACAGTCTTTGGTGCTATAGCTCTTCAGGCTAAAGACATTGCTAAAGGAAGAAATCCAAGAGATATGAATGATCCTAATTTTTGGAAAGCTGCTTTTTTACAAGGCGGTGGTACTGGAATCTTTGGAGATTTTTTATTTGCTGAAACAAATAGATTTGGCCAATCATTCATGGAAAGTCTTGCTGGACCAGTATGGGGATTAGGTAATGATATTGTTGATATAACCAAGGGAAACGTAGGCCAATTAATGTCTGGGAAAGATACAAATCTTAGCGCTGATATGATACAATTCCTACGACGTTATACACCTGGTGGCTCAACTTGGTACATTAGAGGCATATTTGAAAGAACAATTTTAGATCAATTACAGAAAATGTTAGATCCAAAAGCGTATGAAAAATTTAGAAGAGATGTTAATAAAAGAAAAACAGAATATGGTCAATCTTATTGGTGGAAGCCTGGATCTTCTGCTCCAACAGATTCAATTGATATGTCAGAAACAGGAGTCTTATAAATGGCAACATTAACAGTTGGTGATATTACACCACGCGTCCAATACACCGCAAGTGCGGGCCAAACAACATTCGCTTATGCGTTTCCAATATTTGCTACTTCAGATCTTAAAGTTTATATAGGATCAACCCTTAAAACACTGACAACTCATTACACTGTTACTGGGGCGGGAACGAGCTCTGGCGGAAATGTTGTATTAGGATCTGGCGCTTCAGCTGGAGAAATTATAACGATCTATAGAGATCTTCCAGTAGCAAGAAGCTCAGACTATCAAACTGGTGGAACCTTTAGAGCTGAAACATTAAACGACGATCTGGATAAATTAGCAATGATGATCCAGCAAGTTGAATATGATCTTAACAATAGAACATTAAGATTTGGTCAATTTACTACAGGTATTCCATTATCTGAATTTACAGAAAGTGATACTGATCGTGCTAACAAGGTTCTATCTTTTGATTCAAATGGAGATCCGGATATTACCCAAGAGCTTGGAGTTTGGAGAGGTAACTGGGCCACATCAACTGCTTATGTTCTTAGAGATCTAGTTAAAGATACTTCAAATTCAAATGTATATATATGTACTACAGCTCATACAGCAAGTGGATCACAGCCAATAAGTTCAAACGCTGGTGTAGGTAACTGGGCCTTATTAATAGATTCCGCAGCTGCAGCAACTTCAGCTAGTGCTGCTTCGGCTTCGGCTACCGCTGCTGCTAGTTCAGCAACTGCTGCAGCTTCAAGTGCTAGTGCAGCAGCTACTTCTAAATCTGGTGCAGATACAGCTAAGACTGCAGCTGAAACTGCTAAGACAGCAGCTGAAACGGCTGAAACAAATGCAGAAACTGCAGAAACTAATGCTGAAACAGCGGAAACTGCAGCAGCAGCAAGTCAAACAGCAGCAGCATCAAGCGCAACTTCAGCAGCTGGATCAGCTACGACAGCAACATCCCAGGCATCAACAGCAACAACTAAAGCTGGAGAAGCTTCAACTTCAGCAACAGCAGCAGCAAGTTCAGCCACTGCAGCCGGTTCTTCGGCTACAGCAGCAGCGGGATCCGCAACTTCAGCTACATCTTCTGCTTCAACAGCAACGACTCAAGCTGGCACAGCAACTACCCAGGCTAATAACGCTGGGACTAGTGCTACAGCAGCAGCAGCTTCGGCAGCAGCAGCAGCAGCTTCAGCGGACGCATTTGACGATAGCTACCTGGGAGCAAAGAGTTCTGATCCTACAGTAGATAATGATGGCGATGCTTTAACAGCTGGAGATATGTATTTCAATACTTCATCTAATTCGATGAAAGTTTATGATGGCAGCTCTTGGGAAAATGTAGCAGTATCATCAGCAACAGTAGTTAGTAAAACTTCAGCCACAGGTTCAGCAGAGTTACCAGCTGGAACCACAGCACAAAGGGATGGATCCCCAGCAGCTGGTTACATGAGATTCAATACTACAGACACAAGTGCGGAGATTTACGATGGTTCAGCTTGGAGTCCAGTAGGCGGTGGTAACACCACAGACGAAGGGCTCTACGAAATGTCAAATACTATCTCTACTGCGTACATTATTACAGCGGGGAACAATGCTCTAACTGCTGGGCCAATCACAATTACAGGTAGCGTCACAATACCAGCGACTTCTGTCTGGACTATAGTTTAAGGAGATTAATTAATGGCAAAAATAAGATTACAACCAGAGGCTAGTTCGACTAACGTCTTTACTATAGCAACTCCAGCTGGTTCATCAAATCACACGATAACACTACCTGATGCTACAGCTACGATAGCAACAACTGCTCAGTTACCAACTGTATCAGCTACTGCTCCTAGCAGTCCATCAGAAGGCGACCAATGGTTTAATTCTGCTTCAGTTAGTGTTGGTGGAATATCGAGTAAAGCTATGGCTGTTTATAACGGAACAGAATGGCAAAAAGCAATTACGGGAATACCTTTTACTGCTACTGGTGGTACTATTACTACGTCAGGTGCATACACAATTCACACTTTTACTTCTAGTGGAACATTTACTCCAGCTATAGCTGGCACTGTTGACTACCTTGTAGTAGCTGGTGGTGGAGGTGGTGGCTTTGAAGTAGGTGGTGCTGGTGGTGCTGGAGGATTTAGAACCGCAACAGGATTTTCAGTTGCAGCCACAGGTCTTACTGTAACAGTAGGTGCTGGAGGTACAGGAAGGACATCTGATGGTGTGCCTCCTACTGGCTCTGATTCTGTATTTTCTAGCATTACATCTCTTGGTGGTGGTGGTGCGGGTAGTGCTGTAAATCCAGCTCCAGCAAATAATATTAATGGTGGTAATGGTGGTTCTGGTGGTTCTGGTGCTGGTAGAAGTGGAGCAACATCAGGAACTGGAACTGCTGGACAAGGTAATGATGCTGGAGCATCAGTTGGAAATGCAGGCTATTCCCTAGTTGCTCAAGGTGGTGGTGGCGGTGCTGGTGCAGTTGGTGATGCTGGTACAATTTCCCCAACATACAAAGGTGGTAATGGTGGTGCTGGATTATCAAGTTCATACTCTGGTTCGGCAGTTACTTATGCTGGAGGCGGTGGTGGTGGTTCTTATCAAGGTGCTATTGGTACTGGTGGTGCTGGTGGTGGTGGAAATGGTGCTTCTACTAATGGTCATAGTGGAGTCGCAGCTACTGCTAATACTGGTGGCGGTGGAGGAGGCGGTGGTGCTGGTGGCACATCTGGTGGTAACGGTGGCTCTGGTATTGTAATTATTCGCTACTTGACATAGGAGATTATATGGCACATTTTGCAAAAATAGATAGTAACAACATTGTCACTCAAGTAATAGTAGCAGAACAAGATTTTATAAATTCAGGTGCAGTTGGTGATTCATTCTTATGGGTACAGACTTCATACAACAATAACTTTAGAAAGAATTTTGCTGGTATAGGTGACACATACGACAAAACTCGTGATGCTTTTATAGCAGCTAAACCATTTCCTTCTTGGACATTAAATGAAACAACTTGTGTATGGGAAGCTCCAACAGCTTATCCTGATGATGGTATTTATAACTGGAACGAAGATACAACTAATTGGGTGGAGGTAACATAATGTCAATAACGATCAATGGAAATGGCTCAATTTCTGGCATATCAGTCGGTGGATTGCCTGATGGTACAGTCGATGCTGGAACACTAGCAACAAACTCAGTTG